>JACCDQ010938065.1_pt1 | contig 27767 bp, 20 predicted proteins | sample 7446031 | NCBI WGS metagenome assembly JACCDQ01 (sample SAMN15323442, study PRJNA562643) | freshwater metagenome | isolation source: river surface water | place: USA:Blue River Watershed | collected 2017-08-17 | reverse complement strand
TACCGTCGGTAACTACTACCGCCGCCACCGCCGCCGCCACCGCCACCACCACCACCGCCGCCACTGATGTAGTGTCTGCTGGAGTGCTTGAAATAAATATAGATGATTTTGATATTCAGCGAGATCATCAAGAACATGATACAGTACTTCATCCTAAAAAGAATACTAGGGACTATCGTGATGATAATATCAGTGATAGTGATACGTCACAGTCAAATTCTTCTTATACAACGATAGATGATGACGACGACGGTGAAGGCGGCGATGGCGATGGCAGCGAAGGGGGCGAAAGCGATAGCGAAGGCAGCGAAGGCAGCGAAGGCGACAACGACGACCAAGAAGACAACGACAAAAAAGAGCACAATCGTCAATCTGACCGATATGAAAGTGATGAAGAGTCTTCAGACTATTCCGATGATAACTATAGCGACGACGAACAAATCATCGTAAAAATCAAAGACTTTCCAATCCAGGCGATTTTACTCGAAAAGTGCGTTAGCACACTCGACAATATTATGATGAGGGATGAACTCACAAAAGAAGAATGGACCTCGCTGCTTTTCCAGGTGATTATGACGCTAGTTATTTATCAGAAAATGTTCGCATTTACACATAATGATCTGCACACGAACAATATTATGTTTATCGAAACTACCGAAGAGTTCATTTATTATATCTATGAAGACCAACATTACAAGGTTCCTACATATGGCCGCATCTTTAAAATCATAGATTTCGGTCGCGCGATCTATAAATTCCGCGGAGAGCTTATATGTAGCGACAGTTTCCATCCCAAAGGTGATGCCGCTACGCAATACAATTTCCCGCCATATTATAACCCAAATAAGCCCATCGTAGAACCGAATTACAGTTTTGATTTGTGTCGTTTCGCGTGTGCTCTTTTTGACTATTTTATTTATGACATAAACAAGGTAGAAAAACTGAGTAAATCCGACCCGATTATTAAGATGGTAGTCAAATGGACGTTGGATGACAAAGGACGCAACGTACTCTATAAATCGAGCGGCGAGGAGAGATATCCAGATTTTAAGTTATATAAAATGATTTCAAGGTCGGTTCATAATCACGTTCCTTCTAATGAGATACACAATCCAATATTTGATGAATATAAAATCACATATAAAAAATACAAGAAGCATGCGTCACTCGCAGCGAAGTTCTTGAAAGAGGGAAAAAATACACATATTCTAATAAATGTAGATACATTACCGTGTTATGCCGAATGTGTAAAATAACCCTCCTCCCTTTTTATGTCGATAATTAGCTGCGGCTATTCAAAATCTGCGTTCGGTATGCTGGAATTCCGTTTTTCGCAATAAACTCGATATTCCGCATCGTCCATCCCATACTTGCGCCAGAATGTCCAATCTCCATATTGTCGCCAACTAGTGTAACGATTCGGTCGTCACCGTAGCTGAACATGAAACCGCGGTCAGCAGGCGGACTGTATTTTGAGAGATATTCCCATACGTTTGTTTCCTTATTTTTGATATCTGGCATTTGGCCGACACGAATGATTGAACGCATTCCATCTCTTACCATATCCTCAGACCATTTGTCATTCAAATACGAGAGATCACAATCTCTCACTTCATCAAGTGTAAGAGGCCAGTATCCTGGGGTACGTCCAGATGATGGATGAATATTGACGGATACTGATTCCGGAGCGACGGTATCGATAGTAACAGAAGACATGATAGCGAACGAATGAACGAATGAACGAATGAACGATTCTTGATTTCACATAAATATAAACATAACGATTCAATTTTTTATGTTTATACTGGCTGTTTTATTGTATAATTGGTGAAATAAGTTTTTGAATATTTGTTCCAAGTGGGGTTACGCAGATGAGACAACTTTTTCGAATTCGATTTTCTTGAATACGTCTTTGTCTACCTTGTTTTTCAACTCAGTCTGTTCGCTTATTCTTGCTTGTGTGATCACGATTTTGATGGGTGACGCTGGTTGTAACTGCTCGCAAAGACTCACGACAAACCCGACGGAAAGAGGAGGAGTTCCGGTTGTTGTGTTTGATGTGATTGTGATTTGAAGAACAGTATCACCGTTATACCATTCTTCACCCCATAACCATTCGAGAATGAATCGTATGACTTTCACGCAACTTGGAGTAGTCATTTGACCTATACCAGTTTGATTTGGCTGTATCACGATGTTTTTGACTCTGTCACGACGTAATTGAGTGGATAACAATTGTAGCCTATCTTCTAACGGCATATGTGGACAAAACACTTTGTCACAAATGGTTACGTTGTATGTGTTGCTGACACCACTAATATGTAGTACTTCGGTATTGAAATCGTAAAGATCTCCGTATGCTTGTGGTATCTTGTTGGGCATCCATACTGTTGCTCGAAACGAATACAGTTTATCTATATCATATTTGGCGCGGGTCATTCTCCAGTTCATACGATTCATTTCCTTCATTTGATTCTCCAAAACAGCTAATCTCTCTTTCGTTTCTCGCAATTCGTCTCTCAATTCGTCAATTAAAGCAGAACGACTGTCTTCAAAAGGTGGCGGAGTGCTATATTGGACCGGAGGATGAAACGGAGGAGGAGGCGGCGGCGGACATGTTGGTTCAATACGCTCAAATACGATTTTCCCATTTTCAACCTTCATTATTCCATAGCAGCATTCGAAATTGTTAAGCGCTGACAATATTCCGCACGACATTTGAATTGAATTGAATTGAATTGAATTGATTTGATTCTAAAATACAGTATAATATCGTAATAATCGTTCAATTTTTTACGCCTGTGTCCAAGCTAGATATCTTGTCTAGAACGACACCCACGATCACGCCAAGCGATAAGCTCCCTGACATGAATCCTACGATTGCGGTGATAATGGTGATTACCCATCGACGGTCAAACGACTGTGATTTGAATAAACTATCCCAGTCGCCCGTTTTATATACAACGAGTAACATGACTCCGACCACCGCCGCAATCGGGATTTCGTTGATGACGCGACCAAAGAAGAGACATATTACGATAAACAATACACTAGTTATTACGGATGAAAACCGGGTTTTCGAACCGTTTGCTAAATTCAGCTTGCTTTGTCCGACCAATACACACCCACCAAAACCGCCGGTGAGCCCAGTAGCGATATTCGCAATACCTTGAACAAGACTCTCACGAAATGAATCACCCTTCACGCCCAACGCAGCTTCAGTATCTCTCACCATAATCAGCGACTCTAACAATCCAGTAAATGCCATCGCGACTGAAAATGGAATTATTTTCGTAAGATGTTCAAGGTCATACTTTAGGTTACTCGGCGAAATCCCGTCCAGCGATATAATAGAAGGCAGTCCAGACTTTATCTCTCCAACGTCTTTCACGCGATCTATATTGTAATATTTCGTAAAAATGTAGATAAACGCGGTTATCGCAAACATAGAAATGAGACCTCCAGGAATATGAATTTGCTGGTCTTTACTATGCGTTATTGTAATGACTCCGAAAAACGCAATCAACGTGCTTACAACAGTAAATATAGTAGTATTCGCCAGTTTTAATCCGGTCATCCATTTATGGTCTTTGTCTTTGAAATTATCCAATTGATGAACTGCGATAAGACCGGCCAACGCAATCAAGAACCCAGACATGATATGTTTTGGGACATAAGCGACATATTTGTACAATCCGGTGAGAGATGCTAAAATCTGGATCAATCCACCAATAATGACCGTTGGGACTATGTATTCTTTTCCGACTAATGTTCCAACACCTGCGATAGATGTAGCCACTGCTGCGGTTGAACCCGAAATCATCGTCGGCATTCCTCCGAATAATGATGTGATGAGAGACATCACCATAGTATTTTGAATTCCAACATTCGGCGCCAAACCCATAATAAACGCAAACGCGATGGATTCGGGAATCAATAAGAGCGCAATCGTGAGACCTGAGAGAAACTCGGTAATGATCTGCGTAGCTGGCACAGAGGATACATTCATTATCTGATATAAACAAATAATCTGTTATAATATATTGTTATTGTATATATTGGTATTGTAATATATAATGGACAAAGCTCGCGACACGCTTACCATCGACGGCGTCACATATGATATTACTGAATTCAAGCATCCCGGTGGCAACATCATTAATTATGCGAAAAATACGCCTGATGCTACCGAGATATTCCGAGAGTTTCATCATAGGTCATCTAAGGCAAGAAGCATACTCCGGTCATTACCGCATTATAACGACGGCCCCGAGCCCGTTCCGCCACACCCCGCGGCAAATATACCGTTAACCCCCCGCCAGAAAGAGATGACGGCGGATTTCCGAGAGATGCGAACAAACCTCGTGAATCAGGGGTGCTTCGAACCTGATTATATCCATGTTTATTTCCGTATGCTAGAACTCGCATTTTATTTCGGAATGGGGTCGTGGCTGGCTTCTTATAATATCTACGCATCTCTTCTCTCGTTCATCGTATTTAAGACCCGATGTGGATGGGTCCAACACGAATGCGGGCATCTTAGTTTTACCGGCGTCCGTACGGTTGATCGCGCGATTCAAACATTTACGATGGGGTTTGGTGGCGGGGTTAGTTCATCCGTCTGGAATTCTATGCATCAAAAGCATCACGCAACCCCACAGAAAGTGAAGCATGATATTGATTTGGATACGACACCTGTTGTCGCATTTTTCAATACAGCATTCGAAAAAAACACAAATGGAAAAACGGCGTCGAGATTTATGAACCGTTGGTGGATGCGTTTTCAAGCGTGGACATTTTTACCAATTATAAACGGAGTATTTGTTCATTTATTTTGGACTTATTTTCTTCATCCAAGAAAGGTATTTCACCGGTTGTGTTCCGCTAAAACGAGAGAAGTATACCTAGAGACGGCTTTTGAGGCGATATGTATGTCGGCGTCGCATATGGTGATACCTATGATTTTTTCCATCTCCGGAGGTTATGGTTTGTTGTACTCCTATTTTCTCCTTATGGTCGCTAATTTCTGGAATTTCATATATCTGTTTGGCCACTTCTCGCTCTCACATACATACACAGGGGTCATTCCGGAAGATAAACATCTTCTTTGGTTCGAATACGCTTTAGACCATACTGTGAATATATCAACAAAATCGGCTCTTGTTACGTGGATTATGGGTTATCTAAATTTCCAAATCGAACATCACCTTTTTCCGTCGATGCCCCAATATAAAAATGCGATTGCGGCACCATATGTTCGAAGATTTTGCGAGAAATGGTCGCCCGATCTTACATATGTCGAGCATTCTTATACGCAAGCATGGCGTTTGATGTTATCCAATCTAAACCAGGTTGGAAAACATTATTATGAGAACGGTATTCAAGAACATGACACCCCGGAATCCAACGTATGCGTTTCCGGACAAGACGAAACAGCGCAAGAAGATGAAGCACCGGTACATTTACATAACGAATGATTAGAATCCCGGCGTATCCACGAATACCGCTGGAGTGCTACTATTGCTTCCAGCATTCGCGCTAATATTTTCAAACTGATTTAATATAAACACCGCGAAAACAGCAGAAATACACACTATGATTGAATCACGAACAAGAACCTTTACAGGTTTTTGATTATCTGACTCAACAAACCTCATCTCTATGAATTTCAATAAAAAATATATGACAGCAACAACAACTCCGATAATAGCTAATTTTGTCGAATTAAACATACTTCGGTTTCTTATGTATATAGTTCTGAATAGACGTATATACATACAATTTCAATTATTTATTGATTTTATACGCGATTTATGGATGTTGTTGTTATGTCTGAAAAGCCATCATTACCGGTGGATAACAAACATACATAATGCCACCAGCGATTGCTAAAAACGCAAACGAAAAAATGAAAATCAGTATATCGATGATGAATATATTATTATACCATTTACTCTCTTCTTCGTTTTCTTCTTCACTCATGGATTATGTATGTATCTATGTAGTTACTATATACAGATATGTGTATTATTTTTGACAAGTTATACACAAATGCCGTCCTAGTTTCATTTCCAACCTCTTACATATATTACGCTAATACTTCGATATCATCTAAAAGAGGTGGCGCGTTAATTCCGTGTATGTCATTCAAAGCGTGAATATCCAGCGTGTCTAAACGAACATCACCTCCGATATTTAAACGTCCACTATTATTGTCATCATCATCATCGTCATCGGCGTCCATGTCCGCGTCATGAGTCATATACTCGTTCTTTCTCTCGCTCGAATCCGTTTCAAATGTACGTACTTCATTCTCTCCAAATGATATACCGCCGCTACTACTACTACTACTATCCGCATTATTATAGCCTTCATTATTCGACGACAACTCGGTGTTTATTGGGGTCGTCGCCCCATTCAATTCACCGACAAAATCAAGCTGGTCGATCATCGAGTCCGTAGAATGACTATTATTATTATTATTATTCATGTCATTTTCATAATCACCATTCACGCGATCCCGATGGCGTCTTCGTCGCGTACTTCCATGATGCGCCCGTCGCCTTGCTGAGAGATTTGCGTCTTCTTCCGAAATAACTGGTTCTTGCTTAATCACCTCCTCATTCTCGGTGACTTCAACAACATCCTCAATCGTATCTTCTAAATACATTTTGATTAATTCTTCCACAGGAATATTGTCTCGAATCGTATTATAAATACACTCCTTTACGATAATCTCGAATTCGCGATTGTTTCGCTGAGTATGAAGAGGTTGAATGCCTCGCTCGAAAATATATACATTCGAGTATATCTTTCGAGCAGTATTCACATAAATCTTGTGAACAAAATCATTTAATTGCGGAATTTTGATATCCACCTTCTTCTGAGTGTTGCCAACACGCATAACAGTCATACACTTTAAATGAATGATATGGACACATGTAATCAAATCTTCTAAATACCCGCATGTACTGCGCTCTTTAATTCTAGATGTTTCATCTTTGATAATGTTTGGATTCCATTTTGGGACACGCGAGAGAAGATTCTGAAAGGTCATTAAATATTTATCTTGTTCTTTATTTCCAACACAAAGCTTTACAGCTTCATCAAAAATAGACCGGATACCTTCTTGAATAAGGGGGGTCAAAATATTAACCAATCGCGACGCCCATTCATTTTTTGATTCATAGAGTGATGTTACAGAATAGTCGTCCATAGCGCGATCCGATAATAATGTAATGTAATGTATTATTACATAAATGAAATATTTTCTAAACTCAATTTACAACGAAATACAATGAAGTGAAGATAATACAATAGTAAAAGTTTCTCATTTCTAAACTCTTTTCTTACCTTGTCAAACATAATAAGTAGTTCATATCTTCGTATATCGATAATATCGGGATGCGTATGAATAAAATCGATGATATCTAATCCGCAGTATCCTTGTTCATATAATGATACAGATAAATCCAGTATTTTTTCGTAATCTTTACATGTTGGAGCGTCGGTGTTTGTATTGTCCGGATTTATACTATCATGTTTAGTACTGCGTAAATAACTCGGATGTACCTTTATTAAATCTTGTAGAATTGATTCTCTCAATTTGTTTATTTTATAAGTATCACAAGATTTATCTGCAATATAATTGTGTAGATTTATAAACTTTAATGATTCAACATCATTACTATCGGTATCTTCCGACGTAATCGTTGGAGGGGGTATATAAATATCGCAAAATCTAGATAGAATCGGTTTCAATAAACTATCTTTGTTTTCAACAACAATAAAAAATCGTGTAGATGAGCTGAATAACTCGATACATCGGCGTAGTGCTGATTGAGCATCAATCGTGAGTTTATCTGCATTCGTCAAAATAACGGATTTGAAAATTGAACCTTCTTTCATATCTATGTTTGTCTTTGCGAAAAACTTTAATTCCTCGCGAATAAACCGAATACCTTTACCATGCGCACAATTCGCACGCATAACATAATTTTTCATAGCAGTTTTATCTCCGTCATAAACAGCATGAATGAACCTGTTCAATATATAGGTTTTGCCGGAACCATGTGGACCATAAAATATAATATTAGGGATTTTTCGGTTTTTAATAAATACATCTAACTTGTTATGAATATTTTGGTGGATACGTTGTAAATCCAGATTTCCAGGATTTCCAGGATTACTTGTCATGATTACAAATGTATAATTGTAATAATGAAATAATATCGTTTAAATTCCATTTTAGTTGCGACCCAATACGTTATTTAGAAATTAATGACTTGGTCATATGGTTTAACATTTGATAATTTACCAGGCATGTTACTCTTACCATCGTTGATGCTCTCGCCGCCGCCAGCTTCGCCATCCGTATAATAATAGTTCGTAGTATAATAATAGTTTGTTGGTTTTGACGCTGCATAAAATGGGGATTCCTCTTCATAACCTTGACCGTTATACATTCCGAGATATGCCGTAGCCGCAGGCGAACCATCCTCGTAATAGTAAGCATTATGACGGTCGGTTCGTTGATTTGCTCTTGGGTCGCTTGGGTCAATCCAATTTCCGATACCACGGATGATATTACCCGTAGCATCACGGATAGTCCCAAATAAGCCCGGACTCTGTCCTTGCCCTTGTCCTTGCCATTGCTGCTGTGATTGTCCGGGCCGTGTTCTACCGTATCCACGGAAGTTGCGAGTAATACCGCGACGATAAATATCGTCTTCGTCAAGAGCGGATGAGCTCGTATCTCTCGCAATATCGTCATAACTTGTCCGTGTAGTCGCCAGCAAGTTCTTTTCGATTTGTGTCCCATCCGGTAAATAAGTTGCCCAGCGCGTAACTTTCAGGCAGTCGGCATCAATACGACACGCGTCCGATCCAGTCTGACCTGGATTATTACACTTCCACGGGCATTTACGCATAAGAAGAATATTATTGCCATCAGCTGATTTGATAACGTTGCCACTCGCATCCATCCTAAAAATATTCTGGCAATTACCTTCGTTACTTGACAGCGTGGAGGGTTCCGCGCATTTACGCACATGTCCGTCATCACCATAACGCCAGTTGGCGCCGTCATACCATGAATCGGGATGGCTCGCAATAAGGCGGTTACGGCGGGCAATCGCCACATCATATTTCAGTTGGGCCTCGGTTTTTGCGGTGTTCGTGGTAGCAGCGCGAAGCGCCTTGTACGCACTTTCATACTCCTTCTGTGCTTCGATCGCCCAGTTCATCTGGCGTTTCACATCCGAAATAAGGACGGATGATGCCGCCGAGGTCACGTAAGTAGTTCCATCACTCGCCGTGCCCGATGATGTTGGCGTGCCGGTACTTACAGATGTAGATAGACGGGCTTCAATCGCAGGAAGATTATATTCACCTTGGTCAAGCACGTTGTTCGTACCCGAAAACGCATTAGTAAGATTTGCGCCAGATTTATACGTTCGGATTTTCGCTTGTGTTAATGCTGTTCTTGATGTAGGTGTCTGAAGACCCGCTATCGAAAGACGAATAGCCACATCTTTTGGTAACGCGCCGCCTACAGCAAATGTAACAACAGTTTGCCCACCTCCATATGTAGTACCAGTTGTATCAACTCCTGCGTCAGATATCGTTGTTAATGTGCTTTGTAGTTGCGTCGTCGGGCTCGTCCACGTAAATGAAATGCCTAAGTCGACATTCGCGGTTCGGGTAACATACGGTACTTGAATAAGGAAAATATCTCCTGACGTCAGCGCGTTTGTAAGCATAATCGTCATCGAAAATGTGGTAGCAGTCGCCGTATAATTCGGAGATAATTGCGGACTTTCCGTTGATATTTTACGGCACATGATATAAAGAGGCAATCCGTCATATGCGGTATTATCGAATATTCGCAATCGTTTCGTGGCGTCAGACGGCCATAAATTGACGAAAACCAAAATAGGCGAAACACTCGACGGTTCAGCACTGCTCGAGAGAGATACATTCGCCATGTCGGCTGCTGGCGCGGTAGCAACTGACGCAGGGTTGATTTCGCTATTCTTCCATTTCAACCCAGAAAGTTCTAATGCGTATTTTCCAGGCGCCATCGGGGTCGTTGTCTGAATCGTATAACGAATATCAAGATAACCAGCCGCCACACTCGCAACTAGTCCACGGCTATTTTCGGCGGTGTCCAAATTCGAACCAGTTCCAGAGGATGTTCCTACAGTTGCGGGTAAAGGTCCAGTATACGCACGCGTTACGACCGAGAGACCGGTTGCGTCTGTATTCTGAATATAGTAAGTCGGCACTTTAATCGTAATCACTTTTGCGGCGTTGGCACCCGCTCCGTCGCCAGTTGCGCCACGTAATTCCGCGGTGGTTGTGAATAAAAACCGAAACATAGTAGGTGTATCTTTCACGTATGAGCATTGGTTTATTAACAACGAACCGTCAGTTCGCGACCCAAGTGTATCGCTAGGTGTATGACTGCTCTGTGTTCTCACCTCTCCCAAATATCGAACATGATCATTCATAGAGAGCCCTTCAATCACCCCCGTTCCATATCCTTCAGTAGGTGCGATCCAGCGACTAAATCCACCGTTACGATATGTACGTGAGATCCAAACGCTCACTAATATTACTAAAATAAGAATAAATAACACGGTGTATTTGTCTTGGAATAATTCACTGATGTTCATTATAATATTATAACTATTATAATGTTATAAAATTATCTATCGAAAATGGAGGCTGCAGTAGAGGTCTTAATACGTCTGAAGACTATGTGTATACGGGTTCTGTCTAAATGCGTTGAGGATGTCGGGCTGAATTCTCTCGTTCAGTTTCGATTCATCGTAACTCTGTGGCATCGTCATCTTTCCATAAATATCGATACTAGGTATCGAAGATGGTGCGTTTGTCATCACCATTCCGCGTTGGTTGACACGATCGGCGTCAATACGATCAATCTGAACATTCGTATTCGAGTTGAAGAGAGACATCGACCCATGGTTCGTCACATTCTTATAGGTCTTATTCACATTATTGCGTTGATTATATGCGGCGTTATACAGACCGTTGCCCATTCGTGTCGCTGTCCCACCAGCTCCTCCTAAATAATCGGTGCTGGTTGTCGCACGTTCGGTCTCTTCCGGAGTATTCTGAGAGATTAGATAACCAGCCGCAGCTTGGCGTTCCACATTCAAGTGGTCGAACCCGACAAGCCCCACTGTCGTTTCCTTGATTGTGGTGGGTGCGCGATCGGCGGGGTTGAATGTTGCGGTGACAGCAGCAGGAACAGGCATGCGGGCATTCTCATACATACGCGCATTTCCTACTACATTTTCCTTACGAGATGGTTTAAGTATATCCATAAGGGGTGCCACAACTGCCTTGAGTGCGCCGTGGATGCCACCCATCTCGTTCGGGCGCACAGTCGAACGATTATTATGCGTAAATTTATAGCTGGTTCGCCCGAAGTCCGCCTCCGTCGCGGTATTTTTCTCAGCGGCATACGGATTGATAATTGGCTTACCATCATAGGTCTGACGACGCGTATCTTCGAAATTCTTCGGCGCATACATCGCCGCTCCACCATCAGCTGGAGCAGTCGCACCGAAATATTCGGTGGTCGTAGTCTGACGATTACTCTCTCGATCCATCTCAATCGCTCGTTGAGTTTCACCTTTCTCGGCACCGGTAGTCGTGAACCACCGGTCAGGGGTATTCACAAAGAATGTATCCGGCAGATGTTTCTCCATTCGCCCTAAAGTTGCGGTAGTCGGCGCGTTTTGAATATAATGTGCGGCAGGCCCTTGATGTCCATCGAGTGTATAGGACAACTTCGGATTTGTTTTCACGCGCAATTCATCAACACCACGGTCAATCCATTTCTCTCGCGCTTCCATTCCTGAATTAAACCCGAGTGTTCCCTGTGCGCCATATCCTTGGTCTAAACCCGGTCCAACGCGAACTTCTTCCCATGGTTTCACATTCGCGATTTTCATACTTGGAAGCACGCGTGATTGATAAAAATCATTCTGGTTTGGCATACCATTTGGAAGATGCATATTATCCTGAGGACGAAATAACGGCGCCTGTTCCGTCTTTGAGAAAAACTGTGATCCGCCGCCCACCTTGTTATCAAGAACATTTTCATGCATATTTGCCCCTACAGTTAAACCGCGTATTTTCGCACCGTAATACGGTTCCATATTATTATGTGTAAATGTTCTAGGGTCGATCTTCGTTCCCATGAGAGATGTAAATCCATCCTTGCTATAATTATCGCCAAATTGGGTATCTAAACCTTCGCCGACAGTACTAGTTATAGAACCAGTCGATGGAATAACATCTTTACTATCTTGTGAAAAATCCCGGCCTCTTTCGGCGATTCCGCGAAGTATGCCTACACCACCGACACCACCGGCAACACCGGCCGACATCTTATCGAAATCGACGTTACTCGCATAATATCGATCCGTCGGTGTGTTCGGGTTTTTATATTCATTCACATTTGAACCGGTATTGGGGCGAATAATCGGATAGTTAGTAACAGGAATATTCGTATTCGGTAAATATCTGGCGTTATTCATATTGGGATTCCTATATCCTTCTTTTGCGGTGGTATTATTTTGATTCGACGCAATATACGTGGCACCGAGAGCTGCTAATATGAATGCAATTTCAGCCATTTGTTATTGGTATTATTATATATATTATTCTAATACATATAATATTCAAATACATATAATATTCAAATACATATAATATTCAAATACATATAATATTCAAATCATTAGAACAAGGTATTTATTCCGCTAAACTGGCGAATATCGCCGACAGATTGAATGCCTCCGTTGTCGTCGGCGTTGTTGGTACCACCACTGCCTAAACCACGTTCATTATTGCGTCTCCCCCCGACCATTCCCTCGAGAGCAGGATTCGTATTGGTCGGATGAACTGCGAAATATGTATCGTCGGCGATACCAGGAACCGTAGTTTGCGGAACAAACCGGTCTTTTTCGATGATGCGTGTATTCAGATTATTGAAAAAAGGTATGAATACATTCTCCTGCGGGTCGAAGTGGAGCATCTTCCAGTTGTCCTGTTCAATATCACGCAACATCCATGCGGGATGTGTAGCCCGTGATTGTTCTACCGAACTTCCACTACGAGTAGGGCATCGTATCATCTCATTCGTTCGTGTCGCAACAGACGCGCGTTCGTCATGATGATAGTTATCTACAGAGTCGCGATTCAGGCGACGCGAGAGACCGAATAACTCCGCCTCGATATCTACTGTATTCGTCATAATATTACCGGCCCATAACTGCGGGCGAATATACGGGTCTTCATAATAATACGGCTTATCACCAGGACCAGGTACATTCAAACGATATCGCCCCACATCAGTAGATTGCTGAAGTTGTTTTTTGATACGATCGGGATCATCATGAAATCGCGTAAATGACATTATAAATTAGTACTTTATAATATGGTTATTATATCGTGGTAAAAAAAAACCGACCTAAAAACAAAAGACGTATTTTATGTAAGCTTATATCGAATGATCATCACCGAACTAGTAGACGCTGACACGACCTCTAATGTGGAAATCGTAAAGAAACCTTCTAAATCATATACGATTTGCCTGAATATGATTGTAAAAAATGAATCACATATTATTACTCAAACACTAGAAAATCTGTGCAACTACATCGACTTTGATGCGTATTTTATATCAGATACAGGTTCAACCGACAACACAATACAACTTATTCATGACTTTTTTAAGAAGCGTAAAATACCTGGACATATAGAGCAAGTGGAATGGCGTGATTTCGGGTTCAATCGTACACTAGCGCTTCAAATGGCGTTTAATAAAACCGATTATCTCTTTATATTTGATGCGGATGATTCTATTCATGGAGATTTCCGAATGCCGAGTGTTCTCACGCATGACGCGTATCAACTAACATTTGGACAATCATTTGTATATTTGAGAACACTCATCGTAAATAATCGAAAACGATGGCGTTTTATAGGTGTTCTTCATGAGTATATTGCGTGTATAGATCATGAGGAAAGTTCCAGCAGTATTCGGGGAAACTATTATATTGATTCTGGCCGAAGTGGCAGTCGAAATAACGATCCTCAAAAATATATCAAGGATGCGGCGGTTCTTGAGCGCGGGTTTAACGAAGAGCGTTGTGTCGGCGGTGACCAGCGACTTGCGGAAAGATATGCGTTTTATTGTGGACAGAGTTGGATGGATGCTGGACCTGCTTATATCGACAACGCAATAGAATGGTATCTTCGTGTTCTCTCGCAAAATAATTGGTGTCAAGAGAAATATTATAGCGCTCTCTGCCTCGGCGATCTCTACTATAAGAAGGGAGACAAGTATAATTCACTAAAATATTATTGTAAAACGATGGAATATGACGAAGAACGAATAGAAGGAGTTGCTTCTGTGATGGAATTCCTTCGCGCGGATGGAAATCACGTCATGGTAAATGCGCTTTATCATAAATATAAAGAATACAACAAGTGTCCAGAGAATAAGCTTTTCCTCAACATTCAGAAATATCACGATATTATTGAATACAACAATTCTATTTCCGCGTTTTATATTTCAGACAAACGAAGCGGGTATGAATGCTGTAAAACGATTCTCCGACACAATATTATGGCACATCATTTTTTAACGTCAACGTACAATAATCTCGTATTTTATCGCAATTTTTTCGAAGAGGACACCTATGAAGAAATATTGCGACTCTTTTATGTAGTAGACAATTTTCTTTCGATTATCGCGTCTAAAAATGACAGTTATTCCGATGATGATATTGAAACTTGGAATCGGCTTTTCATGAAAGTTAGACCTGCTCTCACTACGCCGTGTAATTTATTAAAAGTGACAACAGACATCAGCAAAAATAACTGTCAAGAGTTTCATTTATCGCGCCAAATAGATAAATTGCCATATTTAAATAAATATATCCCTGAAGAGTCACCATCAATTGTAATTGTAAAACGTAACAGAAATACATCACCTAGGGTTATTATTACATTTACAACATGTAAGCGGTTCGATTTATTTCAACAAACAGTTAATTCTATCTTAAATATGTGGACGGATATTGATATGATTGACATTTGGTTTTGCGTAGATGATAATTCGAGTGAAAAAGACCGGTCTCTTATGGAAAAAAATTACCCATGGATCGATTATTATATGAAATGTCCGCAGGAAAAAGGTCATCGAAGTAGCATGAACATCATTTGGGATAAGCTGAATGAAATAAAACCCCAGTATTGGATACATATGGAGGATGATTTTCTCTTTCATACTCCCGGTAGTTATATTGAAAAGGCGATCCAAATGATGACGGATACCCGAAACGCGGGATATAATGTCCGGCAAATATTATACAATCGTAATTATGGAGAGACGGTGCGCGATTACAAAATACAAGGCCATCGTTTGTTGAGGCAGGTTATACATCATGATATAGCTCTTCATCAACACAAGGTGGTTTCTAATGATATCGGGTATGATAATTGTCATTACTGGCCGCATTACAGTTTTCGTCCATCTTTAATCGACGTATCAGCGATTTTAACGGTGGGTAACTATGATACGCCCAACCAGTTTTTTGAGATGGATTATGCCAATAAGTGGATGAACCTCGGGTTTCTTTCCGGTTTTTATAATCAAATCACGAATCGCCATATCGGACGACTTACATCCGAGAGAAATGACCGTAGTAAACCAAACGCATATGAACTCAATAACGAAAGTCAGTTTGTCGAACCCGTATCAATCGATAAACCCGATATTGACCGTAATGTAATCGTTTCTGTTCCGCTTAAAAAACGATATTTCTCTACGATTCCATTCAATGATGGATTTGGTGCGCAGTTTCAGAGGTTTATTTGGACATGTATTTATGCGGAAGAATATGAAGAATCGGAATTTGTGTATATTACACCGAAACAAATCGCACACAATTACACCGATGATCCGAAATTTATTACAAAATTAGAAGAACTCATGAATATGAAACCGCATTATCTGAATTATCAGGATGCTATAAATAGCAATATTAAAATATTGACACCAGAGTTTTATGATGTCTTCAATTATATAGAGAAAAATATAGATATCAGTATGAAGAGTAAAAGTATGAAGCGGATAAAGGAGCATTACTGGCAAAATAAGGATCGAACGCATGCGAGAACTCGTTTATTTCGTATTCAATCATCCGACGATAGTAATACAAAATACACGCATCATCTTTCGGTTCATATCCGTCGGCCAAATTGCGATGATACTCGTCCAAATGGTGGCGAAGAATATACAAATGAATATTATATTCAGTCTCTTTTGATGATTCGAGAGAAATATCTGAATTACGATTCCAATCATCGTATTCAATATCATATTTATTCGCAAGGTACTGAAGATAAATTCGCTGATATTTGTAGTCACCCTGTGATAGGCCATGATATTATGATGCATCTACATGACTCAACCGAAGATACATTTATTGGAATGACGATAGCCGATATACTTGTCACTTCTGCGAGTTCTTATAGTTATACCGCGGCATTTTTATCTGACGGTGATATTTATTATACTGATTTTTGGCATAAACCGTGTAGCTGGTGGAATAAATTGAAAAAATTGGAGTAGCGATAGCTGTGTACAAACTTACCGTACGTACATAATAGTAGGTTTTATTCTAACATAATAATAACACTATATAAAATGAATAACGACAACAACGACAACGACAACGACAACGATGTTACATTTGCCGACTCGGATTTTTTAGCCCAACGCGACCTTGCCGTCAATGATTTCCGCATGAGTGAAAAAGAATCCAAATGTAAAATCATCACGAAGATGCTTACACTTCGACATAACATGAAATATAATAAACATCTACTTTCGGTATACATGAAAGCCAAGGGAATATTCGACACGATGGTGGAAGAACACCGTAGTCAGTTATACTATTTAGATGAAATATATCGCCATATAAATCAACTTATACGTGAAAATCTCTCGACGATCTCGAAAAAACCTAATGGAATTATGACTGAACTTATCAAAGATAAAAAACGGATTGGTAATCTCTTAAAAAAGATGAGAATCAGTTATGAAAAGTTGATGAATATTGATACTGTGATTGGAGTTACAATCGATAATATGAACGAGATAACGTTCATTGATGATGATGCTCAACATGTTGAAGAAGACGACGACGGCGATTCTGAATTGGAAGAAGTCGAGGCCGATGACGATGTCGAGGACGATGTCGAGGACGACGCCGAGGACGACGCCGAGGACGACGCCGAGGACGACGCCGAGGACGAGGCGGATTCTTATCACGACGAAGATGATGATGATAGCTATATCGAACTTGATGAACCCGAAGACGACAGCGAGGACGAGGACGAGGACAGCGAGGACAGCGAGGCCGATGACAGCGAAGCCGAGGACAGCGAGGCCGATGACGATGACGAAACAATAGGTGAACCTGCTATAATGAATTAGTATACTCACGTTTTAGAAGAAACGCATACAAACGCGTTGAACGTGAATACCGCCGTTGTGCGACCCATTTCCGACACAATCGTTGAAAGATACGTAACCAAAATGTCTTATAAATTGCGACCATTTCATTCCCCGGATGTAACCAAAGAGGTTCGACGATTTCAATCGTGGCACCGTAACATTTTGCGAATGCGATATAATCGGTGAACGTATTTGAGAAGGGAAATGTATAGTGGCAAATGTAATGCTCCTTTATTTCAGGAGAACTGGTTTCCGGGATAAACCCGTGTATTTCCCTATTGAATTTTTGACACAAACCTATTTCATACCTCGACATACACTATAAAACGATACGTTTGATTATAACATATATGTAAATAAATTTCAATTTACTAAGGAATAATTTATTATATTCTTAAAATATATATTATTATCATTCGTATATAACTAACATTCATGTCTTATATCACCAAAATATTCAATACTCCATTCTTTCAAAATAAGTTTGTATTATATGGTAGCTTGTTGCTCGTATTATTGAGTATTTTACGTCATCTTGCGGCCAGGAACATTAATGCGGTTGTTCTTATGGCGTTAATCGGTCTGCTTATGTCTTACTTTAGTAAAAACATGATTATTGTCCTTTTAACAGTATTCGCTACCGTTTTTATTCTTGAAATGGTTGGTTCTCAGGGCGTCATGGAAGGAATGGTATCCAAAAATGAAAAAAATGACAACGATAACGAAAACGACAACGATAACGGTGAAGGCGAAGGCGAAGGTGAAGGCGTAAGCGGCACCGGCGACAAAAAGGGTGTCGTAAAAAAGGGTCAGAAGGACAAGAACAACCAAAATGAAGCAGCAAATGAGGGTGGCAACGATAAGAGTAAACCATCCGTCGAAAGTAAAACAGAAGGAAATAAAACTTTAAATGAAAAGAAAACTAAACAGGGGATGACAAAATTATCACCGGCTAGTTACGACGGAAAAGAAGATGATAGCGAAGGTACCGACAGCATGAAAGAAGCCAACCGTATCGATTATGCTTCTACTCTAGAACAGGCGTATGATAATATTGAGAATATTATTGGTGAAGATGGCATTCGCGGTTTAACTGACCAAACGAAATCTCTCATGAACCAGCAAAAGGAACTGATGAATAACATGAAAGAGATGGGTCCTCTTTTGAAATCAGCAGAAGGATTTATGCATCAAATAACTGGCAAAGGAGGCATACAAGGAATAACTAATATGTTGAAGGGATTCGCGACACCTGGTGCTGCGAAAAATTAAATAATAGCGGTATATAATAATACTAAATACATTCTTGCGTTTAGCATTATTCATCATATGGTTCGTAAATGTCCTCCGGGGGTTTTGTGTTTTGAAAATATAACGCTAGTTATTTTAGCGGTTGTTGTAATCGGTGTTGCTATTTACGCGCATTCGCGTTTTTTTGGACATGGTCACGGTCACGGTCACGGTCACGGTCACGGTCATGGTCACGGTCTACATTATGGCCAGCCAATCCTGATGGCGTCTACTGATCCATTATCGAATTCGTTGGATTTTGGTATCGGCGGCCCATCATCGAATCAAGACGTATTATTAAACCCATATGTTCCTCCTCTACGTGATAATTCGGTTGGTTCAACACGCCCGGTCTATGATATTCGTGGCGGGGTCGAGACAATACATTATGGTGGTATGGACGGCGGTGGCGGTGGCGGTGGTGGTGTCCGCGTAAATGTCCCGACGCGTTCGGTAGATACAACGTACCGCCAAGTCGGTATTCTTACTAGAAGCGGCGGCGGCGGCGGCAATACTCCATCCGCTACATCATCGCAAGAGACAATTCTTCCACTGATCGGCCGGCCATTATTTACAAACCGCGATAAATGGCAATTTTATACACTCAGCGATAAAAACAACGCGATTAAATTACCGGTTATTGTAAATGGAAAGAGTGGTACAAATGAGTATGGATGTAATAATGTGAGTTCCGGTGATACGGTATACGTGGAAGGTTATAATGATTCTTTCCGTGTTACCGCGTACGACAGTGCTTCGCTTCGGTATTTACCTTTATAATGATCAAGCAACTTTTTGGACTGCTGCTGATGCTGCTGATGCTGCTGATGTTACCGCCGCCGCCGCCGCCATAGCCGAGACTTCCGAAGAAAGTTTACTGTTATGGTTGTTCCTATCATTGTATTTTTGTGCCTTTTTCTTCGCTGTTTTTTCTAATTCCGCCATGTCATCATTTTCGTATAACTTCATAACCATATCGAGTGTATCATCGCGTCCTTTATCTTGTCCAGTTATGGGTGCCGGTTGTTTATCATATTTACCTCTCTCGAATATTCTCGTGGATGCTTCTGATTCAGGAATATATTCATCATATCCTTTCCCCCATCCCATAAAATGAACTAGATTCATCGACGGTAGTCCACCGTCGAACTTAAACTGTCGTATTAAGTATCCTTTATACGCTACGTTATTTGAATCGATCGCGTCAATCTCTTTAATTTGGTCTTTTGTCAAAGGTAGTAGATTAGAGTTTTTAACAGCTGTTGACGAGGCGACGGCAGCGGTATCTGTTTCTTCCAGAGGTGTTGACGGAGCCAGATTGGATGATTGATCTGCTCCTTCTCCTGCGATTGTTGTGGCTGCCTCGACTCCTGTTGATTCAGTCTTATTCTCGGTTGCGGATGAGGGTGATCCTTCTTGTTTATTTTCTTCATTTTCATTTTTCTCGCCCGATGGCGCTTGTCCTAATTTCGATAATTGTTTGGCAAAACCACTCAAATTTGAAGCACTATCTAGTGTATCCGTTTTTTTCGTTACTATTTTCCCGTCTTCTTCAAATGTTTGAATACGCGAAAGTTCATAAACCGACTGAGATGTACCGTCAAATCTCTCACACTCGCCATTCGAACCATTCGGGCCATGACCTAATAATTTCATTAGTTTCAAGAATTCTTTTAAAACGCCCGGTGGTATAGTTTCCTCCTTATCGTCGAAAAATGTCTGCATTTGCGCCAACCCGTACTTTCTCTCGAAACCGCGAATCTTGTACGAGAAACCGTAAACCATATCCTTGAAATCCGCATACCCAGCATTTTTCGCGAACTCAGGATTTTGCAATAACGCATTCAGCATTTTCAAGATGTCCATCGCGGATTTTTTACTTGTATCCTTTTCATTTTCAAGACTTGCGCGAGCACGTTCGAGAGATTTTTTGAGTGTTTGAATAGATGTTATCTTGCATCCTACATCCAAATTCACGACATACGTGTTCGACTCATCAACAACAACCTTCGCTTCGGGATTAACATTTCCTGTGGCTACATTCTCTGCGTCTTTGTTCAACTCTTCGGGCGTCATAGGCGCAATCTGTAATTTAAACTCTGAGGTATCTATCCGATTTTTACTGTCGATTTTTTGAAGAAAGGCTACAGTATCAATCGACGCCGGCTTTACGTTGGCTTCCTTACCTTTTATTTTATATAAGCGTTTGGAATCGGTTAAAATACTTGGTGCTGCGGCTTTATCCTCTTGTAATATCCGAACCTTAATCGATGAATCGGTCGAATCTTGTAAAATTTGACCCTTTTCGCCGGTATAAATGTATTGTCCTGGCTGTTCAACTCCAAATGTATCACCATTCGCAATACCCACCGTTTCCTTTGCTTCTATGTATAATTGTCGTTTATTTCCTGGTATTTTTTTGATATCTTGTGTGAATTTACCGTATAATATACGACGAAGATCAAATATGTTTGTGTCGTTTTTATTCAAAGGTTTATCACCGGATTTAAGTTCAATCTGTATGTAGTAAGGGAGTCCATTACGAATAAGAAACTGGACTAATTTCCATACCTCATTCTGATTTTTACATTCATGTGTTTCCATACCGATTGAAATATCGCCTTTTATTTCAGGTCCTAGCGAAAAGGGTTGATTTTTGCCGTCTTTCGGTGACGTGCCGCTGACGGTACCTGTCTTGTCGGCGGTAATTGTTGAAGTTACAACAGTTTGTATTAATGTATTCATAACATCCGGTGATAATGGTTTGGCTGGCGCATCATCATCTTTACCACCGATCATTTTATAATGATTTTGTTTTCGACGCATTCGTCGCAATTTCTTGTATTTTTCCTTTATTTTTTCCAACTCTTGTAGCGGAATGTACTTTTTCAAGGTTCGGTTTACTACATTATTCAGTTTAGATGGATAGTTTGTAATAATACCGCTCATATTTTGACGCCGACTTTGTCTAAAGGTGGTTCGTCGAGCCGATGACCGATGCTGTTTTTTCCATTTACGCACACTTTGATGTTGTTGCTTTCGTATCTTTCGTATCTTATTTCGTGATAATTTCATTCGATTTCATATACATAAATTATATATAATATATATAGAAATAGATACACACTCCAAAAAGCACAATATAAATGGCATCTAGAGAAAAATCAAATCGAGATGCTCCTGTTAATCTAACATCAGATGTTATGCGGAAAGAAGACCGTCAGTGCTCATCCACGTGTAATTATTCATATCAATATAATACTAGTACATGTAATGTATTTCATAAGGGTTCTTATTTACGCATTCCGTATGATAGCGGAAGTGGTGGTATATATCCAGCAAGGTACAACGGAGTTGATTATAAAGTAGAACATATTCATATTCACCAGCCATCATTACATCGATATGACGGTGCTCTCGCTGACGCTGAAATACTAGCATACCATTCAAGCGCAGATGGTCGCAACTTAATCGTATCCATCCCAATAAATATCGGTAACGGTACTGGCAAGCAAAGTTCGGATATCATGAATACAATATTACAGAATTTGCCTAGTCGGTCAAGCAGTGGCGGGAAGTATATTTCCGACGTGAATAATTTCAATTTAGGCAACCTTATTCCAAAAGAGGGGTTTTTCACGTACGTTGGACGACATTTGTTACCTCAATATACCGGCGTATATAACTATATCGTATATCATAAAAAGGACGCGATTCTTGTATTTCGCGATTCTTTGGCGAGTTTGAATGACATGAATCGCGATACATCAATCACTAAAACTGGCCCAATAAGTGAAAATAACATGCCGAAGAACATGTATTACTATAACAAACGTGGTGCGAATAACGCGAAAGGTAATGGTGATATTTACATCAAATGTAACCCAACCGGTGAAGATGGAACCGTATTATACCAGCAATCTGCGAACAACGGCGAGCTCGGTAGTTTGGCAGAACTGGATTTGAATAAATTTGGGTTAAATTGGGAGGCCATTTTACAACACGACATATTTCGCACGCTTATCGGAACATTAGTGGGGCTCGTTATCGCAGCAATCCTCTTCTATATGTTTCGTTTTATATTTAATCGCATCGGAAATCGTGTAAGCTCGTCTGGTGTTGTCATGGGTCAGAGCGGCGGCAGCGGCGGCGGCGGCAGCAGAGGCGGAGACTGAATACGTAATACTTATTTTTCATTATGATACGATATCATAATGAATACATTCATACATTCATTCATTCATACATTCATTCATTATATGACACCTTCATAGTCAGGTTCAACTGCTCCATAAAGCTCTCCGAGTACAGGTTGAAATGAACCACCATCGGACAATCCGATATCATTATTGGGAGAAATTGGCACAAGACTATCAACCAGCTCTTCTTCAAGAGTCTTCATCGGAGCAGGGTTCATCGCGGTCATCACCGCCTGCTTCTTTTCCTCAGTAGGAGAGTATGTTTTGATACCATATACGCCTGTGGCATGACTCGACCTACGAATAAATTCATAAGCAGCCAAAAATCCTAAAATACCGACAACCGGATTCGTGCTAATAAAAAGAGTAATCGCAAGAATGACTACAATGACTTGACCCACCGTGCTTTCTACGTATTGGGCCAAAGCGGAAGGAACAGCCGGTGTAAAAACAATATACAAAACCAATAAAACGAAAATTACCATTTCGTGTTGTTTTTCTTGACGCATTAATGTTCGAAATGTATCCATTTATTGTATAATGACCACGGACGAATAAGTCTTATATATAAACTAGATAGAATGTTATTATTATTATAGTATATATTATTCTAAAACTAAATCAAAATAGAATTGAAATCTCTCGAACTATTTTATTTAAGACTACACTACACTACATGACTATGGCTTCTTCTGCCACAAACACAGTTGTATCATATTTCGGACCGCGTGGATATACTCTTCTCAAAGAATGTATGGATGTGGATGATCTTAAATTGTTGAGAGATGAACTCACCGTGGGCGCATATGTTCCTAAAGCACCAGTTCAGCCACCTAAATTCCCTATTTACAGGGAATGTTCTAAAAAAATATATATTCCGCGGTTTTATGGAACTAAAATATATGGCCTTCCGGAAGAAACGCGGATTCCCCCAGGCACGCCTGTCTCTGAATCTCTCGTGTTTGCCGGAGATATGCGTGAGTACCAGAATGTGATCGTTGATAAATATATACATCAAGTAACAAAACCCGAAAACGCCGGAATGGGTGGCGGCGGACTCCTTGATGTCGATCCTGGCAAAGGAAAGACTGTTATGGCACTTAATGTCATCTCTCGCCTCCGAGTGAAAACTCTCGTCGTTGTTCATAAAAGCTTCCTTTTAAATCAGTGGATCGAGAGAATCCAGCAGTTCCTTCCCGCGGCACGTGTGGGAATGATACAGGGCCAAATCGTAGATATCGACGATAAAGATATTGTCATCGGGATGCTTCAATCTCTCTCTATGAAAGAGTATCCGAGAGATATGTTCGACACATTTGGACTCACCGTATATGATGAATGTCATCACATGTCAGCTGAAGTGTTTTGCCGGTGTATGATGAAAATAGTCACGAAATATACACTCGGGCTATCGGGGACCATGGTGCGTAAAGACGGTCTGACAAAAGTATTCAAATATTTCCTCGGTGAGGTGGTTCATAAAGAGAAAAACGACACGACGAGTCACGCGGTGATTGTAAAGGGAATCCAATATAAAGTAGATGACGCGGAATTCAACGAGACGGAATATGACTATCGCGGCAACCCCAAATTCAGCACGATGATTTCTAAAGTGTGTAATTACAATCGACGTAGCGAGTTTATTTTAGATGTCCTACAGAATGAACTGGCGACAAACCCGGACCAACAGATTATGATATTAGCGCATAACCGATCGCTCCTGGAGTATTTCCATGACGCGATAGAACACCGGAAAATCGCGACGGTGGGGTATTATGTCGGCGGAATGAAAGAAGCCGCGCTAAAACTGAGCGAAAGTAAGAAGGTGATTATTGCGACATACGCGATGGCGTCGGAAGGATTGGATATCAAGACACTGACAACGCTCATTATGGCGTCACCGAAGACCGATGTGTGTCAATCGGTGGGTCGTATCCTGCGTGTCAAACATGCGTCGCCTCTCGTGATTGATATCATCGACCCTCAGGATGTATTCCGCAGTCAGTGGTTGAAACGCCAGACGTATTATATCAAGCAGCGGTATCGTATTGTGATGACAGATACAGAAGGATACTATAAAAACGCGTGGACGGTGAAATATAATCCACCGGTTGTTTCGACGAAGAAAGAAGAAGCCGCAGCTGCTGCGATTGCGGATGCGGATATTATTGAGATTGACGAAGAAACGGGAAATCTCTCGGTGACGACGGAAACAAGCGCGAAATCGAAGATGAAATCAACCATTCCAAAAACAAATGGAAAATGCTTGATTCAGTTAGTTGAGTGAAGCGGAGCGGAGCGATTTACGCGACCGGGTGGCAACTATTGTAAGCAGTATAAGGAGCAGGATTGGCTAATGCGATTGTTTCGCGAGTAACCCCGGTTCCGGATCCACCGATAGAATAAGCGGCATTCGCGAATGTACTCCCACCGTGTTGCCGAAGACGGCGTTGTGTGTTTGATTTCTTGTACGATTTATTACAGCATTTATGCTTACATGACCGAGTATGTCTACGCAGACCACCAACACCGATGATAATATCGCACTTACACTTCTTACATTTCAACGAACGGCGGCGATAGGTCGCGGTCTTCTTTTTATAACGGCGGCTACGACTACGTCTGCGACTGCGACCACCGGTGGCGACGGAATTCGAACCAACGCTAACTGGCGCATAAGAACCGCGCGCATGCGCACTATCACTATCAGAATTTCCCGGGTTGAATGAATAGTATTGACTCGCGCCACCACCTCCCTGAACGAACGCACGTCCGGCCTGACCAGGGTACATATTACCGGTTCCGCTGTTTTGAGGAATATCTTTACTAGATAAAGCGATTCCTGAATTATGCTCGGCTAAGGGATTTGAACGTAAATATGACATTATGTTATTAGTATATACTCATATTTATTATTATTCGTATTTTGATATTATTCGTATTTCTTATTATTAGTATTTCTTATTATTAGTATTTCAATAATAATAATAAGAAAAGAAAACTATGATGGTTTACGACCGGTAGTTCTTATTGGTACGCCTGCGGCAAAACGCGCGCTTCGTTCCGCGAGCATATTTACAAGTCGATTTTAATTTGCGGCTCGCGCATTTCTTCTGGCTTTTTGATCGGCAAGGAGACGAATGTAAGCGCGCTAAATACTTTGTCTGATTCTTGAATCTAAACGGCTTGATTTTTTTCATCTTTTGACCGCTAATCGGGGCAGACGGTTGAAGGTTCATATGTTCATTTCCAAGACGGATTTTACGCTTAGCTCCGCCGCCGCCGGACAAAGGTTCTTCAGATACAGCAGAATTCATGATCACGCTAAGTATATGTATATATACATCGAGTAAAAAATATTTCACGAGAGGGTCGTTGGCGCATATGGTGTACGATCTATCAACGAATCAACAATTAAACGCAACTCTATGCCATATTCCTTACACGAATGTATCACAGATGATGATGATGTATCGGACTCGAACGCAGAATGACGAAGTCCGTGTAAATGTTCGACACGGGTAATATGGTCGCGACCATCTATCATGATACATGGTGTATGAATTCCGTATTCTTTCTTGAATGGTATAATCATATTCCTAAACAGGTAATCAAACGCAATTTTGTAACTATACATCGATGGCATAAGTACCGCATTCTTATCCGCGAAATTCCGTGTATTGAAAACGATACCATTCAGTACAAGTTTGTGCGCCCAGATATACTCAAACATTTCTCTGGTTTGTAAGATTCCTTCGGATGAAATAGTGGTATGGACCCACAGCGGAGGCGAAGCCGGAGCACGAGGCGAAGTCGCCGAAGCACGAGGCGAAGTCGCCGGAGCGTCGAGATCCTTCATATTTCGCGCAATATATTCATTTGTTCCAAACCGATTGTTTTCAATCACCAAAGAATAATCGTTCACAACTGATACATCACGCGGATTAGCACATATCATCGGAATACGATTTTCACGCATCACTGATATAATCTCTCGCGACGACGCGTCTCCAACGGAATAACATGGCTGAATAAATGGTAGTTGGATTTTCCATTCACGAAAAACCGGTTGTGTGATATTCACAGCATTAAATATACGATGAAATGATAACGAACTTGAATATATAGGAGGCCTCATTCTAGGAGTTCACGGATCTCACGAAGTTCACGGAGTCTAAGTATTATTAGAGCGTAATGTTTATACTCATTTATTTGCGGCGATAATTCAAATACCGTATCTCGTGTTGTTTCACCTGTTGGTCTGTAATGATATCACCTCTAGTAACCACTTCAATCGGTACCCAACGACAAAACCGCTTATTAAATCGACACACCATATTATATTCTTTTGTGAGTGTAACATATTTATCTGGATCTGTATTTTCAAATTCAGATTCATCTTCGCTTTCTTCCATGCTGTCCAAACGTTCATTTTCTGTAATATTCCGAAATAAACGATTCATCATAACACTCGTTTTAAATCCAGGTATGTGTGCGAAGTTGTGAAAAACATGTTCGCAACGACCACCGCCACCGCCGCGATACGACGACGATAGTACAAATAATTCATAGATATCATTCTGTATATTAGCACGAACGATAAATATCGCCTGGATGTTAGTAAGCATTTCATCTGATGGAGGAACAAACAGTCGTTTGGGTGTGGGCGTGGGTGTGGGCGTGGGTGTGGGCGTGGGTGTGGGCGTGGGTGT
>JACCDQ010552580.1_pt1 | contig 27799 bp, 18 predicted proteins | sample 7446031 | NCBI WGS metagenome assembly JACCDQ01 (sample SAMN15323442, study PRJNA562643) | freshwater metagenome | isolation source: river surface water | place: USA:Blue River Watershed | collected 2017-08-17 | reverse complement strand
TAAAAAGCTTGAGTGATAAATTCACCAAAGGTGGTTGGGGTGACAAACTTGAAAAACTTGCAACAATTGTTGGTGAATTTGTTTCGGTTGTAGGTGGTTTTATCATAGACAACCCTATTATGTCAGCAATGATTTATGGTGCTTCTAAATTATGGGATACTGGTAAATGGCTACTTAATGGAGTGATGTTAGCCAAAGGTTTTAACTCTGTTGCTAGGGTTGGTGGAAGTGGAGGTGGAATGGGAATTGGTGAATCATTTAGTGATAAAGCTTTATTTGGTAAAGGTGGTAAAAGTAAATTAGCTAAATCACTTTTACCTAAATTAGGTAAGACAGGTTCTAAACTTGCATTAGGCGGTCTTAAAGTAGCTAGCGGTGCCGCTAGTTTAGGTGCAGGATTTTTAGGTGATTATTTAGGTGGAGCTGGTAGTGATGCTTTAGGTGTTGAACAAAATGCTGGTGGTGATATTGGTAGTATAATAGGTAGCATTGCTGGTGGGGCACTAGGTACCTTAATTCCAATTCCAGGTATTGGCACAGCGTTAGGTGTTGCCGCTGGTTCAGCTTTGGGTAAAATGGCTGGTGATTTTATTGGTGGGTCAATGAATGACGGTGTTTTCGGTAGCCCACTAGGTTCTGATTTTTCAAAAGGTCGTAGTGTGATACAAGGTGGTAAAATTCACCCAATTGATAATAAAGATGATTTAATGGCAATAAAACCAAATGGTGTTATTGATAATACAGTAAATAACAGTGGTTCAAATACGGTAACACATAACTTTGGGGTGTTGAATATTAGTGGTGAAATAATACTTAAAGGACAAGGATTAAATCCTGGAGAAAGTGTTGATTTATTAAAAGATGCATCGTTCAAACGAGATATAACCAGGATTATTCAAGTTGAGCTTGAGAAGAATAAAAATGGTGGTAAAAATAAAGGTTAATAACTGTTGATAATCAATTAGTTACATAATTTGTTTAAAATTTATTTTGAAATAGCTTGACTTTGTGCTATAAAAACCGTATTTTTGTATAAATAAAAAGTATTATATATAATATTAAAATTATTAATTAAATATTTAATTATAATATAAATTAATTAAAGGCACGAATTGTGCCTTTTTTATTATAATAATTATCCTTCAAGCATTTATTTTTTCAAAAATTTTGATAGTATAGTATTTATAGATAAAATAAGATACTATGCCTATATTTTATAATCAAGGTGCTCCTACACCAACAACAAAAAACAATATTACATCAGTTGCTACCAACTATGGTGTGAGAGACTTTTTGTTGAATTTGAATTTACTTCCACAATACCCTCAGTTATCAACAAGTATCAACGGTGCGCCACGTATTGGTGAACCTTTCTTGGATACAATGGTTAACAATGGTAGTAATGTCGTTCCAATTGGTTTACCATTAGAAACCAACGGTATCTTGTGGAAAAACATGATTATCGGAATCAACACATTTCAAAATACTTCATCAACAGCTGACAACTTGGTTGATATCAACTTGGTGAATACTATACCAAATGCTGATTTCCCAAATACTGATTGGCCACAAGGGATTCAATCATATCCAACTAGTGCTACTTTAGATGTTACCCAATACGGTATCATGGGTAAAACTAGTGAAGCCAACTATCGAAGAAAGAATACTATTAAGAACTTGTATCTAGATGTTACCAAACAAATAGACATGGCCGATTTTATCAACTTAATACCTTTAGATATTTCTCAACAAGTTTCTGGTTATTTAGACACGTATGGAGGTCTTAATTTGGGTGGTGGTGCTGGTATTCAAGCGGCAAACGTAATTGGAAGTGTTTTGAATGGTCAAGGTTTAGGGTTAGCCAAAGGTGGTGTCGTTACCAACTTCGATATTAGAAGTTCATTGGCTGGTCGTGTATTGGGGGCTACTGGGTTAATCAATGATACCAAATTAGGTATGATTGGTGGACAACAATTGGCATTGGCGTTAGCAAACAACGCAGCATTCAACGTTGAACAAGAAATATTAGGTTCGTTAAATTCTCAAAACAATATTCTTAGTCTTATTAAAGGTGATGGGTTAGTTGGTTTAAGACCAAGCTATAAAATCACAGTTCCTAGAATTGGTGGTAGAACATTAGATAGTGCAAGTAAAATTCTAGGGTTTACAATACCTAGAAGTTATTTAGATGATTCGGGTTCGTTGTTCCAAGCGGAAAATGGTCGTATTGCAAACATCGAAAGAGCAAACAATATGATTTTAAACACGGGTAAAGGTCAAATACAAGCACTTTTAACAAACGTTAGAGCAAATCAGTACGGAACAGTTGCTGGAGGTTCCGATGACCCTTCTAACACACCATTTAGAACGGGCTACGCACCAGCTTATGCAAACAATAAAGGTGAAACTCAAATCACCGATGGTATTTTATATGCTTTTAGTAAAGATGGTAAAATAATTGATTTGTTTGGTCAAGATGGGTTTAGTAATATAGCCAATATATCTTACAATAGAGAAGAAATGGTTAAAAATAGTGGGTTTGAAAGTCCAGAAGATTTAACCTTTGTTGGTCATAGAGGCAATTCAGGGTATAATGATAGAAAACTTAGTGATGTAGCTTTTTCATGGGGTGCTGCTGATGGGGGTATGGTTAACAGTGATTTAGAAGGAAATTATTCACCAATTACTGGTAGTAAAAAATCATTATTGGTGAAAACCCAAGCACTTTTTAATAGTAATGGTATGATGAATATCATTACCAGAAAGGGTGATATGAACAAACAATCAACACAAATCCAAACGGCTAATGGTAATGGTTTTTCTAAAGGTAATGCCGTTATGCAAAAAGGGATGTTTGATTTAACGACAGGTACATATATTGGAAAGAAAAATGCGACAGCTGAAGAAACATACTGTAGAAGTTGGACAACTTTAGATAGATATGATACAGTATCTAAAATGGTTAGAAGTCATGGTTTATGGGATTCAAACTATTTACCATACAGACACAAATTAGATAATTCAATCTTAGATGAATACGGTTTCCCTAAGATTGCACCGTATATTACAGATAAACCAACAGACCCTAAAAAATTCATGTTCTCTATTGAGAATTTGGCTTGGTCGGATAATATAGGGGATTTACCACAATGTGAAGTGGGTCCAGGGGATTTATTAACAGGTAAACGTGGTAGAATCATGTGGTTCCCACCATATGATATTTCATTTAGTGAAAACAATAGTGTAAATTGGGAGGCCAACAACTTTATTGGTAGAGGTGAATCTGTTTACACATATAACAATACAGAGAGAAGCGGTAACTTATCGTTTAAAATAGTCGTTGACCACCCAAGCTATGTGAACTCGTTTTCATCTAGATTTGGTGGTGGTCCAGATGACCACTTTGTTAACTCTTTCTGGGCTGGTTGTATTGACCCAGATAGTGAATGGGGTAAAAAACTTACGGTTAGTCAAAGAAGTGAGGTGGTGCCTTACGATTTGACAATCCCACAAAAGAAAGTAATCCCACCAGAGACACCTCCTGGAGATTTGAGAGTGTATTTCCCTAATGACAACGTAGTTATTGAACCATTATATGAAAACGGTTTAATAAAAGGTACAACCACACCAATTGACTATTCAATCAATCCAGATGGTTTAGGTCAAGGTTTGGATTGGTACATGGCAAAATATACTTCTGGTCAACATAATGATGGTACAGCTGGTAATGGTGAAGGGTGGCCAGACCGTTATAATTATGGTTTGAATTATTCTGTTAATGGTACTAGTGAGGCGGCATCGGATTCGATTACTAGTGTTGGTACCAATGGTGAAAAACTTTATGGTTATTTTGACCCTAACACAGCAACGTTTATTACAAAACACTTGGTTGAATTGTGTCCTCACTGTGTGGCAACAATCAAAGGTGCTGCGAGTGCTCAAGGTAGAATTGAACCTAATAAAAAATTAGCAAACGACAGAAGTAAAAAGATTTTAGCTGATGTTAAAGCAAAATGGTGGACTGGAATCAAAGAAGGACTTTTACAAAAAGGTTTAAAGGTTACTGATGAAGATTTTGAAAAAAGATTTAAAGTTGCTTCTGACTACACCGTTATTCCAGCTGATAAATCAGTTGTTGTAACTGATGCGACAACAAATAAAAGCTATTCAGTAAAAGAATCAGCTACTGGTTGTCGTGTATGTACTGATGCTGTTTGTAAAGGCTTGAGTAACAAAGATTGTAAAGCTTTGAAAGATAGGATTTGTCCAACTGATTCATTGGGTTGTAAAAAAGATAGATACGCCTCTATCTCGTTTAAATTCGACCCAGATTTAGCTGCTAAAGATATTGCTGAACCAGCACCAATTATACAAAAAAGAATAAAAACTATCAATAGTGAAATTAAAAACAAATTCTACACTGAATGTAACTATTTCGAACAGTTAACAGATATTGACCCATTTGTTTTTGATAGCTTTAGAGAGAAGATTAGATATTTCCACCCAGCGTTCCACTCAACAACACCAGAAGGGTTAAACTCTAGGTTGACTTTCTTGTTACAATGTACAAGACAAGGTAGAACGTTTGAATCGCAAGGTGCTAACAACTTAGCATTTGGTAGACCACCAGTTTGTATTCTTAGAATTGGTGATTTCTATAACACTAAAATTGTTATTGATAATATAAGTATTGATTACGAACCATTGGTTTGGGACCTTAACCCAGAGGGTGTTGGTGTGCAACCAATGATTGCTAACGTTACCATGTCATTCAAATTCATCGGTGCATCAAGTCTTATGGGTCCAATCAACAAACTTCAAAATGCGTTGTCATTCAATTACTTTGCCAATACACAAGTTTATGATGTTAGAGCGGATTATTTCTCTAAGGAAATACCTAAAATTACAACTAAAAATGATAAAGGTGAATACGTAACGAGTGATGCACCATTAAGCCCTAGTGGTTACTATATTCATAATGGTCAGCAAAATATTGCTAACCCAGAAACTAACATAACGACAGCTGATGTTGAAGCTAACACACCTGTTGAAGACCAAGAAAAAGCGGCTGAACAAGGTGTGTCTGGTGTTCAAAACCAAACAGAAACAAGTACATCGACAACTGTTGATGACCAAAGTGTTATTGCTTGTTTTGGTATTGATGGTGTTTTTGATATCAATATAGGTGGACCAAATAATGTAGATGTGTTGGATTTAATGTTAAATTGGAGTGCTAATCAAAACGTACCTAACCCAACTATAACTGAAACACATGAGGCTTTGATTTATGTTACCGAACGTACAAATAAAAAAGTGATTGGTAAAATTATCATAACACCAAATGATGCAACTAGTTTATTTTTAGATGTTTTAGATTATGAACATGGTGGTAATAAATTTTGGTATCAAGCTGGTCAACAAGTTATTGCTTTTAGCGGTTCACAAAATAAAACTAAAATCGCAATTCCAATCGGATTTAATATTTATGACCCAGAAACAGGTCAATTAATTGTTGATGCTTGGGAGTCAACATATGGTCCAGCGTATCTCTCATTGGAATGGCAAGATTATGGTGTTAAAGTTAACAATAATTTTTCAAAAACATCAGCATTAAAAAAATAATAAGTAATGGCACAATATTTTGATAGATATAATGCGTTCAGAGTTAACGCTAATATGAAGCCAGTTCCAGGAATAACCATTCCTGTTTCTAGTGAAGATAAGAACATGGTTTACAAACATGGTGTAACTAGACTTGACAAATTGAGTCAGTTGTATTATAATAACCCATATACTGGTTGGTTAATTATGTTGGCCAATCCAGAGTTTGGTGGTTTAGAGTTTAATATACCAGACATGACATTAATTAGAATACCTTTTCCATTTGAAAGTGCAATAGGTAGATACAATACACAAATAACAAATCATAAAAATCTATATGGCGAGTAACATTACAAATAAAATAGGTTGCCAAGCTGGTAAGACAAAAATTGTTGACCCAAACAATTTTGATGGTTTTAATTCGGAGAGTAATATGTCGGTACCTTTAGAGGACCTAGACATTTCTGTTGTATTAAGAACATATAGAAAAGGTAGAACAGTTTTAACCAGCACAGGTGGTGACGCTAAAAAAAACACAAGAGAAAGTAGTGCAACTATTAGTATTAACTTCATTGAAGGTAGTAATGTTGCGGGTAAAAAAGTGTTAACAACAAAATACACCGATTTAACGGTATTGGCTTCTGATTCGAGTAACGATGAGGCGTTGGGTATTACAAACATTGATATCGATTTCAACTCGTCAATGGCACCAATGGTGACAATTAATTTTATTGATGTTAGAGGTAGTGCTATATTCCAAAACGAACAAAATATTTCTGGTAACAACACTGGGAACAAGTATTCAACATTCTTCCAATTACCGTATCCACTATTCGAATTAGAAATAAAGGGGTATTACGGTAAACCAGTTAAGTATTGTCTACACATGTTGAAATTTAATTCTAAATTCAACTCGCAAACTGGTAACTTTGAAATTACCTGTCAGTTTATTGGTTATACTTATGCTATGTTATCTGATATGCTTATTGGGTATCTTAAAGCAATTCCGTTCACGAAAATTGGTAAAGAAAAACACGATAAATACGAACAAGAACGTGGTTATGAAGTATTAACACTAGTTGAATTGATGAAAAAAATATCTGAGATAAACGAAGGTATTGAAAAGGTTGGTGCAACATCTGAAAATGCTGGTAATTACGAGAACGCACAACAAGCATTGGCTGATTTAGATACTCTTGAAGCTCTGATAAACTCTTTTGGTATGGAGATGGACTACAAAAAGGAAAAAAGAGAAAAATATCAGTTTTTTGTTAGACTAGACACTGAATTAACAACCCAAGATGAAAAGTTGTATAATGACTACAAAAAAAACGTAAAAGAAGTAATTCAAAATTTTAACAGCAAAAACGCTGGTGCTTCTTTGGATGAAAATTATTTCTTATTATATGATAAAGTTAATATAAACAAAGGTTTATATAATAGTGTTCGTAAAGAAATGTTTGACCCCACAAAAAGTAATGTAGAAGAACAAGTAGTGTTAAAACAAACATTGGGTTCACCAGCTGATTTTGATGAATTAAAAAAGAAAATTTTTGAGTTGTTAGAAAAAGAATACACGGTATCACCAGCAAAAAAATTAGATGTTTATAATATGAACGGTTTGTTTGATAAAGTGGCTAGTGCTAGAACAACAGTAGAAAAAAAATTAAAAGAAGCAAAAGAGGGTTTGGCTAACGATTTAAAAACCACTGTTGCTGAAACGTTAGGTTTCGAACCAACTGTTAGAAGAATTATCGAGATTTTCACGGCAGCTATTGAAGTTTTCATGGAAACTATATATACGGTGTCAACCGCTGCTGAAGCTAAAGATAACAACGATAGGACTGCACAGTTAGAAGCTAAGTTTGGTACTGATATAGTCAACTCTGATATCAAAAAAGAAAACTTAGAGATTAAAGAATTTTTTGCTTGGCCAGATTATAGAGAAAAAGACGAAAAAACGCACGCATATGTTAATAAATACTTGGGTGAGGTTGTAGAAAGACCTCAAGACGTTGATGAATTGGTATTTATCGATGACTTATTGGCGGCATTTATTAAAGCAGCGCAAGAAAGCGAAGAAGCTAAAGAAAACATGGAAAAAGGTGATGTAACTTGGTATTCAGTAAACCCATTAGATACAAGTGTTTTTTCAGAAACAGAACCTTATGAAAGAGTTGAGTTGTTAACTAAGATAGATGTAGCTAGGCTTTTATTGATTAGGGGTATGACGTTCTTAGGTTATAGTAATGATGAAACAACATTAAGTAATGAAGAAATTGTTGCTGTTGCATTGGCTGAAGTAGAAGCTATGCTTAGAGGTGTAAAAAACCCTAACGTTAGGCAAACACTATCTTTAATGAATTTAGATTTTATTAAAGATGTTGAGGGTACTATTAATGGGGTTTCTAGACCAGTAGTAAAATATAGCAATGGTAAAACACCGTTTTATTATTATGATTACATTTTTAAAGGCGGTAACCCAAGAACTTTCAAATTAATCCCAATATCTGGTGGTTATAATGATGTATCATGGGGCAACACCGATTCATCGATTAACTCAATACAAAATAGAAAAACTTTGATTGCTCATAGAGAAGATGGGGACTTGTTCTTAACTAATTATAGTGCATCATTAGGTCAAGATTCGACAACCAAATGGCCAAAATATGACGATGGTGGTACTTATATTAAAATTTTATCAGCGTCTGAGTATAACACAAATAAACAATTATACCCAATTGAAGGTGTTAAAGCTGAAATCACACCAATTAAATTAGAGGTTTTAAAATCCGATGTGTTAAATGCTAATCAAGCTAAAGAAGCTGGTTTTAATGTTGTAGGTGGTCCATTAGGTGCTCAAGACTTTTCAGTTATGGATTTTGGTAAACCAGAATTGAAAGATTTACCATTGATGTTTGTTTTTTACCGTAATTTTAGAACGGGGTTGGCTTATACTAGAAAAGCTACTGGTAAAATACTAAAATTAAGTGGACCGACAGTCACTGATGGGTATGACTACAAAGAAAATGAATATATAAATTATACGAATGGGTATATTCATCTATTAAGTTCAAAATCTGGTAAAGAATTACACACCAACCTAGGTGATAATAGAGAGTTGTTTAATGTATGGCTAAATGGTGATAAGTCACAAATAACATTCCCTTATTTATTACAACCATCTCAAGGTAAGTTTACAAATAAAGGTGGTGGTGATGAAAATGTTTCTTATACATCATCTCAAAATTTACCTAGTGATAGTTTTAGTTTGTTTGGTAGTAAATGGTATTATCTACAGGATAAAGGTAAAGTTTATTTGAATGGTGGTGGTTCTGTTGATTGTGGAAAATACAACAAAGCGATGTTGTTTTTAAATATATTGCCGTTCACAACTAACGGTGTTGATATGGACTCTGATTGGACAACAAGACCAGATGATATTAATTATATTAAACATTTATTTGATGTGAGAGCTGGATTCGTACACGCACCTAGATTATGGTGTGCTTATGTTGGTGCGTATCTTTGGCGTTTAGATGATACCGACCCAGAAATGGATGGTGATATGATAGTTGGAGGTGGGTCTGGAAACCAAGACCCAATTTATTGGAAACAAAACCTTGCTGAGTTTTGGTGGGATATTCCAAAAAGATGGGAGTATTTTCCACAAGTTGGGAACGATGTTGTCTTCCCAAATATGACTGCTTATGATTTAATGTATAGACTACCTAAACAAGTTAAAAATGAGTTTAAAAAAGCGTTTTTTGATTTTGTTAATGGTACCGATGGTATGATTTCTTGGGATTCAATTAGAGAAAATATTGAGATATGGGATGGGACTGGTCATGATTTTGCTTTAATGTTGAATAACGCTCATTTGGTTTCAAACGGAACCGCCCAAAACACGACAAATAAATTTAACACGTACAAGTTAAATCAATTAAAAAACAAAGACAAGTACAAAGTTATCTTACCAATAAAATATTACACTACGTGGGAGACTAATTTCTTCCATTTAGAGTTAAAAGATGGTTACGGTTCTAATGTAGCGGTTACAACCCTTATAGATGCGTTAACGCAAGAAGTAATTATTGCAAACAACAGTTACGCTATTTGGAGAGGTCCGTTAGAAGAAGATTTCGGTATGAGTGGTGATTGGGATTTAAAAGAACGAACCGCAATTTCAGCAACAAAACCAACTTTTGAATTATACTTTAACACAATAGTTAATAAATTAAAAGAAACATCAGATGCTTTCTCACCGACCAATGAAAGAAAAGAGATTGAACAACAAATTTTTGGTACTGCGAATGAAGACACCATTAAATTGCAACTATACAGAACATGTAAAAACATACACGATAAGTGGTTAGCGGGTGTTGTTGACCCAAACAATATCATCTTCCAATGTGGAAGTGGTGAAAGAAGTAGGGTTGATAGTGCTTTGGCTAAAGAGATAGGTGATAGTGATGTTGTTCGTTTGATTGATAGTTTTAGGTTTATCAGTAGGTCATTTAGAGATATTGGTGATGAATTGTATATTAACCCAATCCCAATCAATAAATTCTTATATGAAAACCCTAACACATCATCTTACGATGCGATAAGCTCATTGTTAGCCGATAACAATTTTGACTTTATTGCGTTACCGACATTTATTAATTTCCGTGATGCGGAAGAGGTTAAATCAATTTTTAAACCATTCCCATCATACACAGAAGCTATTAAAGGTGGTGTGTGTGGACCAGCATTCGTTTGTGCGTATGTTGGACAAAAATCACAACACTTGGATTATAGCAATTCTGATTATCCAAATGATGGTTTTGACCTTAGATGTATTGATGGTAATATCGACCCATCAATACCAGATGATTTTAAAATAGAACATGGTGAACATGAGGACCCAGTTGGTGCATTTGTTGTTAGATACAGTCAGCAAAATCAGAATATATTCAAAGATATCAATCTTGACCAAAGTGAGTTTACTGAAACTGATGAGTCGCTTCAAATCCAAGATGATATTTCACAAAAAGGTTCTGAGACAAACAGAACAATTGCTGGTCAGAATTTATACAACGTTTATGCGGTTAGGAGTTACACAGCTGAAATTGAAATGATGGGTAATGCCATGATTCAACCAATGATGTATTTCCAATTGGATAACATCCCTATGTTCCATGGTGCTTATATGATTACAAGGGTTAAGCACTCAATTAAACCAAATAACATGTCAACACAGTTTACTGGTGTTAGAATCAGATATGCTGAGACACCATTGGTGGACGCTATGGATTTATATATGTCTTTTGTTGATTCTTTGGATGCCGCTGGTTCATTGGGTACAGGTGGGGGCGTACCACCAGCTGGTTCATTAGCACCTATTGTTAGGACAATAGTTGAAAATGGTGGACTTAATGGTAACATTGCTAGTGAAAACATTTTTTACAAACATATCCCTAAAATTGATGGTATTAATAACCTTAAATTAAATGATGATGGTGAAAATATAATGTTATTTAACGCAGTCGACCCATTGGTTAAAATGTTAACAGCATGGGTAGCTTGGATGAAAACAGAAGGTTTTGCTGGTAACAATGGAAATTATGCATCTATTACCTCAGTATTTAGAGATTATCAAAAGCAAGTTGCGATTAAACAAGAATATGGTTCAGCAGCAGCAACACCTGGAACATCACCACATGGTTGGGGAATTGCGTTAGATTTACAATTCTATAGAAAAGATGGTAGTTTGATTGGTAATGACAAAAATACACCTTCTTCTTTTGATGTTACAAAAAATCCAGCTATAAAATGGTTGTACGATAATTCATATGTTTACGGTTTTGTACTTCCTTACAGTCTTAGAGATAAAGCTGGGTTAGAAGAACATTGGCACTTTGAATATCACGGAACAGCTGCTAAGTGTTTAATATTAAAAAACCCTACTATTTACGGTTATAGTGTTAAAGTAGATAAAGAATTAGATGCTATTGTACAAAATCCAAAGGGTAAGGATGGTAAACGAGCTGTTTACACTGATTGTGATTATAAAGCAGTTAAAGATTCTGGTGATGGTATTGAAACAGTATTAGGTGGTAAAGCTGATTATTGGTCGTTGATTGCTATTTGTGCTTTAGAAAACTACGCTGACAACCCGCAAGGTATGGCTGACGTTGCTCAATCAATTTACAACAGGCTCAACACACCTAACAAACCATACGGTAAATCGATAAAAGAAATTGTAACTGCTAAAGGTCAATACGAACCAACCTTTAAAAATAGAAATGAGTGGTTACTTATTAAAGATGAAAAAACTGCAATAACTGCTGTTAAAAATTCAAAAGGTTGGACAGACGACAAAGCTAAAGAAAGGTTAAACAAAGCAAAAGCTGCAATTGCAAATACAACTTACCAAAACAATGCAAAAACATTTGTTAATACCAGAACAGAATTTTTAGCGTATAACCCTACTAGTGGTAAAGCTATCGATGTTGTTTCTAGAACACCTAAAAATACTAACAACTCTTTCTATTGGGAATATGCTGGTAAAGCGTTAATAGGTCAATCAGTACCAAACCCGCCAAATTTTTCAAATATGGCTTAAATGTTTGGAATTACAGAAAAAAAGTAGTACCTTTGCATTATGAAGATTGCAAATATTGTTTCACATAACAAGGTAAATGTTTCAGAACACTTTAATGTAGTGGAATCCATGGATAACATCATCCATGGATTACCTACATTGATTATTGGTTTTGATTACGTCAACAAACATTACCCAGATTTTGACATAATGGAGCGAAAATTGGGTGATAACTTGTATTGGACCGTAAAAAGAACCGAAAAACGAGATAAATTTGAAGAAGATTTGTCATGGTTCATGAATAAGGTGTTAAAAGATTTGGTATCAGATGTAAATTATGTGTTCGTGGACCCAATTCAGTACCACGGCAAGGTGATACGGAAAATAATCAGAAAATTTTTATCGATACCAAATAAAATAACCTATCAAGATGGTCAAATGTTGTATGTCTATGGTGAAAAGATAATATTTGGTATTGATTTGAAACTTTTAAAGTACATCGGTCTAAATCCAATCAAAATAAAACAAAAAATATTAGCTCATTCCTCAGTCTTTTTGGGTAATAGCGATATACTTATAGAATATAAAAACAGTGTAGAAGAACTCGATAATAAAGTTCGATACACCCCTTATTTATTTTCTATAACAGATGAACAAAACGATACTTCTAGCCTCATTCATATTCCCAGAGAGAGTTGAATGGTTTCTTAGCTATTTAGACGCAAAGTTTAAGATTACCAAGGATAAAGTATTTTGTTATAAGAACCTTGATGATGAGTCTAAGGTGATTATGACATTCAAAGTTTCTATTCCAGAAGATAAACCATTAAACCTTAAAAATTTGTTCCCTAGTGCAGTTCCAATCCACAAAAAGGGTAACGCTTTGTACACGATTAATGCGTTGAATAAACTCATCCAAGAAAAATACCCAGATTCTGTTGGTAACATCGATAATAAATCGATTAAAATAAACTGGGAAGAATACCAAAACAAAATGATTTTGATTAACAGTGACGAACTCACTATTTTCAACATATCTAGGATTTTTTAGTGGTTTTGTGATATTTATAATAAAAGATAATATTTTTCAAAAAATATCAGTCATGGATAAAAAACAAAACGAAAAAGAAGCTAGTAATTTAGACAAAGCCTTAGAAGGTTTTTTGAATACTGAAAATCAAGACCCGAACTTAGATTGTAGTTCTGGTGTTTGTGTTATAAAAGGTGATAAAAGCCTAGTTGAGAGAATCAACAAAAAAATAATAACAGAAGATGGAAGACAATTGTTATTCTAATGAGAAAACAGAAATTTAACCCAGAATTACTTAAAGAAGAGTTGAAAAGATTCAAGATGCTTGAAACTTACGACTTTTACACTGGTGACAAATCAGAACCAGAATATAAAGACGAAGCTCTTTTATTAGGGACAGATTTGGAAGAAGCGGAAGGTGAAGATGTACCAGATGATTTGCAACCAGCGGACGCTGAGGGTAACGGTGAAGTTGACCCTAACGCTGCCAATGCGGTTGCTGATGAATTAGGTGTTGATGCTGAACCAGCTGATGATGCACCAGTTGGTGATATGCCAGAACCAGAAGCACCAATTGAAGAACCAGCACCAGTTGAAGAACCAGCCGATGATTCAGTAGAGGTTGATGTTACTTCTTTAGTACAAGGTTCAGAAGAAGCTAAAGAAGCAGCTGATAAAGCAGCGCAAAATTCTGAAATGCTTATGAACAAATTGTCTGACCTTGAAGCTAGAATCTCTAGAATGGATTCGGTATCTGCTAAGATTGAAGACTTGGAAAAAGAAATTGTTAAGAGAAATCCAACACCAGTAGAAAAATTAGAGATGCGTTCATTAAGCTCATTCCCTTATTCTCAAAAACTAACTGATTATTGGGCTGATAAAGAAGGTGCTTATGATGTTATGGGTGACGATAAAAAAGAAGAATACACATTAACCAAAAGTGATGTTGATTATGACTACAGTGAACCAAACATTAAAAAAAGCTTCACCGTTAACCCAGAAGATTTCGAAGAAGAAGAAATTTAACAAAATATTCAAAATATCAAAAAGCCTCTATTAATAGGGGCTTTTTTAGTATATATACCTTTAAAATTAGGGTATGTTCTAGTTAAAAATTAGTACATGTACTAATTTTTTTATTCGTTTATGTTGCATCCATTGAAATAAAGTCGTATCTTTGTATAAATTCGCTAAATATGGTAGAAATACCTATTGCTTTTAACAAAGTAATCACCCGAAAACTTTGAAAATTATGCGAAAAAGTTGCTAAAATGTATTGACTTTAAGGGTAAAAGTTAGTATATTTGTATAGGGTTTAGAAAGAAAATAAATAACACAAATATATAAACAAACAAAGAAAAATGAGTAATCAAACAAACGCATTGGATGCTATGCTTGCACAGTATGAAAAAAACAATGCACCAAGAGCGGTGAAAACCGAAGCTAAGGTTTACGACCTTAAAAACTACTTTAACACTTACATTCCAGAGGGTGTTAAGTCTGCAACTAAACAAATTAGAATCCTTCCTACTGCTGATGGTTCTACACCATTCGTAGAAGTACACGCACACAAAGTGTTGGTTGACGGTGAGTGGAAAACATTCGCATGTTTAAAACATGAAAAAGGTGAAGCTTGTCCTTTCTGTGAAGCTCGTGAAGCTTTATTGGCTACAGGTAAAGAGTCTGACAAAGAGTTGGCTAAAAAATACAACGCAAGAAAAATGTACGTTGTTAAAGTAATTGACAGAGAACACGAAGACGAAGGTGTTAAATTCTGGAGATTCAACCACGATTACCGTAAAGAGGGTATCTATGACAAAATCATCGGTGTTCTTAACGCTATCAAAAAAGACGTTACAAATGCGGAAAATGGTCGTGACTTATTGTTGACTATCAACAGAAACATGAACAACATTCCAGTTGTTTCCGCTGTCGCTTCACTTGACCCATCTGCTTTATCTGAGGACCAAGAATTGAAAGATTTGTGGTTGTCTGATGCTAGAACATGGGAAGACGTTTATTCAGTTAGAACTTACGATTACTTGGAAATCATTGTAAGAGGTGGTATTCCAGTATGGGATAAAGAAGAGAAAAAATTCGTTGATAAAGCGGCTTTATCTTCTGATAATTCTGGTGCTGAATTGGAGTCTGAATTGACTATGGGTGTTGAAAATGTAAAAGCAAACGTTCAAGCGGCTGCTGAGACACCAGTTGAAACATCAAGTGCTTCTGATGAAGAAGAAGATGATTTACCGTTCTAATCGGAACTAAAACAAACAAAAAGGGGTGAGAAATTGCCTCTTTTTTGTTCTAAAATAACAAACAAACAAATATTAACAAACAAATGGCGAAAAAACCGACAAAGACTCCAATTCAAAAAAAAGAATTTTCTTTAGACGCTTTTAAAGAAAGCGAAGGATTGGATAACATTATCAAAGATAAAGAATTGTCATGGATACCATTGTCAGAAGCGTTTCACGATGCATTGAAAATACCTGGAATTCCGATTGGATTTTTCACAAGCTTTAGAGGTTACTCAAACACGGGTAAATCAACTGCAATGTATGAAGGTGTTGCTGGATGTCAAAAATTAGGTATTTTACCTATCATTTTTGAAACAGAAGGTAACTGGAACTGGGAACACGCTAGAAACATTGGTGTGGAGTTTGAAGAAGTTTATAACGAAGAAACTGGAGAAATCATTAACTACAAAGGTGATTTCATCTTTTTACAAGGACCAGACTTATTGAAACGTTACCAAAACTTTGACCACCAACATAGCAAAATGGGTACAAAACCATTGCGTTATGAACCAGTAGTAGAAGATATTGCTGCTTATATGAACTTTATCTTGGACAAACAACAAGAAGGTGAATTACCAAGAGACGTTGCGTTTTTCTGGGATTCAGTTGGTTCTATCAACTGCTTCAAAGGTGCAACCTCAAAAACAACAAACAACCAATGGACAGCTGGAGCCTTGGCAACATGTTTCAAATCTCTCATTAATTACAGAATCCCAGCATCAAGAAGAGAAGATTCTCCTTACAGTGCGACATTTGCTGTCGTACAACAAATTTGGTTGGATAACGAAAACAAAGTTATCAAACACAAAGGTGGTGAGGCGTTCTTCTATTCACCAAGACTTATTGTTCACTTTGGTGGTATCTTAACTCACAGTACGGAAAAACTTAAAGCAACTCTAGCTGGTGAAGAATATGAATTCGGTGTTGAAACTAGAGTTCGTTGTGAGAAAAACCAAGTTAATGGTGTGGTTCAAAAAGGCAAAATTGCTTCAACACCACACGGTTATTGGACACCAGACAAAATAAATGAGTACAAAGAAGAACACAAAGAGTTTATCAAAGCTCATTTGAACACTGAGTACGATGATTTTGTTATCGAAAAAGAAGAAATAGGGTTGAGTAGAGAAGATATGTCTGCTTAACAAGTATTAACCTTTCATTTATGACATTGTGAATAAAAGACCCCCACGTAACGGTGGACAAACACAAAAGTTTCAAAACACACTATTGGTAGACGGAAATGCCCTGTTTAAAACGGGGTATTTCGGTGCCAAAGGTGAGTACAATACCAAAGGCCAACATATTGGCGGTATTTATCAATTCTTTACTACCCTCAGAATGATATTAGAGGGTGACCTTTACCATAGAGTATATGTTTTTTGGGACGGCAACTTTAGTGGTAAGTTAAGGTATGAAATCTATGAGCCTTATAAGAGCGGTAGAGGTAAAGACTACAAGAACGGGACCCAACCCATAGACGAGGCTGAACTAAAGCAACGTAAAGTTATTTGGGAATACTTAAACGAAATGTACGTAAGACAATTAAAGCATGAGATTATCGAAGGTGATGATTTCATAGCTTACTATTGCCTTACAAAAAAAGAGAATGAGAAAATTACCATCGTGAGCAACGATAGGGACATGGCTCAACTCATCCAAGAAAATGTTAGAATTTATTTCTTAGACTTGAAGAAATATGTTGATAATGTCAACTTTTCTTCGTATTTTTGTTATCATTATGAAAACGCTGCATTGGTTAAAACAATGACAGGTGATTCAAGCGATAGCATCAAAGGAATCAAGGGTTTGGGTGAAACAACGCTAGTTTCATTATTCCCAGAATTAGCAGAGAGAAAAGTAAGTTTAACCGAAATTATTGAAAGCGCAAAGAAACAGCAAGAAGAAAGACTAGCAAACAAGCAAAAACCATTAAAGGTGTTGGATAACATCATTAATGCGGTAACAGATGGTGTTCAAGGTGAACGTGTTTACGAAATCAATGAACAATTGGTGAACCTTAAAAGACCAATGCTTACCGAAGACGGAATTTCCGATTTAGAACAGTTAATTGACGGAACCCTAGACTCATCGGGTAGAGACTTAAAAAACGTTCTAACGTACATGAAAAGAGATGGGTTAGATAAAACTATTGGTGAAAACAGATACCCAGAGTATCTACTACCATTCAAAAAGCTTATAGAGCGAGAAAAACTAATTTTTTAACAAACAAACAAATAAACAGATGGCTACAACCGAAAAAACAACAGCACCAGTTGCTAAAAAAATCGAGGAACAAAGATTCGAGTTTGTTCTTTACATTAACAACAACATTATCTGCCAAAGATATTTCCACATCTTTGATTTTAACGAAGACTCAATCAAGTCTTTAGAGTTAAAAGAAATGATGGATGAAATCGCTGGTATGAACAATGGCCAATTTGGTAGTTTAGGTATTATACCAAATTACTTAAAAGGTAAATCAATGCAATACCTTTGGGATAGTTACAACCCATACTTCAACCAAACAGATGACAGTTACAAAGCACCAGCGAAAAAAGGTGACACGTTCCAATTCGAAGTTAAGGTAGATAAAAGAGTGGTAGCGGCTACTCAATTCAGTAACGAGTTCTTCACTTTAAACCCAAAAGTTAGTGTTGACATTAGAGAAATTATCCCGACAATCATGTCTGAGATACGTCAAACAATGAGTAGAAAAAATTATTCGATTGTTGAGTTTTAATGGTCATCATTAAATATTTATTATAACAAAGGTTTTTAAAAGAAGAAGAAAAAAGAAATGGCAAAAATAGATAAAAATAGTTTCGGATATTTGGGACATGACTACCAACTAAGGCTTATAGCACAATTACTTACGGATAGAAAGTTCGCAAATTCCATTCTAGATATCGTTGACCCAAACTACTTTGAAGACCAGTATTTACGAGTAATCGTTGCTACAATAAAAGATGCCAAAACAATTGATGACGTGGTGCCAGACGTTGGCAGCCTTGAATTCAGATTATTAGAAGAAGTGAAAGATGACATGCAGAGAAAGTTTGTCATCTCTCAACTTCGTAAAGTTCAAGAAGCTGACCTTAACGACACCTTGAAAGTTCAAGACATGGCAATGAGGTTTTGTAAGCAACAAGAAATGAAAAAATCAATGGCCATGGTCAACAAGATTATCGAAAGAGGTAATCTTGAAGACTATGAGCAAGTTGAAGCTATTATTAGAAAAGCACTAGAGCATGGTGATAACAAAGATGACGGAATGGATGTCTTCGATGAAATCGAACATGTTTTGGTAGATGATTTTAGAAAACCAATAGCTACTGGAATCAAAGGACTTGATGAGGTGATGGATGGTGGTTTATCAAAAGGTGAGTTAGCGGTAATCCTAGCACCTTTTGGGGTTGGTAAAACAACTATGATGACCAAAATAGCCAACACCGCAATGTCTGACGGTTATAATGTTTTACAAATATTCTTTGAAGACAATCCAAAGGTGATTCAAAGGAAACACTTATCATGTTGGTCTGGTTACGACTTAAATAGTTTAGCTCTTCACAAAGATGAGCTGATGGAAATGGTGTCTCAAATGACAAAAGGTAAAGGTAAACTTAAACTTAAAAAGTTTTCGAGTGATGGTACGACTATACCTGTTATTAGACAGTATATTAGAAAGTTGATAGCCCAAGGGTTTAGACCAGATATCGTATTGTTAGACTACATCGACTGTGTTGAACCATCAAGAAAATTTGATGATGTTAACGCTGGTGAAGGTAGTGTGATGAGACAATTTGAAACACTTCTATCAGAATTAGACATTGCTGGTTGGACCGCTGTACAAGGTAACAGAAGTTCGATTTCTGCTGATGTGGTTGAAGCTAACCAAATGGGTGGTTCAATCAAGAAAGGTCAAATTGGTCACTTCATCGTATCAATTGCGAAAAACTTAGACCAAAAAGAGGCGGGTACTGCTACAATGGCAATCCTTAAATCTCGTTTTGGTAAAGATGGCCTTATTTTCCAAGACATTAGATTTGACAACGCAAGAATTCAAATCGACATGGGTGAAAGTAAGGGTGCAAGAACTCAAACGGAACACAAAGCTGACAAAGAAGTTAACAACCAACAAAGAGTAAACACGGTAATGGCCGCTGCTAAAAACAGAAAAGATGTTCTAGGTAGTGTCGTAATACCAACACAAGAAACACAACAATAACAATTTAAACAAGAAAACAAATGAACGAACCAATATTAAGGTCAAACCCAGACCGATTTGTAATTTTTCCAATCGAACATCAAGACCTATGGGACTATTATGAATTGGTTTTAGATGCGATGTGGACACAGAAAGAAGTTGATTTATCTAAAGACTTGGACCATTGGAATAACAAACTAACAGACAATGAAAGATTCTTCATCAAAAACGTTTTGGCGTTTTTTGCGGCATCTGATGGTATTGTAAACGAAAACTTAGCTGAGAACTTCCTAAAAGAAGTTCAGTACACAGAAGCTAAATTCTTTTACGGTTTCCAAGTTATGATGGAGAATATTCATAGTCACATGTATTCTTTACTTATCGATACATACATAAGAGATACCGAAGAAAGAAGAAAATGCTTCAAAGCTATTGAGTATATGCCACCAGTTAAAAAGAAAGCTGAATGGGCTCTTAAATGGATTGAATCGGAATCTTTTGCGGAAAGATTAGTAGCTTTTGCTGCTGTTGAGGGGATATTTTTCTCTGGGTCTTTCTGTAGTATTTTCTATTTGAAGTCAAGAGGATTGATGCCTGGATTGTGTGATAGTAACGCATTTATTTCTAGAGACGAATCATTACACTGTGATTTCGCTATTCACTTATTGAATAATCACATCGTAAACAAACCAACACCAGAAAGAATCCGTGAAATTTTCTTATCTGCATTGGAGATTGAAAAGGAATTTATTACTGAATCATTACCAGTGTCTTTAATCGGTATGAATGCTGATTTGATGAAACAATACTTAGAGTTTGTGGTTGACGGTTTATTGGTGCAATTACAATGCGAGAAAGAATTTAATGCTAAGAACCCATTTGATTTTATGAACCAAATTGCGTTGAAAACAAAACAAAACTTTTTCGAAGGTCGTTCAACGGAATATAAAGCAGCCGATTTAAGTGGACCAATTTCATTTGATGAGGAAATTTAAAACAAAAAAGAGAGATGCAAGTAATAAAAAGAAACGGTAACAAAATCGACTTCAACCCAAATAAAATCTTAATGAGGATTAAGAAACAATCGGAAGGTTTGAAAGTCAATGCAGATGAAGTATTCATCAAAGTAACACAGGGTATCGCTGATGATATGACGACCAATGAGTTGGATGACTTGATTTCGGTGGTTGCAGAATCACTGGCAATGAATCACCCAGACTATTCTAAATTAGCGGCAAATATCGCTATCACAAAGCTTCATAAAGAAACGGAAGATTCTTTTATGAAAGCAACAAAAAAAATGTATAATGCTGGTCTATTGAATGACTTCTATTACAACAAAGTAAAAGAAAACATCGATATGATTGAAGCGGCTATTGACTACAAGAGAGATTTTCATTTTGATTATTTCGGGTGGTCATCGTTGAAAGATATTTACCTTTTAAAGACTAAAGACGGTACTATCGTTGAAAGACCGCAACACATGTATATCAGAGTTGCTTTGATGGTTACAAAAACACCAGAAGACTTCTTAGAAAAGTACAATGATTTGAGTTTTCAACAAGAAAGTCCAGCAACACCATTGAAAATGAACATTGGAACAAATATCGGACAAATTGCTTCATGTAATTTATCGATTGTCCCAGACGATTCAACAGAAGGGTTATTGGATATCTTAGGTAGAATTGCAATATCGTCTTCAAAAGCTGAGGGTATTGGATTGGCTATTTCTAACATTCGCTCTAAAGAGAGCAACGTTGGTAATTCTAACGGTAAAGCTGGCGGTATCTTGAAATACCTTAAAGTGGTAAACGAAACACTTAGATTCTGGAACCAACGTGGTAAAAGACCAGGTTCATGTGCAGTTTATATCGAACCATGGCACAAAGATATTTTTGATGTATTAGATATTAGAAAGAAAACTGGTGACGAAACACTTAGAGCACGTGATTTATTTTCAGCTCTTTGGATTTCAGATAATTTTATGAGAGCAGTTGAAAGCAACGGTGATTGGTATTTATTCTGCCCTCACGATATTCAAGAAGCGGGTTTAAAACCGTTTTACGAGATTTATGGTGAAGAGTTTGAAGCTGAGTATAACAAAGCTGTTGAAATGGGTTTAGGAACGAAAATCAAGGCTCATGACTTATGGTTAAAAGTTATTGAGGCTCAAATCGAGACTGGGATGCCTTATATGTGTTTCAAGGACCACGCCAACAAAAAATCAAACCAAAAAAATATGGGTGTGATTCACTCAAGTAACTTGTGCTCTGAAATCATGGAAGTAACTGATGCTGAAACAACAGCTATTTGTACACTTACTAGTATTCCAGTTCAAAAGTTTGTTGTTGATGGTAAATACAACTATGATGAACTAGGTAGAGTTGCTCGTTCAGTAACAAAATCGCTTAACGTAGCAATTGATGTAAACGATTACTCAACACCAGAAGGTCGCAAAGGTGGGTTGGCGCAAAGAGCGTTAGGGATTGGTATTCAAGGGTTAGCTGATGTATTTGCTATGTTACGATTACCTTTTACTTCGGAAGAAGCTAGAACTATCAATAAAAACATCTTTGAAACAATTTACTATAACGCATTAAGACAATCATGTGACATAGCAAAAGAAACGGGTGAAACTTATGATGGTTACGAAGGTTCACCAATATCACAAGGTGTTTTCCAATGGGAGATGTGGGGAATCAAAGAAGAAGAGTTGTCTGGAATGTATGATTGGAAACAATTACGCAAAGACATCAAGAAATACGGGGTTAGAAACTCTTTGGTGACAACATGTCCACCAACGGCTAGTTCAGCTCGTGTAATTGGTTCTAACGAAGCATTTGAACCGTTCACATCAAATCTTTACGTTCGTAAAGTGACAGGTGGTGAATTTGCAATGGTAAATAAACACTTGGTTAGAGACTTGGAAAATGAAGGTCTTTGGAATAGAGAAATTCTTAACGAATTGATTAAAAACGAAGGTAGTGTTCAAAATATCCCAGTTATCAGTCAAGAGTTAAAAGAGGTTTACAAAACGGTTTGGGAAATATCTCAAAAATCATTGATTGAGATGTCGGCAGAACGTGGTCCATTCGTTGACCAATCACAAAGCCTTAACATTTTCTTCCAAACACCAACGGTGGGTAAATTAACAACATCACATACGTTGGCGTGGAAACTAGGTCTTAAAACTGGTCAGTACTACTTAAGAAGTCAGCCAGTTGAAATGAAAGCTAAACACTTGGCAATCGACATGACCAAAGAAAAGCAAATAGAACGACCAACCGAAAGCCAATTCGAGTGTGTAGGGTGTTCGAGCTAACATAAAATAAAACAAAATCAAAGGGTCCAATTGGACCCTTTTTTTATTTCCCATATTTACTTATAAAAATTATTTCTTATCATATTTATCAAATAAAGACAATTATGGCAAATGGCAAGTACATAAATATTAATTATCCCAACTTTTACATATACGGACTAGTTTCTAAAAACAATCCAGATGATATAAAATATATAGGGATAACTAGTAAAACACCGTCAAATAGATTGAGTAATCATATTTACGAGGCAAAAAAAAATAATACTAAAACTGAAAAAACTAAATGGATATCATCGGTAAACTATGAGGTAGAACAAATAATTTTAGATGTTGTTGATTTTGAAACAGCTTATTTTTGGGAACAATATTGGATATCTCAATTTAAAACATGGGGTTTCGTTTTAACTAACTCAAACAATGGTGGGGGTGGTTTAGGTAAAAGAAGTTCTGAGTTTTCTGCTTGGCTAAGTGAACGTAATAAAGGTAATAAATATAATTTAGGTAAAACACATTCTAATGAAACTAAATTAAAAATGGCTGAAAAGAAAATTGGTAAACCATCACCAAGAAAAGGTGTTGAAGTAAGTGAAATAACTAAAGAAAAACAATCTAAAGCTAAAATAGGTCGTGTTGGTAACGCAAATGGGTTTAAACATAGTGAAGAAACTAAAAATAAGAAAAGAAAGAAAGTTTTACAGTTAAGTATTAATGGTGAGTTAATAAATGAATTCAATTCAGTATCTGACGTTTCAAATTATTTTTCTGTGGATATTTCTGTTATATCAAAAAGATTAGATAAAAATAAAGAATATAAAGGTTTTATATTCAAAACTAAAATAGAAAACAATGGCTAATGGTCGTTTTATAAATATTAATTATCCGTTTAAAGATAGTAAAAAAGGGTTTTTCTTAGACTTAAATGATGACGATAATCAAGCAATCAAAGCTGACCTTCTTCATTTAATCCTTACTAGAAAAGGGCAAAGACTCTACAAACCAGATTTTGGTACCGATTTACTAAAGTTTATCTTCGAACCAGAAGATGGAATGACTTTGAATGGTATAAAAGACGAAATAAAAAAAGTTGTTAGTATTTATCTCCCTAACTTACAATTAGATGAAATTTTAATTGAAGAATCACCAGAAAGTGAATACGCAGCTATTTTCACAATAAAATATACAATAAGCGATTCGGTGTTCTCAACATCGGATATGGTCGTGGTAAAATTATAAAATTATGGCAAATCAAGGAATAAACTATACAGCAAGAAATTTTGCTGACATAAGAGCGGAATTAGTGGATATGGTAAGACAATACTACCCAGACATCTTTAATGATTTTAATGATGCAAGTGTTGGTATGATGTTGTTAGAGCTTAATGCAGCCGTTGGTGATATGCTTTCGGTAAACACCGACAGAATGTTCCAAGAAACACAAATCGATTATGCCAAAGAAAGGAAATCTGTTTTATCTATGGCTAGAACATTTGGTTTGAAAATTCCTGGAAAAAGACCTAGCGTGACAATTGTTGACTTTACTGTAACGGTACCAGTTTTAGGTGACTCATTTGATATTTCGTATGCGCCTATGATTTCTGCTGGTTCTCAAGTATCTGGTGGTGGTAAAATTTTTGAAACAACCAATGATATTGATTTTTCTAGCCCATTCACAATTGGTGGTGTACCAAATAGAATAATTTTACCTAATTTTAATTCAAACGGTACTTTGATTAACTATTCAATTACCAAACGAGAAATTGTAATGAATGGTTATACAAGAATCTTCAAAAGAGTAATCACACAAAATGATGTTAGACCATTCTTGGAAGTTATTTTACCAGAAGACAACGTGTTATCAATCGATTCACTAATCACATTACCAGGAACAAACTACATTGGAACACCTAACTTGAGTGAGTTCACAAACTTGGCTAATAGATGGTTTGAAATGGATGCTTTGGCTGAGGATAAAGTGTTTATTGAAGATAATACAAAAGTTACTGACAATGCTGGAATTAGACCAGGAAAATGGATTACAACCAATAAAAAATTCATTTCCGAGTACACAGACTTAGGGTTTACAAAATTAATTTTTGGTGCTGGTAGTCAAGATACTAGCAGTCTTTGTGATTTTGACACAAATAAAGAATTAGTCAACCAAATAGGTGATTTTATCAACAACCTATCACTAGGTACTGTTCCAACAGCAAATACAACAATGTTCATCAAATATAGACTTGGTGGTGGTGCTGATAGCAACATAGGTCCAAATGTGTTGAAAAATGTTGGTATTTTAAACATGACGGTGAACGGTCCAGATGGTGCTATTAACCAAGGCGTTAAAAATTCATTAAAGGTTAATAACTTATTCCCAGCTATGGGTGGTAAAGATGTCCCTAGTGTTGAAGAAATCAGAAACATGGTTCGTTATAATTTTTCATCACAAAATAGAGCTGTTACTATTAAAGACTACCAAACAAGAATTGCACAAATGCCTGGAAAATTTGGTGTACCTTACAGATGTGGTGTAATGGAGGAACAAAATAAAATCAAAATCTATGTATTAGGGTTAGACTCAAACGGTAAATTAACAAACAATTCAACTAGTACATTAAGAGAAAACATGGCGACATATTTGGCTGACTATAGAATGTTAAATGATTATGTTCAAATAACCAATGGTCGTATAATTAACTTGTCTTTTGAAATTGATTTGTATATCGATAAAAAAATGCCACAGTCACAAATCATAAGCCAAGTAATTACTGAGGTTAAAAATTATTTGGATGTAAACAAATATGAAATGGGTGATAATATTTACATGTCACCGTTGGTTGAAACAATAAATGGTGTTGGTGGTGTTATGAACGTATTAGATGTGAGAGCCTTTAACAAAGTTGGTGAAGGTAAGTACAGTGTTAATGAAATATCACAACCATATTTCAATGGGTTTACTAGGCAAATTTATTTAGGTGATGATTATACTTTGTTTGGTGACCCGAATACCATGTTTGAAGTAAAATACCCTAATGTTGATATTGTCGTAAGGGTTAAGTAATAGGGTTTCCTTATTTAAGATAAATCACTATATTTGTTTAAATAACAAAGCAAAAAAAAATAAAATGGGTTGTAATTGTAAAAATTCTGGGGAGATGCCCCAGAATTATGTTTTAGAAAAAAATGAAAATTTAGTAGCCACGATAATCAAATACACTGTTAAATTTATAGGGTTTTTGATTGGGGTTACGTTACTACCACTAATAATGGTTGCCATAATCTGGTTTATGTTTGATACTATTGTGTTAAACAAAGATATAGATTTAAGAAAAGTCATCAATAAATTCGTAAAAGCGAACAAATTATTTACTAAAGAAGAGGAAGAAGATGATGATGATGATGATTTAACTGACGATGATGTTATCATGTTAAACGTGGAAGATATAACAAATAAAAGCAAATAAATAAAATATGCCTAACAATACTGTTAGAATTAGGACGACACCTAATGGTACCGACAAATACTTAAAAGTTAATTTAGAACAAGATTTTGATTTTATTGAGGTACTTTCGCTTAAGATTTCTCAAGAAGATGCGTACAGAAATTTTTGTTCTGATTATGGCGTTGTTACTGGTAGGGTTATCATTAACAGCGGTTTTGGTGTGCCTAATGCTAGAGTAAGTATTTTCATACCAATAGATGATGTTGATAAAAACGACCCGCACATCAGAGGCTTATACCCTTATGAGATTGTTACTGACAAAGATAGTGACGGTATTAGGTATAACGTATTACCTAAATCATCAGAAACAGATAACGATTGTTTCACACCAGTTGGTACTTTCCCTAACAAAAGGGAAATATTGGATAACCCAGAGATGTTAGATATCTACTGTAAGTATTATAAATTCACGACAACAACAAACCATGCTGGTGATTTTATGATTTTTGGTGTACCAGTTGGTACATATACGATTCATGTTGATGCTGATATATCAGATATTGGAATTGTATCTCAAAGACCATATGATAGCATTAGCCAAGGGACACCTACTAAATTTTTCGATTCATCAACAAAATTTAAAGGTGGGACTAATCTAGATAAATTAATTCAAATTAAATCAGCCAATGCTGGTGTAAACGTGCAACCGTTTTGGGGTAACACTGAAACCTGTGAAATTGGAATCACTAGAGTAGATTTAGATTTAAACTACAATATTAGACCATGTGCTATTTTTATGGGGAGTATCTTTGGTGACCAAGACAAAAATAGTGTAAACAAACACTGTATCCCTAGAAGAGACTTAGGTAAACTATGCGACCAAGTTGCTAATGAAGGTACTATTGAAATGATTAGAGAAACTATCGATGGTGCCATTGAAAGTTTTGATATTGAAGGTGGTAGGGTAATCGATGAAAACGGTGCTTGGGCTTACCAAGTCCCAATGAACTTAGATTATATGGTTACAGATGAATTTGGTGATTTGGTCTTATCAGACGACCCAAACAAGGGTGTACCAACAAGAGCTAGTGTTCGATTTAAAATTGGTATGGACCAAACAGGTGGTGAGGGTAGACTTAGAACTAGAGCCAAGTATTTGGTTCCAAATAACCCAAACAATCAAAATGAAATTGACTATGAGTTTGGTGAAAAAACCAAAAAAAGTAGTTTTAGAGATTTATACTGGAATAAGATTTATTCAGTTAGTAACTTTATTTCTAGATTCCAACAAATATCACCATTAAATGGTGGTG
>JACCDQ010693493.1_pt1 | contig 27807 bp, 13 predicted proteins | sample 7446031 | NCBI WGS metagenome assembly JACCDQ01 (sample SAMN15323442, study PRJNA562643) | freshwater metagenome | isolation source: river surface water | place: USA:Blue River Watershed | collected 2017-08-17 | reverse complement strand
TAAAAAAGAAAGAAATTGTTTTCAAAGATTGGTTGGATTTAAAAGAATGTGATAGCACATTTACGATTCCAAGAAAGCAAGCCGATAAAATTATTCTGAATTACAATAACGAAGTTCCCGAATACAATTTGCGTAATAATTGGAAAAAACTAGAAGGTTTTTTTCCAAACAATCGACCTGTTAAATGTGTATTCATGAAGGATTTAGAAGATTCCTATTACAATCAAATATTGTACGTACCTACTTTAACTTATAATTTGTATGATGGGCTTTCACCCGGTTTGCGTTTGCATAATAAAACTATTTTAGACAAACCTTTTATTTTTGATTTGGCTCCATCCTATTCAACAAAATCAAAAAACTTATCTGGTGGTGGGGGATTTATAATCAATGACAATCGAAGAACTGGATCATTATATTCCATTAGGTATCTCTTTTCAGGATCTTATTTCCATTATGCGCCTGATGCAAGTTATACTAAAATTACCCCAGCTGTAGAATTTAGATTTCGAAAACCTGATTTTAGAGACAATACCAAAGAGGGAATTTTGCTAAGACAAGTCATTGTTACTCGAGATCAAAGTAAAATTGTCCCTACGGATTTGGAAGCCAATTATTCAGTATTTAATGCCCGATATTTTAATTCCAAAACTGAAATCACCAAGCATAGTAGTACTAATGCAGATATTCAATTCGGATCTAACTTTGGTAAAATTGCCACAGAATGGGAATACAGAAAGCTTTTTGAAAATAACCGACAAGTCAATTTACGTTTGTATTTAGGCGCTTTTTTATACAATAATACCAATTCTGATTATTTTAGTTTTGCCCTTGACAGACCCACCGATTATCTCTTCGACTATAATTTTTATGGACGATCTGAAAGTAGTGGTTTCTTCAGCCAGCAATACATTCAAGCGGAAGGAGGGTTCAAATCGAAGTTGAATACCGCTTATGCCAATCAATGGATGGGCACTGTAAATGGCAGTTTCAATATTTGGAGATGGATTGAAATCTATGGTGATTTTGGTTTAATAAAAAACAAAAATAACTCTGCTCAATTCGTCTATGACAATGGCATTCGATTGAATTTAGTAACCGATTATTTTGAACTGTATTTTCCTGTTTACTCGAATAATGGTTTAGAAATTACACAAGAAAAATACAATGAAAAAATTCGTTTTGTGATTACTTTTTCACCAAAAACATTAGTTAACCTTTTCAATAGAAAATGGTTTTAGTACAAGTTAAAAAATTACATAATTATTTAACAAATTATGTTTTTACGAATAATAATTCAACAAAATACTACAATTATCGAAATTGATTACAAAAAGCTAATTTTAATTCGTAGTGGTAGTATGAAAATATGTAGTTTTTAATTAGATTTGTGCATTATGTCATCTTTTTCAATTATGGTACACGAAAAAACTACTACGGCCTTAACTTTTGAAGACTTCAAAATAGAAGTTTTGAATGATTACAAAATTGCAGTAACGAGCAGGGAATGTAGTTTGCTAGGTCGTAAAGAAGTACTCACTGGAAAGGCAAAATTTGGGATTTTTGGAGACGGAAAAGAAGTACCACAATTAGCTATGGCTAAATACTTTAAAAATGGAGACTTCCGCTCTGGCTACTATCGTGATCAAACCTTTATGATGGCTATTGGCCAATTATCCATTAAAGAATTCTTTGCTGGTTTGTATGGTCATACTGATTTGGATTACGAACCCATGTCGGCAGGAAGACAAATGGGAGGCCATTTTGTAACACAGAGTTTACACGCCGACGGTTCCTGGAAAAACTTAACCGAACAAAAAAATTCTAGTTCTGATATCTCCCCTACAGCGGCTCAAATGCCACGCCTTTTAGGATTAGCATACGCTTCAAAAATATACCGACAAGTTCCCGGAATTCCTAATGCTACCCATTTTTCTAATGAAGGAAATGAAATCGCTTGGGGTACTATTGGCAATGCCAGTACTTCAGAAGGCGTTTTCTTTGAAACAATAAATGCAGCCGGAGTTTTACAAGTGCCTATGGTAATGAGTGTTTGGGATGATGAATACGGCATTTCGGTTCATGCTAAGCACCAAACTACTAAAGAAAGTATTTCGGAAATTTTAAAAGGATACCAAAGAGAAAATGGAACTAATGGTTTTGAAATCCTTCAAGTAAAAGGTTGGGATTATGCTGATTTAATTGCCACTTACGAAAAAGCAGCTGAAGTTGCACGCAAAGAACATGTGCCGGTTTTAGTTCATGTATCGCAATTGACTCAACCGCAAGGGCATTCTAGCTCTGGTTCTCATGAACGATACAAAAGCGCTGAAAGATTAGCTTGGGAAAAAGATTTTGATTGTATTCGTCAAATGCGTTTGTGGATGATTGCTATCAATATTGCTTCGCCTGAAGAATTAGATCAAATAGATGCCGATGCAAAAATTGCCGTTCTTGAAGGTAAAAAAGAAGCCTGGAAAGAATTTATCAATCCAATAATCAACGAACAAAAAGAACTCCTTTCACTGCTTGAAAGAGTGGCTGAAACGAGTCAAAATAAAACTAAAATACTTCAATTCGTATCCGTATTAAAGAACATTAAGGATCCATTAAAGAAAGAGATTTTAGGCACCGCTCGAAAAGTATTGCGTTTGGTAAATAAGGAAAGTGGTCAAGCTGAACTATCTCAATGGATTCAAAATTATACTGCTATAACCCAGCAAAAATTCAGTAGCCATTTGCATTCTGAATCCAATTCGAATGTGTATTCCGTTCAGCCGGTTGCTCCTAAATATACTGAAAACAGTATTGCCGATACAGATGGACGTATGGTAATTAGAGATAATTTTGATGCTTTGTTTACCAAATATCCGGAAGCCTTAGTTTTTGGCGAAGACGCTGGAAATATTGGTGATGTGAATCAAGGTTTAGAAGGCATGCAAGAAAAATACGGAGAATTGCGTGTAACTGATGTCGGTATTCGTGAAGCAACAATAATCGGTCAAGGAATCGGATTGGCTTTACGAGGTCTTCGTCCTATTGCCGAAATACAATATTTGGATTATTTATTGTATGCCATTCAAATTTTAAGTGACGATTTAGCCACTTTACAATACCGTACTTTTGGGCGACAAAAAGCACCCCTAATTATTCGTACACGCGGCCATCGATTAGAAGGCATTTGGCATTCGGGTTCACCAATGGGAATGATCATCAATGCCATCAGAGGAATTCACGTTTTGGTTCCAAGAAACATGACCCAAGCCGCTGGATTTTACAATACGCTTTTAGAAGCCGATGAACCTGCTTTGGTCATTGAGTGTTTGAATGGTTATCGATTAAAAGAAAAAGCACCATTAAATTATGGCGAATTTAAAACCCCAATTGGAGTTGTAGAAACGCTTCGAGAAGGAAAAGATATTACGCTAGTTTCGTATGGTTCTACCTTACGTTTAGTGGAACAAGCCGCCAATGAATTAGCGGAAATAGGCATCAATTGCGAAGTGATAGACATTCAATCGTTATTGCCGTTTGATATCAATAAGGATATTGTAAAAAGTATTGCCAAAACCAATCGTTTGTTAGTGATCGATGAAGATGTTCCTGGAGGAGCTTCGGCTTACATCTTACAACAAATTGTTGAAGTGCAAGACGGCTATTCGTATCTAGATAGCAAACCCCAAACCTTAACATCAAAGGCGCACCGTCCTGCCTATGGCACTGATGGCGATTATTTTTCAAAACCATCTGTAGATGATATCTATGAAAAAATATATGCCATGATGAGTGAAGCAAGACCCAATCAATATCCTGATTTGTATTAATTGTACAAAAAAAGCGCCCCACTTTTTAAAAGTTGTTAATCAGTCGGTATTCCAACATATTGGATGAAGTTCATGTATACATAAGTAGTTGATACTAAATAAGTTTTTACACTTATTAAGCAGAATTAATAATATGTTTTTTATTATTGATATATTTGAGCTGAATTTTTGAAAAATTATCATCAATGAAACAATGTATTTTGTTTTATGTATTGCCACAATCAGTACCTACGGCCAAAGTATAAGTCGTCAAACGATTGCTTCACAAGGTGCTAGTACAGTACTCAGCAATGGTATTTTCATAAGTCAATCCATTGGACAGCAAAGTGTTATTGGTAATTACAAAGGAGATGTAAATTTGAATCAAGGTTTTCAACAAAGTCAGTGGAATCGTTTGATGAGTTCCAATCCATCTAAACTTATTTCAACCCTCATTTATCCTAATCCATTTCTTTCTACTATACATTTTCAATTTTCGCAACCGATTTTACAGCCTATTGCTATTACTATTTTTGATGTTACAGGAAAATTGGCATATAAAACTACTAAGAGTATATCGAATTCTGTACTACAACTTGAGCTGCAAAATTTAGCTATAGGGGTTTATATTGTACGTTTACAATCGGCTACATTTCAATATTATTCACAAATAGTAAAACAATAATGAAAAAACTATTCGTAATACTATTACTGTTCTGTGCTTTTGAAATTAGTTTTTCTCAAGAAGTGTTTTTTGCTACGGGAAAAAATCTTACCAACTATAATTTTAAAAATTCATCAGGATCTACTAATCCAAATATTATAGGAGGTAGTGGTTCTTTTTTTGAGGTGGGTTTTACGAACAAAACAAAAAATAAAAATGCCGTCTACAGTTTGGGCTTGGCACTGAATGAATACAACTCAATTGGAGGGGATTCGTTTAGCCGCTATTCGTGGGAGACTAACTATTTGGGAATTCAAACCAGATACTACTATTCCTTCTTCGACTCTCAAGATCTTGATATAGTTCCTACCATTGGATTCAATATAAGTACCTTAATTAATGGACAACAAACAATCGATGCCAGTGTTTTCGATTTGACCAAAGAAAAAGAATTTGCAGGAGTTGTAGTAACCCCTTCGTTAGGGATTCAAATCAAATACAACCTCTCGGAAAATGGTTTTATCAGTTTTGGTTACAACTACGGCAGAGGATTTAATCTAACCAATTTTACAGATCAAAAATTAGGATTTAGCACGCACCAATTGCAATTTGGTGTACATTATTTCTTAAATTCTTGCTGTGATTAATGCTATACTAAAATGAAAAAAATACTTGTTTTACTCTTCTTTTTCATGGCTGTTTTGGGTCGTGCACAAAGTGGTATTTCCTATCAAGCAGTGATTATGAGTTCTGTTGCAGGCCAACTTCCAGGGGCCGACAATCCAAAATCCCCTTTGGTGGACGCATCGATTTGTTTGCGTTTAGCCATAACATCTCCAGCGGGTATTGACTATGAAGAACAAATAACAACAACTACTGATAGTTTTGGAATGGTCAATGTTGTTTTTGGAGATGGATCTAGACCAAAAACAGGAGGTACTGCTGCAAATTTAGCTGCAATTAGTTGGGGTTCAGGCCCAAAATCACTCAAAGTAGAATTGGATGAAACTGGATCCTGCGCTAACTTCACACTAGTTAGTAACCAACCTTTTACGGGCGTTCCATTTGCTTACTATGCTGCCAGTTTAGGATCTGGCGGGGGATCTACAACAAGTTATTCTGCAGGAACTGGTGTAACATTAACTGGAACAACTTTTTCAATTGGACAAGATGTAGCACCCTCGGCTTCTCCAACATTTAATATGTTAAATGCAGGAAACTCTACACTTGCTAGTGCTATTATTACAACTAATGCTACCGTAGGTGGAAATTTAAATGCAGGGAGTATTCAAAATACTCCTATTGGTTCTACATCAGCAAGTACAGGAGCTTTTACTACTTTAGCTTCAAGCAATAATGCTACAATAGAAGGTGCTTTAAGTGTTACTGGTGCTACTAATTTAAATAATAATCTAAATGTTGTTGGTACAACTACTGCAGCGGCTATTAATGCAACTAACATAAATGCATCTGGTACGTTAGGTGTAACTGGAAACTCAACATTAGGTGGAACTTTAAATGCTGGTGCAACTACATTAGCTAGTGCTGTTGTAACTGGTAATACATCTATTGGTGGTACAACTACAGTTGCAGATATTAATGCCTCTGGCAATTTAGGTGTAACTGGAAACTCAACATTAGGTGGAACTTTAAATGCTGGTGCAACTACATTAGCTAGTGCTATTGTAACTGGTAATACAACTATTGGTGGTACAACTACAGTTGCAGATATTAATGCCTCTGGCAATTTAGGTGTAACTGGAAACTCAACATTAGGTGGAACTTTAAATGCTGGTGCAACTACATTAGCTAGTGCTGTTGTAACAAATGATATAACTGTAGGAGGAAAAGTAAATGTAAAAGAAATTGTAGATAGTTCTTCTGGAAGAATTGAAACTTCAGGTGCAAATCCAACATTTATTCATGCTATGTCTGGAAGATTTAGTGTTAATAGTGGTACAAATACTATTACAGTTAAAAATAACTATGTTACTACTAATTCTATAATTTTGTGTTCTTTTACCAAGAATCCCAGTGGATCTGCAATTGTTTCTGTTGTTGCTAGTAATCACGAATTTACAATATTTCATTCCAATTCGTTTTCAACTGTTGATATAAACTTCCTCGTTATTAATTAAAAAATTAAGTTTTACAAAAAAACTCCTTCTCAGGAGTTTTTTTATGCATAGAAATGAGAGATTAATTGGTTCGAAAGCTCCAAACTTGGCCTTGGGTTTCTCCCCCTTTACCATCTTTAACCACTACTTTCCAATAGTAGATGGTTGCAGGCAGTAAAGTGGCATCATAAGAGGTTGCCGTTTTATTATCAACCACCTTAGTGGTTGGTGTAGCTGTGGTTCCTAAATACACATCATAAGTAAGTACATCATTCCCATCGACATCAGAGCCGGTCCATTTTAAAGTCGTTGTTGTACCCGTAATAATGGCATTAGCTACAGGCGCTACTAATTGTGGGAAAAATGGTGCGTGGTTGGTTAATGCGTTACCTTCTGTATAAAAACTATATACCGTAGAGTACGCACTGGCTGCGCCTTTGTTATCTGTTGCCTTTACACGCCAGTAATAGGACTTTCCTTTTTCAAGTGTTTCTGTATGAATTGGAGTTGAAATCTCCTTAGTAATCAGATTTTGAGTAAACAGATTGTCTGTGGCGATCTGAAGTTGATATACAATTGGATTATTTTCAGCGTCTGTGGAAGCAGTCCATTCGAAATTAATAGAATTACTTATACATAATTTAGCAAGGGTTGGACTAACCAAACTTGGAATGGATGGGGCTAAATTTTGGGGTTCTAAAACGGGTTCACTTCCTCCTCCACAAGAGAGTAATAAAAAATTAAACACGATGCAGAATAGTATATTTTTTTTCATAATTAATTTTTGATTATGATTAAACTTGTAGGTATAGCAGTGTATACTTTAGCAATATAAGTTCCGCCCGTTTGGCTGTCTAGATTCAATTGGATCGTATGATTCCATACTCGATATAGCCCTCTAGATACTAGTACCCCGTCGATTGAATACAATTCAACGTAGATCTCCTTCATTTCGGTAGGAACAGTAATTTCAAATGAGCCTTTGGTAGGATTTGGATACGCCTTGATACTATTGGGAAGATAGGAAATCACTGTTGAATAAATACCTTCGCAAGCTATTGCTGATTTAACCATTACCACATCGCCTACAGTAACATCTAGATCAAATACGTTTTGGTCTGTAGTAAATTGTGATTTTCCGTTCAACACTACTTCAAACGGTGCACTACCCTCTGTAATTTCAATTGCCACTTTGTTAGACGAAACACCTGATGTTTTTCCTGCTAACGAACCACCTTTACCAATTGTTAAAACATAACAATGTGGGAATGTTTTACCCGTTATATTGATACAAACATTATACTCCCCTGGTGGTAAATCCGGTACGGTCAATGAATTATTTACAAAATTGTAATTTTTAGTATTGATTGTAGCAGTGTAATTAAAACTCTGAGTCGCCTTAATACTAATTTCACCGTTATTTTTTCCAGCACATGTTTCTGATTTAGTACTAATAGTAAAATTATCGAATGGTAAACTAAACGCGTCAATACTAATATTCACTGTTGCAATATTACTATCTATAGTTCCATCGTTGACTTTATAAGTAAAACTATCAGTAATAGTATTTGAACCATTATGAACATACGTAAATGTTCCATTACTATTGAGTGTTAAAGTTCCATTAACCGGATTAGTAACACGAACAGCTGTTAGAGTATTATTTTCAGCATCTGTGTCATTTGACAATACAGAAGTTCCACCTCCAGATAGTAATGTTGCAGTCTCACCATTTTTAATTGTAATCTGATCAGGCATAGCTACTGGAGCATCATTTACAGGATTAATTGTAATTGAAACAGTTGCTATATCACTATCCGATGTTCCATCATTAACTTTATAGGTAAAACTATCTTTTGTGGTTTCAGATCCATTATGAACATAACTAAAAGTACCATTACTATTAAGAGTTACTGTTCCATTAATTGGATTGGCAACAATAATTGGTGTTAAATTGGTATTTAATTTATAATCATTAAATAACAAATTAGTAGCTCCATTCTTTAAAACCACTGAAGTTTTACCTTCTTCAACTTCAATAAAATCATTAATTGGAGTAGTTTTATTCAATATTGATAATTTACCATCTAGTTTATAGAAATACATTTTAATTGGTACTCCTTCATTTCCATTTGGATCTGTTATCAGTATTGAAGATGAAAATACTCCGTCTTTTAAACTACTAATATTTACATTATTCAACACAATTTCATTTTGATTGATTATTCCCTCAAATAAAATACTAGGAATTGAAGTGGATGAACTCTTAATATCAAATTGTTTACTGGTTGTAGAATTTTGTTCAAACAAGACTTTATATGTCCCATTTAAATCTACACTTTCTGTCACAATCGCTACGGTAAACTCATCTAAATTGCTTTTACCCGTATTTTCGAGGTTTGTTTTTAAATAATACGATTTAGGAAGCACAGTGTCTTTAGTATACTCCGTAGTTTTTGTAGCTATTAGTCTTTTTTCGCTATCTGTTACTTGAACAGTCAACTTTATAACCCCATCTAACACACCTTTTGTATTAATACCAGCAACTGAAATTTTATCCTCAACAAATACACCTTCACCTCTTACAACATTACCTCCCATCAAACTATATATAGTGTAGACATAATTTTTTCCTTTACAAGGTACACAAGCCATTTCTGCAGTTATGCTTTCAACATTTTTAGAATTAACTATTTTATCTGTGATTTTAATATCTAATGGACTTGTTAAAACTACATCTGATTTAATAATGTCAAACCTAACGTATTCTACAAACGAATATTGCTTTCGATTTCCAGCACGATCATTAACTTGAGCAGAGGCTATTCCCCATTTACCGGGCGGGGATCCCTTGGGCAGGGTTAAATTAAAATTATACAATCGCCATTCACTATCATTTTGAGGATTGCTATTATGATAGTTTAAATCGGGATTATTCATTGTTGCATTACCTGTTTGATATCCATGAATTCCACCTAATGGATCTTTGATCGTAAATTCTACTGTATATACACCAGATTCATGTCCCTTGAAGTCAGATAAATCTCGAGCTAAAATAGAAATGTCAACTCTAGTTTCTCCGTCTGGAGCCAGTACATTAGTAGGTTGTGCTGAAACTTTAATATTATTGATGTCTATTTCTGGTTTTAAATAATCTGGGTATTTAGATTCTATATATATACTATCTCTAACCTCTTTAAAAATTTCGAAACGTTTATCAAAATCAATGTGAAAATCTGCTGTATCCTTAACATGATAGGTAACTCCCGTATTACCCGCTATATCTGACGCAAAAGAATAAGTAGCTGAATACCAGCCTTTTTGATAATAGTCTTGTATAGGTAAATAAAGTTCAAAATGCTTGTTTGAATTAAATCCATTGTCATACCCCTTTGAAGCATCAATAATTGCCCCACCTTGTATATCTCTATTATATACTTCTGACATATTATTATTAGGTACATTTAAACGGGCATAACCCCTCGAAGTTGGACTAGCGTCATAATGGGAAAAACTAACCTTAAGAGCTTTCATTTGCTTACCTGTAGGACTAGGAACAGCAGCAAAACCACCCTCTTCAAATTTTCCTTCAACCACTTCATAATCAAAATCATAATTATATTTTGGTGGTAAAATGTCTTCTAATGGATTCTCAATATAGAGTTTCATCCCTAATGTGGAGGTGTTCTCATAACGCATATTACCTACTGGATCTGTAATCCGGAAATAGGAAAGTCCCCAATATCCACTTTTTTCTAACTTACTAAAAGTGGTCGTACCTAATAAAACTGAATCTTGCTGTTTTCCATTTTCAGGATTAAGTCGAATATCATGAATAGTTCCTATGCTTGATGCAAATCGAATATAGGCTTCACTAGCTCCATCTTTTGACGGATCTTTTGAATTTAGAGTAGCACGAATAGTCACTTTCTTATCTTCATTTGATGTCCCAACTACATTTACTTGAACTTTTGTAACCTTCCCAGGATAAGTATAGTCTGGAAATAAGTTATAAACTGTAAATGTTAAATCTTCACGAATTTGTGCAATGTATCGAGTACCGTGCATAATACGGTCTCTTATAAATTCATATTTTCTAACCGAAACAGACATAAGAGCTTCAGGATTAGTTAAATAAAAAGCTACGCATTCAGCAAAATCCTCACTTGGACTTAGTAAATGCGAATACGCAGAAACAGCTTCTGTAGTATTTGAAGTAGACCATCCACTTGGCTTAGTTGGATCGAGGAACCATCCACCTACATCTGCAAAAGCATCTTTAACAGATTGTTCAACCGCATAAAACCATAAAAAATGGGCTTTTTCGTGAAGTATTAATCTGCGCGTTTCTTCAATCTCTGTAAAAGCTTTTGACATAAATTCAATGGTGCTTCGGCTGCCCCATGCAATTGCAGCGGCACCAGGATAAACAGGATTATCTTGTCCATTTATTCGTCTTACCAAATATTTTAAACCGTCCTGTTTTTGCATTCCATTTGGCAACTCTTCAAACATAGCAAGAATTTCTAGTTTTTCACTTTTAAAAAACTCCTGAAAATTAGACGAGTCTTCACCCATAATATCCTCTGTTCGCTGATCAGATTTCATAAACTCAATACCAAAACGTTCTTTAGCCAACCAATTAACTGTATTTTCATTATTAGCAAAATCTGTTATAAAATTTACAACAACATGATACAATCTTTTTGAAAAAAACTTCCCCTTAATTCCGTCAATAGTAACGATTTGAGGCTCTGCATAGGTAAATGCACTTTGACTAACTGTTCCATAATCAATCCCATTTATTTTAGTAATAATTAAGTCATTTGGTAGTTGATCTTTGGTAAGTTTGAATACCCCTCTAATGTTAGTTCCTGATTCTGGATCTACAATCTGTCCCTCACCACGATACTGATATCCGGGTAAATTTGAAAACATTTTATATAATCTATAACTATCTTCAGAAGACCATGGCTCAATTTCATCAGAAAGAATTATTCCGAACTCAGTTCGTAATTTAATAGATGAAAAATCAGTTGGTACTTTTATAGAATCGTTCAACACAACTATTTTTGCTGGTTCATTTATATATCTTTCAGTTGCGTGTCCTGCAGCGCTTTCATCATCTTCCCATGTATATGTATAATCACTATTTAGCAAAGGTGTCAAAGTTATACTTGCAGATATATCTGTAGGAATAGTTACCACTTTTTGTGAAGGATAAGAATATCCTTTTGCGTCTAATTTTACAGACCATTTTCCACTTGATAAGTTGAAATTTGAAGTAATTGATGAAGATCCGCTTTGTTTAACCCATTTTTTAATAATGGTCTCAGATGATTTCTGGATAATAATTCTTGCTGAGTCATTAGCCTTTAAACCTGTTATAGTAACATTAAAATTGTTTTGTGAATAGGATATCGAATAAAAAATTAAAAAAAGTAGTACTATTTTTTTCATAAATAATATTTTTTTGCCCTTTAAAACAAATCAGATTTGCGAATTTATTTCAAAAATACTTAATATTATTTAACAAACCCTAGCTTTTTTTTGTGATATTTAACTAAAATTCAGCTATTTACATGAAAAATAAAAAAAGCACCCTATTTTAATGAAATAGGGCGCTTCAATTATGTAGCAATCAGACTTATAAAATATAGTCCTTACTAATAAAGTTAGACTCTTTACTATTCTATAATTCTAGTAAAATAGCTTGAGTAAATAATAGTAATAATTCAATTCTTTCCGTTAATGTATATTCTAACTATTTTGATATAAAGCCTGTGTTTACAAAAGAATTGAATTCAAACTTTATCAATTAATTAAGAATTTAGGTATAAAAATGAACGATTAATTGGTTCTAAAACTCCATACCTGGCCTTGGGTTTCTGCTCCTTTAGCATCTCTAACTACTACTTTCCAATAGTAGATCGTTGCAGGCAGTAAAGTGGCATCATAAGAGATGGATGTTTTATTGTCAACCACCTTAGTGGTTGGTGTAGCCGTAGTTCCTAAATACACATCATAAGTAAGTACATCATTCACATCGACATCAGAGCCAGTCCATTTTAAGGTCGTTGTTGTACCTGTAATGATGGCATTAGCAACAGGTGCTACTAATTGTGGTAAGAATGGTGCGTGGTTAGTTAAAGCAGTACCCTCGGTAAAAAAACTATACACCGTTGAGTAAGCACTTGCTGCGCCTTTGCTATCCGTTGCCTTCACTCGCCAGTAAAACGCTTTTCCTTTTTCAAGTATTTCTGTATGAGTTGGAGTTGAAATCTCCTTAGTAATCACATTTTGAGTAAACACATTATCTGTGGCAATTTGTAACTGATACACGATAGGATTACTTTCTGCATCCACAGAAACGTTCCATCCAAAAACAACTGTATTGCTGATACACAATTGAGCAAGAGTTGGGCTGACCAAACCAGGAACGGAAGGTGCTGTATTAGGAACTTCGTTTGTTGGCGGAGGAGTTGGTGTTGGTGGAGGCGTTGTAGTAGTATCCTCTCCACCACCTCCACTGCATGACACGACTACTAAATAAATTAGGGCTCCGTAAAATATATTATTTTTCATAATTAATTTTTGATTATCATTAAACTTGTAGGTATAGCAGTGTATACTTTAGCGATATACGTTCCGTTCGTTTGGTTGTCTAAATGCAACTGTAACTTTTGGTTTACCACTGGATAGAAACCTTTAGATATCAATACCGCGTTGATTGAATACAATTCTACGTAGATCTCTTTCATTTCGGTAGGTACCGTAATTTCAAATAAGCCTTTAGTAGGATTTGGATACGCCATAATACTATTCGGAAGTTCCGAAATCACTGTTGAATAAATTCCTTCACAAGCTACTGAAGATTTGACCATTACTTCATCGCCTAATTTTACATCTAGATCAAATACGTTTTGTTCTGTAGTAAATTGTGATTTACCGTTCAACACTACTTCAAACGGTGCACTACCCTCTGTGATTTCTATTGACACTTTATTAGACGAAACACTCGATGTTTTTCCTGTCAACGAACCACCTTTACCTATTGTTAACTTATAACATTGTTGGAACGATTGACCCGTTATATTGATACAAACATTATAATCCCCTGGAGTTAAATTCGGTACAATCAATGAATTATTTACAAAATTGTAATTTATAGTATTGATCGTAGCAGTATAATTAAAACTCTGAGTAGCCTTGATACTAATTTCACCATTGTTTTTTCCTGCACAAGTTTCCGATTTAGTTTGAATCAAAAAGTTATTAAAGTCAACTGCAAAAGGAACGATTGATATGGTAACAACAACAGTATTACTATTTGAAGTACCGTCATTAGCTTTATAGCTAAAGCTATCCGTAGTAGTATCAGATCCATTATGAACATAAGTAAATGTTCCATTACTATTGAAAGTCAATGTACCATTGGTAACGTTATTTACAAGAATAGCAGTTAACGTATTATTCTCTGTATCGGTATCATTAGTCAATACACTAGTAGCATTAGAATTTAATTTAGTTGCTGTTCCTCCTTTTACAACGGTAATTTGATCAGAAATTGCAACTGGAGAACTATTTACTGATACCCCTGTAGCACTTACTTCAAAGACCTGAGGATCCGTAAACGCTGATCCAGAATAAGCAGCATCAATAGCTTGAACAGACCAATAGTACTTACCAACTGGCAAACTAACTTTCCATTTTGAATTGTGTTCTGCATTTCCTTTTGTGGACACTTTTCTAGTTCCATCACTATTTGCATTGGCACTCATAATTTGTTCACCACCAGCAGTTGTTCCAATCTTAATTGCATAAGTAAGTCCTGGGCTTGGTGTGTGATCATCTGTTGATGAGTTCCAATTTAATTCTACTGGGTATTTACCGGCAGCTGTAGTAATGTTTGAAACAACTTTAGTTGCATTAGCAGGTAAAATAGGTGTTGATGGCGCTTCATTAACAACATAATTGTTAATTGATGCATTGCCACTTTGATTTTTTAATCCATTTGAAGATTTTCCAGTTACATTAGATGCTAAAACTTTGGCAGAATCATTTCTAACGTTAATATAAGTTCTGAAAATATATTTATCGACTAAATTGTTAGATGAACTCCAATTTTTATTAGTGCCCACAATAACAAAATCCAAATCATTATCGCCATCTAAATCTCCAAATTCAACTTCTGCAGAATTGAAGTCGCTCACATCAAAAGGACTATCGGCATAACTCTGTGTATTTTTATTGTACTCACTCAATTTAGTAATTTTTCCACCTCCAGATGTAGTTCCAGAATATAAAATATCGCTGAAACCATCACCATTGAAATCTCCTAAGTCAATTTTACCATTTCGAATGGCCGTTAATCCACTATCAAATCGTGGCCAAACCTTAACTCCTTCATTCAACTTATTCATATAAATTTCAAAAATATCACTCGTAGCTCCTGAACCAGTTAAAACCACATCTAAATCACCATCTCCGTCAAAGTCAATCAAATCGGTAGTTCCTTCTTTAATCGCAACAATATTATTATCGGTTGCAGTTAATTTAAATTCCCCCCCTAATACAGTAGTATTTTCATAGATAATACTCTTAAGTCCATTGATAGGACTAAATCCTGTAATAACTAAATCCAAATCTTGATCTTTGTCTATATCACCAAAATCAAAAGAGGCACTACTTAAGGGAGTAATATCGGAAGATGCATCTTTAAATTTAAAACTTGGAGGAGTAGTCGACTTATCGTATTCATAGATCCAAAGTTTAGGTATAGCACCGGCTGCAATATTTGAAGACAATCCTAAAATAACGATATCCAATTTACCATCATTATTAATATCGACCATTCTAGTTTTAGATTTATACAATCCTGCTCCTACTTGCAATACATTATTTGTAGAAGTCAAAAGCACTAGTTTATTTGTACTTCCATCTAAATGATTAATTAAAATATCAACTTTATTATCACCATCAATATCGCCTACATCTGAGCTGGTTATTTTGTTAAAATTACCTATGTTAGCTACAGTCGTATTGTCCTGAACAACCAGTTTTTTACCATCAAATTTTAATATTTGAGAGCCTGATTGCAACGAATTTCCATAAATTAGATCTAAATCATTATCATTATCTAAGTCAGCTAACTTAACAATAGGTGCTTGAATACCACTTATACTTCTATCAATAATACCACCCTGATTTAAAATTTTCCAATCGTAGGTTAATGTAAATGTACTCTCGGCTGCAAAAGCACCACCTTTTAATCCAGAGTCAACTGCTTGTACAGACCAGTAGTAATTTCCAGGTTCTAACTGCATTTCGTAAAAACTAGTATAAATTGGCGCTTGTTTAGTAATCAATCGATTACCTGTTATCAAATTACTTTCAGTATTGGACAATTCGGTACCTCCTGTTGTATTCCCAAGACGAATTACATAGCCTAAACTTGCACTATAATCATCTGTTGGTGGAGTCCACTGGAATTTAATTTTACCATTTCCTAAATCCTCAGCAATCAATCCAGATGGAATGGCAGGTGCGGTATTACGTTTGTTTTTGACATCTGATTTGTACAAAAGTGTTTTTGCACCAGTAGTACCAATACCAGTTAGAAATAGATCCAAATCTCCATCATTATCATAATCTACCCAGTTAACTGTAGAGTTTCGTAAACCCTCTAAGTTTAAAGGAGCAATAGTGAAATTACCTGCTCTATTTTGATAATACAACTTAGTTTGAGAAGCACCATCAGCATCTTCACCGGTAAATAAAATATCGTTGTATCCATCATTATTAAAATCAACCACTGAAATATCTCCATTTTTTAATTTTGGAAATGAATTAACACTCGCAGATCCAATAGTATTCATTAATGGTTCATTACTGTACAACTCTATATTTCCACTTTGGTTTACTCCACTAGCCAAGATACTCATCCTGTTTTCTGTCCCAATCCGAGCCACTTCTATTACAGAATTTTTTAATGTTAATGACGTGTTTCCATAAATTGGATTATTATTATAATTGTTCGTATTATTCTTGATATAAGTATTGTACAAGATTGTACTGAAAGGCATTTCTTCAGAATTAGAACCGTTATATACAATGTCATTATCACCGTCCAAATCTAGATCCACAATTTTAATATCACCATCAATGACACCTTGGTAATTTGAATTAAATCCACCAAAGTTTCCTGACTGTGTATTGACTGTCTTGGATTCAGGCGTAAATTTATTCTCATTATCCTGTCTATAATAAATATTAAATTGGAATTTATCAGTTGCATCTACCCCTGTAATTGCTAAATCAATATCGCCATCGTTGTCCAAATCACCCCAAGCCATTTTAGTTGAAAAAAGTTGTGGTAGGCCATAATCGATGGTGCTAGTAAAACTAGTTCCTTCATTATTGATATAAATTTGGGTTAATGGCCCTGAACCATCTGATCCAGAAACAGCTAGATCCAACCAACCATCTTTATTAATATCTACCCAAGCAATATCTCCTGCATACATCTTAACGAAATTTTGATTGGTATCTACAAAATTTCCATTATCATTTTTATATACTTTAGTCACTGCACCGGTTGGACTTTGTCCCATAACTGCAACATCCTGATCACCATCTTGATCATAATCTCCCCAAGAAACTGCTCCATTTTCTAAACCTACGAATGGAGAGCTAACTGGGGTTAATGAAATTATATTATTCAATAAATTCAATTCCATTTGAGTTGAAAGCGCTTGTTGGAATGAACTATTAATTGGATTCGTATAATTCAAAATAATAGTTTCGTCAGTCTCTTGTCCTTCATAATTAAGATTATCCTCAATACCATTTAAAGTGATACTTCCTGAAGTACTACCCGCAGGAATTTTTAAACGAGGACTCAAATTATAGTTATATAACTCTCTATTATTAGAGTCTTGACGAAGCATCAGTAAATTACCAGCTGGGTCTAATGAAAAATCTACAATTGGTTTTGAATTAGTGTTATTATAACTTAATTCTTCAAAAACATTCGCTGTACTATTATACTTTTTAATTTTTATAATATTACTCTCATTAACTCTGGCATAAAGGGAATTGTTAAACAATTTAGCACCTCTGATTTCTAAATTTGTTAGGTTGCCTAAATTAGAATAAGTATTAAAAGTGTTAACCAATTCTTTATTAGAGTTAAACTTTTTAACAACACTTGGATTTGAAATATAAAAGCCACCTGTGGTATCAAATAAGATCGATTCTATATAATCCCTATTACTATTATCATAAACTTCAACTTCAGCAGCACTTCCAGTTTTTGAATATATTTTTCTAGTACTAGTATTATTGTTTTCAATATAATAATAAACCGTAGATCCTACTACATCAAAAGTACGAATACCTGATTCTTGACCAACATTTGTTATTATAGTGTTTTCAGATGCATTTGTAGTTGTTAGGTTTAAACTATAAAGAGACTGCCAATTTCTATAATAAATAGTATTCCCCACTGATTTTAAATCTTCAATCCATGTTGATAATTGACGCGTGGTTTGAACTTTTGTAGTTGGATCATAAATAATAATAGCTGAGCCATTTGCAAAAACGAACCTTCCATCTAACAATTGAACATATCTAGTAGCTCCATTATTTAAAAAAGTCTCGAGCAATGTTTCCTCACCTTTAGAAGGGAAAGATGCCGTATAATCTGTATCTAAACCAGCTGTTCCTGTAAATGTAATTGGAACAATTACATCTTTTGAACTTGGAAGATTTATAGTAGCGGTAATAGTAGATGAAGTATGTTCTGCAAAAGTAGTTGGAGAAGCTACAATATTATTAATTATTGGATCATCATCACTTTCTAAATTCAATACAACTTCAGTTGTAGTAGAAGTAGCATTTTCTATTGTTCCAATAGTAAATTTAATCGTTTCCATAACTTCAACAACAGTATCATTTTTGCCATTTGTTGATATCGTTATAGAACCACTTGAAGCGTTAGCTGGTATTACTATTACGTTAGCTGAAACAGTGTATTCAGTTGTGATTGTAGCTGTTCCTCCTAGGGTAAATGGAATTCGGATCTCTTTTTCAGAAACAACTATCGGAGTTGCAGTCAAAATAACATCTGTTGTAGAACCCTCTGCAATTTTAGGTGCAGATAATGCAAAATTAACTGTCGGCACCTCATCATTATCAGTAATAGTTAAAGTAAAAGATGAATTTGAAGATAGAACTGCATTAGCAACTGTGCCAGATGTTAAAATAATTGTTTCATCTGGCTCATCAGAACTATCATCTGTAGCAGTTAAAGTTAAGGTTCCCGTAACACTCCCAGAAGGAATTTTGAGCAGAGGAAATAATTGATAATTATATAACTCCCTGTTATTACTACTCTGACGAAGCAATTGTAAATTACCTTGTGAGGTAAATGAAAAATCAATTATTGGTTTTGTATTGGTAACATCGTAAGTTAATTCGTCTAAAGTATTGGTTGTACTATTAAATTTTTTTATTTTAATTACATCTCCTTCATTTACTTTTGCATAAAGAGAATTGTTAAATAATTCAGCTTCAATAATTGCAGAATTGGTTGTGTTATTACCTGAAACAGGAACTAAATTATAAATACTTACCAATTTTTTTGCTGAATCAAACTTTCTAATACTCCTACTATTTGTTAGATAAAAAGAGCCATCAGAATTAATTGAAAATGAGCCAAGATCATAACCAGAAGCAGTAAAAAATTCAATTGGATCATTGAGCCCTATTTTAGAATATATTTTTATAGTATTAGTTGCATAATTATGTATGTAATAATATAATGTTGTCCCTACTACATCAATGGATCGTATATTTGAATCTTGTAATGAATTAGAAACTATTGGTACCTCAGAAGAATTTGATTGACCTAAATCCAAACTAAAAACAGAATTCCAATCTCTGTAATAAATAGTATTTACTTCCGATTTTAATTCTTCAATCCATCTAGATAATTGTCGAGATGTTTGTGTTTTAGTAACTGGATCGTATATGGTTATATTTGAGCCATTTGCAAAAACATACCTTCCATCAGACAATTGAACGTATTTAGAGGAATCATTATTTAAAATAGTTCCAATTAATGTTTCTTCTCCTTTAGATGGAAAATTTCCAGTATAATCTAGATCTAATCCAGCTGTACCTGTAAATACAATAGGTACAACTACATCTTTTGAACTTGGAAGATCAATTGTAGCTGTGATTGTGGAAGAAGCACTCTCTACAAAAGTAGTTGGAGTGGCTACAATACCTGTAATTGTAGGATCATCATCACTTTCTAAATTCAATATTACTTCTGTTGTAGTAGTTGTAGCATTTACCAATGTTCCCATTGTAAACTTTATTGTCTCCATGATTTCAACAGCAGTATCATTCATACCCAAAGTAGATATCGATACAGATCCACTTGCTGCATTGGCAGGTATTACAATCTCATTAGCTGAAACAGTATATTCTGTGTTTTGTATTGCAGTACCTGAAACCGTAAATGGGATTCGAATCTCATTTCCTGAAACAACAGAAGGTGTAGCTGTCAAAGTAACATTAGTTAACGATCCTTCAACAATTTTTGGAGCTGATAACGTAAAGGCTATAGTTGGTAATTCATCATTATTAGTAATAGTCAGTGTAATTGGAGTAGCAGAAGTCAAACTCGAATTGATAACTATACCTGGTGTTACAATAATAGTTTCATCTGGTTCGCTAGAGAGGTCTTCTAATCCTGTTATTGTTAATGTTCCGATGGTACTTCCTGCGGGTATTTTAAGCTGAGGAACTAATTGATAGGTATACAACTCCCTGTTATTACTATCTTGACGGAATAATTGTAAATTTCCTGCTGGAGTTACATAAAAATCTGTAATTGGTTTTGTATTCGTATTAACATAACTTAAGTCTACTAAAGTATTTGTTGTATTGTTATACTTCTTTATCTTGATAACACCTCCTTCATTAACTCTTGCATACAATATGTTATTAAAATATTTAGTGCTTCTAATATCTACATTTGAATTATAGGTTGTAACTAAATTTTTATTAGTATCGTATTTTTTAATACTCCAGCTATTTGCGAGATAAAATGAACCAGATGCATCGAATGAAAATGATTCGATTCCATTACCATTGACATTATTAAATATCTCAATTGGAGCACCTCCATTAGTTATTGAAAATAGTTTTTTAATATTTGTATTGTAGTTTTCCGAATAATAATAAACAGTTGATCCTACAACATCAAAAGATCGAATACTTGTATCTTGACCTAAATTTGATATTATTGTATCTTCTGATGAGTTCGATTGGCCTAAATCAAGACTATATACAGATTGCCAATTTCTGTAATATATAATATTACCTATAGATTTTATTTCTTCAATCCATGTTGATATTTGGCGTGTAGTTTTAGTCTTTGTAATTGGATCATAAATTGTTAAAGTTGATCCATTTGCAATAACATATCTACCATCTAACAATTGAACGAATCTTGTAGAAGCATTATTTATAAAAGTTTCTAATAATGTTTCCTCTCCTTTCGAAGGGAAATTTCCTGTATAATCCATATCTAATATAGCTGTTCCTGTAAATGCGACTGGTACAATCACATCTCTTGAACTTGGGAGATCTATAGTAGCCGTAATAATAGAAGATTCGTTTTCTGCAAAAGTAATTGGAGCACCAACAATGCCCGTAATTATAGGATTATCATCACTTTCTAAATTCAAAATTACCTCTGAAATAGCGGTAGTAGCTTTAACTAATGTACCCATGGTAAACTTAATAGTTTCCATAATCTCAACAGTTGTATCATTCTTACCATTTGTAGATACGGTTATACTTGCACTTGATGCATTAGCTGGTATTACGATCTCAGTTGCCGATACTGTATATTCCAATGTTTGAGTAGCAGTTCCTCCTAATGTAAATGGAATTCGTATTTCATATCCTGAAACAACAGACGGTATTGCAGTTAAGCTAACATTAGTAGTTGAACCTTCTATTATTTTAGGTGCTGACAACACAAAATTAATGCTAGGTACTTCATCATTATCTGTAATAGTTAAGGTCAAAGGTGTTGTAACACTTAGAGTTGCATCCAAAACGGTACCAGGTGTTACTATAATTGTCTCATTTGGTTCATCTGAACTATCATCTATACCTGTTAAAGTCAAAGTTCCTGTAGTACTTCCAGCTGGAATTTTAAGCTGAGGATACAATTGGTAATTATATACCTCAAAAATATTGTCATCTTGACGCAAGATCTGAATGTTACCTGTTGAATTAATTAAGAAGTCTACAATGGGTTTTGTATTAGCAACAGCATAATTAACTGCTAATAAGGTATTTGATGGGCTATTGTATTTTTTTATTTTAATAACGTTGTTCTCAATCACTTTTACATAAAGATTGTCATTAAAATATTTGGTACCTAAGATCCCTCCATTTGCAGTATATGTTACTAAAAGATTTTTATTAGCATCGAATTTTTTAATACTCTGGTTATTACTAAAAAGATAAAAAGAACCAGAAGGCTCAAATGAAAATGATAAAATGTCATTTTCATTACCATTATCATATACTTCAACAGGAGTAGAATTTCCTGTTTTTGAATATATTTTTTTTACATTCGTAATATAATTAGCTGAATAATAATAAACGGTAGTTCCTACAACATCAAAAGCTGGAATTCTTGAATCTTGTCCTAAATTAGACACTATCGTAACCTCCGATGAATTAGATTGACTCAAATCTAAACTATATACAGAATTATAATTTCTAAAATATATAGTAGTCCCTACTGATTTAATTTCTTCAATCCAAACAGATATTTGACGAGAGGTTTGTACTTTAGAAATTGGATTATAAATATGCAATGTAGATCCACTGGCAAAAACATATCTACCATCTGACAATTGTACAAATTTATTTGAACCAATATTTGCAAAAGTACCAATTAATGACTCTTCTCCCTTAGAAGGAAAAGTTGTTGTATAATCAACATCCCATTTTGATGTTCCAGAAATTGTTAATGGCACGACAATATCAGTTGAGCTGATTTGATTAATAGTAGCTGTGATTATTGAAGATCCATTTTCTGCAAAATTGTCAACATTAGAAGCAATTGAAACAACAGGAGAAGTTTGAGCATTAATTGTAAACGAGGTTACAAAAAACAATAATAGTAATAATTTTTTCATAAAGGAAAATATTTAGAACAAGTAACATGTACTTTATTCAACATGTATAACTTGCAAATTAACTCTAATTTAATTAATAATAACATACCAACATTTAGTGATATTAGATTAAAATTCAGCTATTTACAATCAAATCAAAAAAAGCGTCCTATTCCAATAAAATAGGACGCTTCAATTAAACAGCAATCAATATTATAATATATAGTCCGTATTGATAAAGTTAGACTCTTTACTATTCAATAATTCTTGTAAGATGGCATTGTTATACTCATTGTCTTTAGAAGCTACAAAAGTTCTAATTGAGAACGAACGCAACGCATCGTGGATACTTAACGTACCAACAGCAGAATCTTTACGACCTGTAAACGGGAATACATCGGGTCCTCTTTGACATGAACTATTCAAGTTTACTCGACAAACTAGATTCACTAAAGTATCAATTAGCGGTGCGATAGTTTTGATATCTTTTCCAAACAAACTCACTTGCTGACCGTAATTCGATTCGGCCATATCATTCAACGGCTCTTGAATGTCTTTAAACGAAATGATTGGCACCACAGGACCAAATTGCTCTTCGTGGTACACACGCATATTTTTGTTTACTGGGTATAAAACCGCTGGAAAGATAAAGTTGTCGCTATGCTCCCCTCCTTTTGCATTCAAAATTTGTGCGCCGTTGGCTTTCGCATCGTCTATCAATTCTTGAATATAAGCAGGTTTTTCTTTTTCAGGTAGAGGCGTCAACATCACTCCTTTTTCCCATGGATTGCCAAAAGCCAAAGCATCTACTTTTGCAGCAAAACGCGTATTGAATTCTTGTGCAATCGATTCATGAACATATAATACTTTCAAAGCGGTACAACGCTGCCCGTTGAATGACAACGAACCTGTAATACATTCTTGAATAGCCAAATCCAAATCGGCATCTGGTAAAATAATCGCAGGATTTTTTGCTTCCAATCCTAAAATCAAACGCAATCTGTTTTTATTGGGGTGTTGGTCTTGCAACGCAATCGCTGAGGTACTGTTTCCAATCAAAGCCAAAACACCCACTTTTCCAGATTTCATTATTGGCGAAGCCACTTCTCTACCTCTACCGTAAATTATATTGATGGCTCCTTTGGGGAAGCTACTTCTAAACGCTTCTAAAAGTGGTGATAATAATAACACACCGTGTTTCGCTGGTTTAAAAACCACTGGATTACCCATAATCAAAGCAGGAATCAACAAAGAGAAGGTTTCATTCAAAGGGTAATTATACGGTCCAAGACACAAAACTACACCTAAAGGTCCTCTACGAACCATGGCGTGAATACCCTGCACTTTACTAAAATGAGCACTTCGACTGTTCAATTCTTTCAAACTATCAATCGTATCGTAAATGTACTCCACCGTTCTGTCAAATTCTTTTTCAGAATCGCCAAGGGTTTTTCCAATTTCCCACATTAATAATTTAACCACTTCGGCACGAGTGTCTTTCATTTTAGTAACAAAATCTTCCATGCATTGAATGCGATCCACGACCTTCATAGTAGGCCATAAACCTTGACCGTTATTGAAGGCTAAATCAGCCGATTCAACTGCTTCCATGGCTTCTTTTTCTCCCATTGCAGGAATACTTCCCAGCAAAGTAGGTGCATAAGAAGCCGTAGAAGAAATGGTGGAATAAACCGGTGTGGTAACACCAGTCCATTTTTTTAATTCGCCATGAACTAAATAGGTATCTTGAGTCAAGGGCGAAGTAATTTGAAATTCTTGAGGAATTGTACTCATAATAGGTTGTTGTGTTGTTGTTTAGTAATTTAGGGTTCAACGATATCGCCGTCCCATTCGATAATTCCACCTAATAAGTTATAGGTATTTTCAAAACCCAATTCGTTCATGATCGCACAGGCATTAGCGCTTCTAGCTCCAGAACGACAATAAACATAATAGTTTTTGGATTTGTCCAAAGTTTCTAAATCAGCTACAAATGCGGCACCTTGATGAAAATCATAATTAATAGCGCCAGCAATATATCCTTCTTCAAATTCCATGGCTGTTCTCACATCAAGTATAACAGCATTTTCGTCTGACTCAAATTGAGCAATCCAATCTTCTTGTGTTAAATTCATATCAAATAATTTTGTTTTTGTAAAAATACGATGTTTTTAGTAAACAACAGATGAGACTGTTACGAATTAAAAACTAATTTCACGAAAACGATTTCCAGATTTCATTATATTCAACAAATGGGTCTTTAGGCCAAATTCTTTTGAAGAATTAGTTGCCGTTTAGGTAAAAATTAATCGTATTTATAGTTGGATAAATCCAATTTAGTCCCATTCTTAACTTCAGAAAATATTTTTTGAGAAAGAAATAAGTTAAGAATGTGACAAATGTTACATTTGAAAGGATTTAAAATGTTCATTTTTGTGAATAAAAATATCGAAATATGGAATACATCGGCTACTTTGCCTCAATAATTATAGGACTATCCCTTGGTTTAATCGGAGGTGGCGGATCCATTTTAACCATACCTATATTGGTCTATTTATTTAAAATAGATCCTGAATTAGCTACCAGTTATTCCTTATTCATTGTAGGAATTACTTCTTTATCAGGTTGTATTAGTCATTATCGAATGGGAAATTTGCAAATTAAAGCCGCGTTGTTTTTTGCCGTACCTTCTATTTTTTCAATTTTGATCATTCGCGAAGTAATTTTCCCTCAAATCGCCGAAACTTTATTTTCGATAGCCTCTTATCAAGTTTCAAAGAGTTTTCTAATCATGATTGTTTTCTCTTTGCTAATGATGGCAGCTTCTATATCTATGATTAGAAAAAGCAAAGAAGTAACAACAACTGGAAAAACCAACTATGTTCAATTGGGAGTGATTGGGTTTTTCGTAGGAATTGTAACTGGTTTCTTAGGAGCTGGTGGCGGATTTTTAATTATTCCAGCTCTGTTGTTTTTTGCAAAATTACCAATGAAACAAGCCATTGGGACCTCTTTGCTTATTATCTTCATCAATTCTAGTATTGGATTTGGTGGCGACTTATATATAGGAACTCCCATAGATTATGGATTCCTTTTAATTATTTCAGGCATTGCCTTTATAGGAATGCTCATTGGAACTCAGTTGTCAAAACGAATTGATAGCAGCCAACTCAAACCCATTTTCGGATGGTTTGTCTTAATTATGGGAATCTATATTATTACCAAAGAAATTTTCTTAACCTAATACTCAATCAAACAAAAATCAATTTTTAAAATCTAAAATCTGAATTACATTTGTAATCAAAAAGGAAATTACACTCATGCAAATAGAACAAATTTATACAGGATGTTTAGCACAAGGTGCCTATTATATTACTTCTAATGGAGAAGCAGCCATCATTGACCCGCTTCGTGAAATACAACCGTATTTGGATCGATTGGAGCGCGACAAAGTAAGCTTAAAATACATTTTTGAAACGCATTTCCATGCTGATTTCGTTTCGGGTCACGTAGATTTAGCTAAAGCGACCAACGCAAAAATTGTATACGGTCCAACTGCTAAACCCGAATTTGAAGCTATTGTTGCCGCTGATGAACAAGTTTTTGAAATAGGAAAAATCAAAATTAAAGTACTACACACTCCAGGTCACACCATGGAAAGTACTACTTTCTTATTGATTGACGAAAACGGAAAAGACCACGCCATTTTCTCTGGAGATACTTTATTTATTGGTGATGTAGGTCGTCCTGACTTGGCACAAAAAGCCGCTTCAATGACTCAAGAAGAATTGGCAGCCACTTTGTTCCATTCGCTTCGAAACAAAATCATGACTTTGGCCGATGAGGTGATTGTATATCCTGCTCACGGTGCTGGAAGTGCTTGTGGAAAAAACATGAGTAAGGAAACAGTTTCAACTGTGGGTAACCAAAAAGCAACCAATTACGCCTTGAGAGCCAATATGACCGAAGCCGAATTCATCAAAGAAGTAACGGATGGTTTATTGCCTCCACCTGCTTATTTTGGTATGAATGTAGCCATGAACAAAAAAGGATATGAGAGTTTCGAAACCGTTTTAAACCATGGTATGCGCGCTATTCCTGTAGCTCAATTAGAGCTAATGGTAGAAGAAACCAGAGCATTAATCCTAGATACTCGTAACAATGGAGAGTTTGCGCAAGGATTCATTCCTCAGTCGATCAACATTGGCATCGATGGTGATTTTGCTCCATGGGTAGGTGCTTTAATTGCCGATGTAAAACAACCTATTATGTTAGTTACTCCAAATGGACGCGAGGAAGAAACGGTAACTCGTTTGAGCCGTGTTGGTTTTGACAACCTAATCGGGCATTTAGAAGGCGGATTCGAGGCTTGGAAAAAAGCAGGTCACGAAATGGATACTGTTAACCGAATTTCGGCGGAAGAGTTTGAAAAACAAGTGACTATTGGCGAAAGCAAAATCATAGACATTCGTAAAGAAAGTGAATACGAAGCCGAACATATCGAAGATGCTTATAGCAAACCTTTGGCATATATCAACGAATGGGTTAAAGACATCAATCCTGAAGAACATTTCTTCTTGCATTGTGCCGGTGGGTATCGTTCCATGATTGCGGCTTCTATTTTAGAAGCGCGCGGATTCAGAAACTTTAGTGAAGTAGAAGGCGGTTTTAATGCGATTGCTAAAACAACTGTTCCTAAAACTAATTTTGTATGTCAAAGTAAAGTGCTTAAATAAAACGAATTAACAAATCATTTTTTATGAAGAAATTGCTTTTAACCAATTGGCATATAATGCGTTGGGTGCGTTTAGCCTTTGCTATTTTTCTTTTCAGTCAAGCCTATATATTGAGAGAATGGGGATTTGTAGCATTTGGAGCTTTCTTCTTATTTCAAGTGGTGTTTAATATGGGTTGCGGACCAAATGGTTGTGCTGTACCCAATTCAAAAAAATAAATTATGGGAAACTTTAATCAAATCATACAATCTGACCAACCGGTATTGGTAGACT
>JACCDQ010857654.1_pt1 | contig 27820 bp, 27 predicted proteins | sample 7446031 | NCBI WGS metagenome assembly JACCDQ01 (sample SAMN15323442, study PRJNA562643) | freshwater metagenome | isolation source: river surface water | place: USA:Blue River Watershed | collected 2017-08-17 | reverse complement strand
CGGCAGGCAGCTCAGTCAGTGTCGAAACATCGAGATCGCCGAACACAGTGACAGCGAGCGTGCGCGGAATCGGTGTAGCGGTCATGGTGAGCACGTGCGGTGGTTGCTTGCCCTTGAGGCGCAGGGCTTCGCGCTGCTCGACTCCGAATCGGTGTTGCTCGTCGATGACCACGAGCCCAAGGTCAAAGAACTCGATTTTGTCGGCAATCAGAGCGTGCGTGCCGACCACGATCTGCGCTTTGCCGCTGACCAACTGAAGCATGGCGCGCTTGCGCTCGGCTTGCCCCATTTGACCGGTGACCAGCGTCAGCCCGACCTTTGCAGCCAAGTCAGGCCCGAGAGATTTTTCGATGGATGCGAAATGCTGCGCCGCGAGCACCTCGGTCGGAGCCAGAAGCGCGCTCTGAGCCCCCGAGTCTGAGACCGTGAGCATCGCGCGCACGGCAACGAGGGTCTTTCCTGAACCGACCTCGCCTTGCAGCAGGCGATTCATCGGATGCGGTTTAGCGAGGTCTTCTTGCAGCTGGTCGCCTACCGAGCGCTGGCCAGCCGTCAGCTGGAACGGCAGCCGCGCATCGAACTCGTCGAGCATTCCGCCGGCAATGCCGACTCGGGCGACACCGGGTGCCGCCTGATTCAGAGCGCGGCGAGTTATCAACGTCGACTGCAGCGCAAAGGCCTCGTGATACTTCAGGGTGTCTCGTGCGGCTCGCCATTCCGGCTGCTGCTTGGGCTGGTGGATCTTTCGAATGGCGTCATCGACCGCGAGCAGCCCGTGACGCTCGACGATTTCGGGCGGTAGCTCATCCTCGATGGTTTCAAGCGTGTCGAGAATCACACCCATTGCGCGCTGAATTGCCCAGGTGGTCACGGTCGAACTAGCCGGATAAATCGGAATAGGCAGGTCGGCCCACGCCTTGGCGTCTTCGTCGCTGATCTCTTCGGGGAACAACTCATACTCGGGATGCGTCAGCTGCAACTGCCCCTGATAGCTGGTGAACTTGCCCGCAAACAGGCCTCGAACACCCGGGCGAAGGTCTTTCTGTCGCCAGTTCTGGTTGAAGAAGGTGAGGCTGACCTGCCCCTTGCCGTCGGTGATTCGCACCTCGAGAATGCTGCCGTTCTTGCCGCGCATCCTGCGTTCACGAGCGTCAACGATGTCGGCGACTACGGTCACGGTCTCGCCTAGTGGCACCTCGCTGATCGGGGTAAGTTCGCCGCGACTCGTGTAGCGCCGAGGGTAGTGCTGCAGCAGGTCGCTAACGGTTTTGAGGCCGAGATGCTTCGCGAATGACTTGGCGGTGCGGTCACCCAGCACACGGTCAAGCGGAGTCATCGGAAGCAGCATGCAACTATCTTCGCCGTTTCGATGCCGATAGCCCCCGATTTGCCTCGCGATAGGCTTGGCGGGTCATGACACGCATCATCGCTGGAATCGCCGGATCACGCCACCTAGTTGGCCCGGCCAGCCCTACTCGGCCGACGAGCGATCGCATCCGTGAAAGCATTTTCAATCGCTTGGATAACTGGGATGTGCTCGAGGGCGCTGCCGTACTTGACCTGTATGCCGGCACCGGAGCACTTGCGCTCGAAGCCGTCAGCCGAGGCGCCGCAACCGCCGTCCTGGTCGAAAAAGATGCCAAAGCCGCCGCTGTTTGCACCAAGAATGCTGAGCTGATTCAGGCAGCGCTGAAGGCCGCCAAGGCAACCGCCGAAACTCGCGTGGTGAACAAAGCTGTCGAAGGATTCCTGACAACATCGCGAGCGCAAACGTTCGATGTCGTTTTCATCGATCCGCCTTACGAGGTCTCAAACGCCGAAGTCACGACCAACCTAGAACACCTGCACGCTCTGCTAAATGAGGACGCGATTGTCGTGCTCGAGCGCTCTAGTCGAAGCGGAGAAGTCGAATTGCCAACCGGGTATGAGCTTGAAGACTCAAAGAACTACGGTGACACCACCGTGTTCTGGCTAAACCGCGTTGATTAGTTGAAGAAACCCTTGAGGTCACGCTGCGCTTCGCCGATGTAAATCTGCTGTGGGCGGCCGATCTTGGTGGCAGGGTCGGTGTTCATCTCGCGCCAGTGTGCGATCCAACCAGGTAGGCGCCCCATCGCAAAGAGTGCGGTGAACATACGTGGCGGGAAGCCCATGGCCTTGTAGATAACGCCAGTGTAGAAGTCGACGTTCGGGTAAAGCTTGCGCTCGATGAAGTAGCTGTCGCCGAGTGCTGCTGCCTCGAGTTCCTTAGCGATGTCGAGCAACGGGTCGCTGACACCGAGTTCGGCAAGGACGCGGTCTGCGGTCGCCTTGACGATCTTTGCGCGAGGGTCGAACGACTTGTAAACGCGGTGGCCGAAGCCCATGAGGCGCACGCCGTCTTCCTTGTTCTTGACGCGCTCGACGAACTTCTGCACGCTCTCACCCGAGTCACGGATGTGGCTGAGCATCTCAAGAACGGCCTCGTTTGCGCCACCGTGAAGTGGGCCGAATAGAGCGTTGATGCCCGATGAGATCGAGGCGAAGAGGTTGGCCTGCGAAGAACCGACCAAGCGAACGGTTGAGGTCGAGCAATTCTGTTCGTGGTCAGCGTGCAGCACGAGCAGGGTGTCGAGCGCCTTGGTGACGACCGGGTTCTGCACGTAGTCCTCGGCCGCGTTGCCGAAGGTCAGACGCAAGAAGTTCTCGACGTAGCTGAGTGAGTTGTCTGGGTAAAGCAGCGCCTGACCAAGGCTGTTCTTGTGTGCGTATGCGGCAAGCACCGGCAACTTTGCGAGCAGGCGGATGGTTGAAAGTTCAACCTGAGCCGAGTCGTGCGGGTTGAGCGAGTCCTGATAGAAAGTCGATAGCGCGGTCACGCCGGCAGCAAGAACGGCCATTGGGTGCGCGGTCTGCGGCATTGCGTGGAAGAGGTTCTTGAGGTCTTCGTGCACGAGAGTGTGACGACGAATGCGGTCCTCAAAGTTGGCGAGCTCATCCGCGGTTGGCAACTCGCTGTAAATCAAAAGGTATGCGGTCTCGAGGAACGACTTGCTGCCTGCGAGCTGCTCGATTGGGTAGCCGCGGTGACGCAGAATTCCGGCGTTGCCGTCGATGAAGGTAATGGCCGACTTGGTCGACGCGGTGTTCACAAAACCCTGGTCGTATGCGGTCAGGCCGGTGGTCGCGGTCAGCTTCGAGATGTCGACGGCATTTGCGCCATCTACTGCAGGGATAACCGGGAATTCTGCGGTGATGTCACCGTAGGTTACCTGGACCTTGTCGCTCGAGGTCATCGAAGCTCCTAGTGCACTAGTTTCGTCACTGTTGACGGGGTTTTTGGACTTGTTTAGTCGCGGTTAACTCTAGCGGCTTCGCGCAGTCGCTTTGCCGCCTCAGCGACCTTTTCATCGGTCGCTGTAATCGAGAATCGCACGAAGTTTTTGCCGGCTTCGCCGTAGAAAATTCCTGGCACTACGACGATGCCGAGCGCGGCCATTTCGTCGACGGTTTTCCAGCAGTCTTGACCTAGGGTCGCCCACAGATAAAGGCCTGCCTCAGACTCGCTGAGCTCAAAACCGTACTCGCGAACGGCCGCCAGCAGCACGTCGCGACGTTCGCGATAGATCTCGCGTTCTACGGCCACGTGCTCTTCATCGGCGAGCGCAACCGCGATCACCTTCTGAATCGGTCCAGGGGTGTTCAAACCGCTGTGCATGCGCAGGTTTACGAGGCCCTTGATGAGGCTGGCTTCGCCGACGGCGAAGGCAGCTCGATAACCGGCGAGGTTCGACTGCTTGCTCAACGAATAAACCGAAAGCACACCCTCGTGCGAATCACCGCACACGCGCGGGTCAAGCACCGAAGGAATCAACTCGTCGGCCCAACGGCCCCAACCGAGTTCTGCGTAGCACTCATCCGAGGCAAGCAATGCACCAAGTTCGCGAGCGCGATCGACGCAAGCCTTCATCTCGGCTACGTCCATGACGCGGCCGTCAGGGTTGCCTGGCGAGTTGATCCAAGCAAGCTTGGTGTTCGCCGGCCACTTTGCGGGGTCATCTTCGCTGATGATCTCAGCACCACACAGTGCGGCTCCGACAACATAAGCGGTGTATGCGTTGCGCGGCTGAATCACCACGTCCCCTGGGCCGAGGCCCATTAGCAGCGGTAGCCACGAGATGAGTTCCTTAGAACCGATGGTCGGCATGACCTGCTCGGGCTTTAGGCCAGGCACTCCCCTGCGGCGCGCATACCATTCGACAACCGCAGCCTTGAATTCTGGCGAACCACCCGTTGACGGGTAGCCAGGAGCGTTAGATGCCGCGTTGAGCGCATCCTGAATAATGCTTGGAGTTGGGTCGACCGGTGAGCCGACCGATAGGTCAACCGCTCCGCCGGCATGCTGGGCAGCCTTGGCAGCGTAAGGCTTTAGCTGTTCCCAGGGATACTCGGGCAGGCGGTCAAACAATAGCTATCGACTACTCGCCCTGTGGAGCGAGAGCCTTGATTAGCTCGTGGTCGTGATCGACCTTGCCGAGCTTGGCAGCACCGCCAGGTGAACCGATTTCACTGAAGAACTCGACGTTGGCCTTGTAATAGTCAGACCACTGCGATGGCAGGTCGTCTTCGTAATAGATGGCCTCGACAGGGCAAACCGGCTCGCACGCACCACAGTCGACACACTCGTCCGGGTGGATGTAGAGCATGCGGTCACCCTCATAGATGCAGTCAACCGGACACTCTTCGATACAAGCCTTGTCCTTGACGTCGACGCAAGGAAGCGCGATTACGTAAGTCATGGTTCAAGTTTAACTGTGCCCGGACGCGCTCTTGCGCCATGCCGCGGGACGAATCTGCGGAAACAGAATGATTACCGCACACAAAGCGATCGAACCGTATGACCAAATCAGGCCGAGGTCGTTAGCTGGAATCAGCACCTCACCGCCCACTTGCTTCTGAGCGAGCGTGAAAACAGTGATGCCAAACGTGATTGAGGTCAGGTAGAGCGCACCACGGCTCGAGCGCAGCAGACGTAGCGCCACTGAAAGCGCGCCTACCGAAATGATTGCGACGATTAGGCCGATCGGGGTGTGCTCTGGGTTAGTCGCCTTGACCTGGTGCATCAGCGTGCCGGCAAGGCCCATCAGAATGCCGAGCGGGATAGCCCAGAAGAAGGTCACCAGCGGGCTAAGCATCACCAACGGGTTTGGGTTAGCACGACGGAATCGCTCAGGCGCATCGAAACGAGTTTCTTTGCCTTCAACCAGCGAGTATGAGTCGCCGTGGATCGAAACCTGGCTCGCGTGCGCCTCGAGCGCAGCCTTCTTGATTGCCGCTGTTTCGCCATTGCCAACGCTCACGTCGGCACGTTCGCCCGGTTCGGCGATGACCCAAAACTGCGGGGAACGTCCTCGGCGCGAGCGCGCATACTGTCGAATCGCCGAGGCGGTTGCTCGGTGAGCGAGTGCGTGGTCTGGGTGACCGTATCCACCGCGCGAGTTGTAGGTGACAACTGCGTCTGGCTTGAAATCCTTGAGTTCGCGAAGGATGTCGTCTGCGATTACCTGGCTTCCAGCCGAGGTGAGCGACATTTCGTCGACATCGCGAGGACGAGCCGGGCGTCCGAACATGTTGATGCGCATTCCGCTGTCGAGGTATGCGCGCGTACCAGCGAACTTGTGCTTGACGGTTGGACCAAATGCCGCAATGGCATTGAGCAATTCGTTGGCACGGAAGTAACCCATCGACTCAAGCTTGCCCTCGAGCGACTTGATTTCATCGAGCTTTACTCGGCCGCGCTCACCGCGAGTGAGAGTCAGGACCATGACCTCGGCGCCAGCCGCAACACGCTCCGCGATGAGGTGCCCGGTGAACAGGCTTTCGTCGTCTGGGTGAGCGTGAACGACCAAAAGTCGCTTGGAGTTCAGGGTGGGTTTAGCCATGAAAAACACTTTACCTAGTCGGGTTGCGGTTGCCCGGCAAAAAGAAAAACCCGGCCAAACTTTTGCTTGACCGGGCCTTTCCAGAGCTTGTTTAGTTCTCGTTCGCACGCTTGCGAGCCGAAGCCGCACGTGCACGAATGTTCGGGTCTAGCTCAACCTTGCGAATGCGGATCGCCTCAGGGGTAACCTCGACACACTCGTCTTCGCGAGCGAACTCGAGGCACTCTTCCAGCGAAAGCTTGCGCGGAGGGGTTAGTGCCTGGAACTCATCCGATGAAGAAGCACGCATGTTGGTGAGCTTCTTTTCCTTGGTGATGTTGACTTCCATGTCGTCGGCGCGTGAGTTCTCGCCAACGACCATACCCATGTAGACCTCGCTGGTCGGATCAACGAAGAACGCACCGCGCTCCTGAAGAGCGATCATTGCGTATGCGGTAGCGGCACCTGCACGGTCAGCAACCATCGAACCGTTGTTACGGGTGACGATCTCGCCGGCCCATGGCTCATACCCAGCGCTGATTGCGTTGGCGATGCCGGTGCCCTTGGTGGTGGTCAAGAATTCAGTACGGAAGCCGATGAGGCCGCGGCTTGGAACCATGAACTCCATGCGAACCCAGCCGGTGCCGTGGTTCGACATGTTCTTCATGCGACCCTTGCGAGCTGCCATGAGCTGAGTGACGGCACCGAGGAATTCCTCAGGAACGTCGATGGTCAGGTCTTCGACAGGCTCGTGGAGCTTGCCGTCGATCTTCTTGGTGACTACCTGTGGCTTACCGACGGTAAGTTCGTAGCCTTCGCGACGCATCTGCTCAACGAGAATCGCAAGCGCGAGCTCGCCACGACCCTGGACTTCCCAGGCGTCTGGGCGGTCGGTAGGCAGAACGCGGATCGAAACGTTACCGATGAGCTCGCGGTCTAGGCGGTCCTTGACCAAACGAGCGGTGACCTTGGCGCCCTTGACGCGTCCGGCCATTGGTGAGGTGTTGATACCGATGGTCATCGAAATTGCAGGGTCGTCAACGGTGATCATTGGCAGCGGGCGAACGTCGTTCGGGTCGGCCAGGGTTTCGCCAATGGTGATCTCTTCGATACCGGCAACCGCGACGATGTCGCCAGGGTTTGCCTCTTCAGTCGGGAAGCGCTCGAGAGCCTTGGTCTTGAGAAGCTCGGTGATCTTGACGTTCTGGGTGGTGCCGTCGGCACGAACCCAGGCAACCTGCTGACCCTTGCGAAGGGTGCCGTTGAAGATACGAAGCAGTGCGAGACGACCCAAGAACGGCGATGCGTCGAGGTTGGTCACGTGTGCCTGAAGCGGGTGCTCGTCGTCATAGACCGGAGCCGGGATGTGCTTGAGAATCGCACCGAATAGAGGTTCGAGGTCATCGTGGTCTGGCAGGGTGCCATCGGCAGGCTTGTTGAGGCTTGCACGACCGGCGCGGCCCGATGCGTAGATCACAGGAAGGTCAAGGATGCCGTCGATGTCGAGGTCAGGAACCTCGTCAGCAAGGTCGCTGGCAAGACCGAGGAGCAGGTCGTGAGCCTCTTCAACGACCTCGTCGATGCGCGCATCCGGACGGTCGGTCTTGTTGACCAAAAGGATCACAGGAAGCTTTGCCTCGAGTGACTTGCGAAGAACGAAACGGGTCTGTGGGAGTGGGCCTTCTGAGGCGTCAACGAGCAGAACAACACCGTCAACCATCGAAAGACCGCGCTCAACCTCGCCACCGAAGTCAGCGTGTCCAGGGGTGTCGATCACGTTGATGGTGATCTCTTTGCCGTCTGCCGAAGCACCCTTGTATGCGATCGCGGTGTTCTTGGCGAGAATGGTGATGCCCTTCTCGCGCTCGAGGTCACCCGAGTCCATAACGCGCTCGCCAACGTCACCGTGGTCGCTGAACGAACCGGTCTGACGGAGCATTGCATCGACCAGGGTGGTCTTGCCGTGGTCAACGTGAGCAACGATTGCTACGTTGCGTAGGTCATCTCTTGATACGAGAGCCATAAAACACCTCTTTGCACGCAAGCATGAGCCACTGCGGGCTTCGCATACGTTGATTGAATGAACAAGGCTCGCAACCGAGGCGAGCCGACTCCTTAAAGTCTAGCGGCAGAGAGCCAAAATAGCCCTCTGCCGTTAGAACGAAAGGTGAATCCTTGTGGAATCCCCCGTCGCGGGTTTAGCGCATCGCTAGGCGTGCCTCGCGACGACGTGCCTGCTCGGCTGGGTCCGGAACCGGAACCGCACCGATGAGACGCTGGGTGTATGGGTCCTTCGGGCGCTTGAGGATCTCATCGCGAGGACCGACCTCGACCAGGCGACCCTGCTGCATAACTGCGATGCGGTGCGACAGGATGTCGACTACTGCGAGGTCGTGTGTCACGAATAGACACGCGAACTTGAGTTGCTCCTGCAGTTCCTGCAGCAGCTCGAGGAATCGAGCCTGAACCGAAACGTCAAGTGCCGAGGTCGGCTCGTCGGCGATCAGCAGGTCTGGAGTCAGCGCGAGAGCTCGTGCAATACCGACACGCTGACGCTGACCACCCGAAAGCTCGTGTGGGTAACGGTTGCGGTATGAGCGTGGGAGTTCAACGCTGTCGAGAAGGTCCTCGACGCGGCGGTTTAGCTCGTCACCCTTGGCCTCGCCAGCTAGGTAGATTGGCTCACCGATCGACTCACCGATTGGCAGACGTGGGTTGAGCGAGCTGGCAGGGTCCTGGAACACGATGCCGGTGTGCTTGCGAATGTCGCGAAGCTCACGCGGGCTTGGCTTCGAGATGTCGCGACCGACAACCTCGAGCTTGCCCTCAACGATAGGAAGAAGACCGATTGCGGCACGACCGACGGTGGTCTTGCCCGAGCCTGACTCACCAACGAGACCAACGATTTCACCAGGGTAAATCTCTAGGTTGAAGTCGCTAACCGCGCGGAACGCAGGAACGCGTCCCATCTTCGGGTATTCGATTGCGACGTTCTCGAGGCGAAGCACCGGCGCTGCCGACTTCTGCTCAGGTGCAAGTTCACGCACGGCAACCGAGCCGAGCTTCGGAACCGAAGCCAAAAGCTGCTGGGTGTATGGGTGCTGCGGACGGTTGAAGATCTGGTCGGCGGTGCCGTACTCGACGGTGTTGCCGTCCTTCATGACCAAGATGTCATCGGCTAGGTCTGCAACAACGCCCATGTCGTGGGTGATGAGCAGAATTGCCGAGTTCAGGCGGTCGCGAAGACCGCGCATAAGGTCGAGGATTTCGGCCTGAACGGTTACGTCGAGAGCGGTGGTCGGCTCGTCTGCAACGAGGAGACCTGGGTCACAGGCAAGCGCCTGTGCGATCATCGCACGCTGACGCTGACCACCGGAAAGCTGGTGAGGGTACTTGTCGAACGACGCCTCTGGGTTTGGAATCTCAACCATTGTGATGAGTTCGATGGCACGTGCGCGTGCTTCCTTCGGGCCCATCTCGAAGTGGTTGCGCAGGGTCTCAACAATCTGGAAACCGATCGTGTAAACCGGGTTCAGAGCGGTCATCGGCTCCTGGAAGATGTAAGCGACTTCCTTGCCGCGGAACTTGCGAAGGAGGTTCTGCTTTGCGCCAACCATCTCTTCGCCCTTGATCATGACACTGCCCGAGATGCGAGCGTTGCTGGCTAGGAGGTTCATCAGACCCATTGCGGTGGTCGACTTGCCCGAACCCGACTCACCAACGATGGCGAGCACCTTGCCCGGCTCAACGTTGAAATTCATGTTGATAGCCGCTGGGTACCAAACGCCATCGACCCAGAAGTCGATGTTGTAGTCAGAAACCTGAAGGATTGGCTGGTTCATTAGTTATCTCCTGCGATGATTGACGCGTGACTAACGCGCAGGTTTATAGGCCTTGGAGCGGCATTGCTCTGGCAGCATTTGTTTTCTTCTTGTGCATCGCCATGATTGCTGGCGACTGGCAGAATCTCGGCAGCTGGCTCTGGAGCGCAGCACTGCTGACCGGCATTTGGCTGGTCTTCGTGCGCCCAAAGCTGGTCATCGGCGATGAGGGTGTCACCATTGTGAATCCCCTCGAAACCGTGACCCTTTGCTGGGATCAGGTGGATGCGCTCGAGGTCAAATACGTCTTGACCTTTTTCGTTGCCGACCGAAAGATCAACAGCTGGGTCGCAACAGGTCCCGGCCGATACCACGCCCGCACCATTCACAAGAGTGAACTGCTCGGCGTCGGAATCAACAAACGAGACATCGAGACCGGCAACATCCGCCCCGGTGAATCCCCCAGAACAGCAAGCGGTCAGGCCATCGCCCTTTGCAGACTGCGCTGGAACGCCTACCGAGCTGCGCTCAGTGAGGGTAAGCAGGTTGCGCGAGTTGAGGCCAGCGCCAGTTTCAACCTGCTGGGAGCAGGCGCACTGGTGCTGACCGTGTTGGCCGGTCTGGCCTTCAACTACTTTGCTTGAGCACATTTTTAGGCAGTTGCCTTGCTCTCACGCTTTGCTACGCGAGCCTGCTCGCGCTCCTTCTTGGTGATGCGACGCTTCTGACGAGGGTCAAACGCATCGCGCAGACCGTCACCGATGAAGTTGACGCAGAGCGCAATCGCGATGATGAACAGACCCGGGTACCAGAACAACCAAGGACGAGTGGTGAACGAGTCCTGGTACTGGCTAATTAGCAGACCGAGCGAAACGTCTGGAGCCACTACACCGAAGCCTAGGTAGCTAAGCGCGCTCTCAGTAAGGATCGCACCCGACATCAGCAAGGTGACCGAAACGATGATGACACCGACGGCGTTAGGCAGGATGTGCTTGAAGACGATGCGAGCGTTGCTTGCACCGGCCACGCGAGCCGCATCCACGAATTCACGCGTGCGCAGAGTCAAGAATTCACCGCGTACCAGTCGTGACAGACCAGTCCACGAGAACAAACCGAGCATCAGCGCGAGAACGACTACACCGAGGTTGCCGTACTTGAAGCCGATAACAGCACCAACCATGATGAACGGGATGGTGATGATGAAGTCGGTGAAACGCATGAGGATTGCATCGACCCAACCGCGGAAGAAGCCCGAGATTGCACCGACAACGGTACCGAGCAAACCACCGATTAGACCGATGATGACCATGACCATGATCGACTGCTGAGCACCGCGCATAACGAGGGCAAAGTAGTCACGACCGATGTCATCCTGACCGAATGGGTGGTCGCCCACCTGCATGCCGGTGCCGTCGATGAACGGCGGAAGGATGTCGAGGGTAGGGCAACCAACGGTGCCGTCAGGGCAGCCATCCATGGCGAGCTCAGGCAGGTCGGTGATCGAGTAGTGCCACCATCCAGAGATGGTTATCGGGGCCTTCTCTGACCCGAGGTGTACGCCTGAAGCGGTAAACACAAACAGCGTTATACCTAGCAATGAGAACAGCGCGATCATGGCCGCACGGTGACGCACAAAGCGGCGACGAACGATCTGCCCCTGGCTTAGGCCTTCGATTTCCTTGTTTGCAATTGCGTTCTCGCCCTCGGTGTTAGCCGGGGCTGACTCAACGCTCTGATTCTTCTTCTTAAACATTGGTCTTACTTTCCAGCGCGAATTCGAGGGTCAAGCGCCGAGTACAACAGGTCGGCAAGGAGGTTTGCGAACATCGCAAGGAACGCTGTGACGAGCGAGATACCCATCAGCATGTTCAGGTCGAGCGAGTTCAGAGCACCGCGGAAGAGGCTACCCATACCGATCCAACCGAAGATGGATTCGGTAATAACCGCACCACCGATGATGCCGACGATGTCGGAAACCATGATGGTGGTCAACGGGATGAGGGTATTGCGGAACGCGTGACGCATGATCACAGTGCGCTCGGTTAGACCCTTTGCGCGTGCAGTACGGATGTAGTCCTGGTTCAATACCTCAAGAAGCGAACCACGGGCGTAACGCACGTAACCAGCGAAGCTGATGATTGCCAGCGCGATGGTTGGCAGCACTAGGTGCATCAGGGTGTCGAGGGTAGTGTTCCAGAAGTTGCCAGTCTCGAGCAGGTCATTGACCTGACCGACAGTAGGCACTGGACGGTAGTTCACGGCGTCGGTCGCCATGTAACCAGGCCAGGTCTGCATTAGCTTGTCGACGAACAAGAGCAGCAGAACGATGATGGCGGTGATGATCGAGGTTCGAACAGCAGGGCCGCGGTCAATCTTGTTGAACACGAAGCTGATGCCGACTGCGAACAGTGCGAAACCCGCGGCTACGAGCAGACCGTTCTGGAAGTGATGCTTCTGCTCAGCAACCCACTGGAGTGGGTAGTAAAGCGCGATTCCGAGCCCTGCGACGCTCAGCGCCGAGAACAGCGTCTTGCGGTTCGAGATGCCGGTCGACAACTGGGTTACAGCGACTGCTGCACCGATTGAGAAAAGACCGACAAGTGCAATGCCGAGGCCAGGGTTGGTGAACCACTGGATTGCGCCCATGAGCACGATGATTCCAGCGGTGGTCGCGGTTGCGATACCGAAGATGGCCCATACACGAGCACGCGAGCCACCAATTATCGCCGCCCAGAACACACCTGAAATCAGTGCAAGCGTTACGACCCAAGGAGTCGTTACTTCTGGGTTAGCGAGGAAGTTGTTGAAGCCGATCGCGAGGAACTGCTTTAGCAACACTGCGAACCAGAAGACAGGCAGCGAGAAGCAGAGGAACGCGTAGAAAGTTACCGCGTAGTCGAAGCGGCTGTACTGGCGAAGAGCGGTGACGATACCGATGCTGATACCCAGGACGATTGCCAGCAACGTTGCAATGGCAACCAAACGGATGCTGGTCGGGATCGCATCCCCCAGCTGGTTGATAACTTCTAGTCCGTCGCGGGTGCGGCCGAGGTCAAGCTGACCTACAAAGCCGCCCAGAACGCCGCGAAGCCAGATGAAGTAGCGAAGCGGTGATGGCACATCCAGGTGCAGTTCTCGCGTCATTACGAGAATCATCTGTGCGGCCTTCGGGTCCTGGCTGATGCGCAGGGCCTCTAGCGGGTCGCCCATGTTGGCGCCCAAGTTGTAGACGATAAAGGTCGATCCGAATAGAACGATGAGCATCGTTCCGAGTCGACGCATGATGTAGGCGATCAAGACGATCCCTTTCGATAATGCAGGGTTTGAATCTGTCGGGTGGTGACCCGCGCTTTAGCCTAAGCCATAGATTCGCTGAGGGGTTTGCAGCATTGTGTGCTGCCAAGGTTTTTGAGTTACACACAGAGAAGTGGCACCCGGATAACCGAGTGCCACTCCCCTATTTGGTGTCTAACTAAGACTTATGAAGTCTTAGTACTTCCACTGCCAGAAGTTCCAGACCAGGGTAGGCGATAGCGGAGCTGGCTTCACGTTCTTGAGAGCCGAGTTCACTGCAGTCGCAGCTGGGTGCTGGAAGATCGGAAGGGTGACTGCGTCAGCAATCAGTAGCTTCTCTGCTGCAAGGTACTTTGCAGTGATCTGAGCTGGGCTGAGCTTCTGCTCTAGGCCCTTGAGGGTGCTGTCCATCAGTGGGTTGTTGTAACCGATGAAGTTGTTCGAACCGTCTGACTGGAAGTTAGCGTTGGTTCCAGTCTGGCTGGTCGAGGTTGGGCACCATGCGAAGAACTGAGCGTCGTAGCTGTTGTCATCTAGGTGGCCCGACCAACCCGAGGTACCGGTGTTGGTTACGTTGAAGCCGGCCTTAGCCTCTTCAGCCTTAACCAAAGCAGCCTCTGATGCACGACGGCTGTTCGAAGGCTGACCCCAAAGCAGCTTGACTGGGACTGGAGTCTCAGCGCCTGCGGTTGGGTAGTACTTCTGAACGAGCTTTAGTGCAGCTGCGGTGCGGTCTGCCTGGGTGCCAGCGGTGAACTTGCTAACGCCTGAACCCTTGACGATTGCGTCGTAACCGGTCTGACCTGGAAGGGTGAATGACGAGTTAACAACAACTGCCTTCGAGTTGATTGGCTTGACTAGCTTGTCAACGATTTCCTGACGTGGGTAAGCAAGAAGGAATGCGGTACGAAGGTCGCGTGCCTTTGCGTTCTTTGCAGCGTTGTTGCTAGCTGCAAATACACCGGTGTAGTCAGTGTCGTTAACCGAACCTAGACGGAGGTCGACGTGCTCGAAGCATGAGCTAACGCCACCGATAACGGTAACGCCTGAGATTGCCTTGAGCTGTGCTACTGCGTCAGCGGTTGGCTGACCCTGGTAGATGTCGATTTCCTTGTTTGCAAGTGCCTGAGCAGCAGCGGTGCCGTCAGCGATCATCTTTAGAACGATGGTCTTGATGCCGCTGGTCTTAGGGCCGCTGTTGTACTTAGGGTTCAAAACGAGGGTTACTGACTGGTCAGCAACTGCGCTCTGAATCTTGTAAGCACCGTTGCCAACGAGAAGGAGTGGGTTGGTGCTGGCGTTAACAGTCTTGATGTTGTAGCCAGTTGACCAGATCGCACCGATCTTCTTTAGGGTTGCGGTGTTCTTCGAGGTGAAGTCCTTGAGGAACTGAGCCTTAGCAGCTGCGTTCTCAGCAGCGCTGCCTAGCTTGGTCTTGCCAGCAGCAAGAAGCTCAAAGGTGTGAACAGGTGCAACACCTGGACCGATTAGCTCCCAGTCAGGCTGGAATGAGTCGTACTTGATGGTGACTGACATCTTGTCGGCCGAAAGCTTTGGCAGACCAACAACGTGTGAGTCGTAAACGCCACCGTAGCCGAGTGAGTCAAAAGCAGCCTTAGTGTCGGTGCTTGATGGGTCGCCAAGGCCAGCAGCCTTTGAGTAAGCGCTGCTCGAGATAACGTGGCTGAAGAGCATGTCAACACCGTCGATTGGGGTGCCGTCTGACCAGACGCGACCCTTGTTTACGGTGTAGGTGACCTGGAAGTCCTTAGGTGAGTTCTTGACAATCTTGTAGGTGCCAAGAACGGTGTTCTTCTGAAGGTTCTTCTTGTCGTCGTAGTAGTTGAAACCGTTGCCGGTCAGGTACGCAACGTCTGAGTTAATGGTCAGGTTGGTGTCTGGCGTGCTTGGGTTTAGCGAAGTGAGCGCGTTGCTCTCAACGATTACTACAGTGCTACGGGTGGCTGCCTCTGATGGCGCAACAACGCCAACCGAAGCGAGACCAGCTACAGCAGCAACAGCAATCGATGCTCGCGAAGTGCGAGATAGTTTCATCTGTTTCTCCTTGTTGTTAAGACTCGTCGCCAACACAACAAGAGAGCGGATGCTCCCTCACGGAGGTACTGGCGACTGCGCCTTGGGTAGAGAAAAGCCTATGGCATTCGTTTCATGAATTGCCACCTTCTGTCTACTTGAGGTGCAACTTTTACATTCGTTTACATGGTTGTTACAACACCGTCTCTCTCAGGAGGGTTGCTAGCCTGTAATCGTGTTTGACTCCCAGGTCCTGATCTACGACGGCGACTGTGCATTTTGCCAACGTTGCCTTGATTGGGGTTTGCGCGTACTGCCTGATTTTCCGCAAGCGCTTTCATACGCGTCATTACTGCCCGAGCAGTATGGCCTGAGTCTCGAGGACGTCCAGCAATCAATCTGGCTTGTGGATGTCGCAGCTCCGCTCACGGTTAGACAGGCTGGCAAGTCTCACTGGTCAGGTCACCGCGCTGCCGCACAGATTTTGTTGCGCCAACCGACAAAATCACAATTTGGTTTCTTTTGGCGAATGTTGGGATTTCTGATCATTTTGGGCGGCCCAGTTTCGGCACTCGCATACCGCCTGGTTGCCATGAATCGACACCGTTTGCCTGGCGCCACCGCCGCGTGTGAATTGGCGAACGCTGCAAGCGAAAAGGCGGCCAACTAATGGACGTGCTTTTCGGCTTCGGTTTTGCTGCCGGATTGGCCCTTGCTATTCCGGTCGGACCGATGGCTATCATGCTTATTCAAACGACAGCCACGCGCGGCTGGCGCTTTGGAGCAACGGGTGGTTTCGCGATGGCATCCGTCGATTTCTTGTTTGCGGTTGTCGTGTTTGCGATCGGTAGTGCAGTTGCCACGTTCCTGGCGACTTGGGGGCAGGCGATGACCCTTATCGGTGCGGCGATCTTGCTTTGGCTAGGCGCATCCACACTGTTGAAGAATTTGCGCAAGCTGAGAGCTGCACTCGCTTCGGACGCTGGCGCGGCTGACACCTCATCGCGCAATGTTGAGTCGGGCTCACTGCTGAAGACCTTTGGCATCTTTGCGGCTGCTACCGTCGTGAATCCCCCGACCGCACTGTATTTCTTGGCGATTGCTCCGACGGTTGCTCGTTCGTCGAGCGCAGACTTTGGTTCAGCGCTTGTGTTCGGCATCGGAGTCTTCATCGGTTCGGTTATCTGGCAACAGACTCTGGCCGCCGGAGGTTTGCTACTGCGCAAATTGACCGGAGCGAAGCTTCAGGCAATCACAGGCATCGTCGGTGGCGGTTTGATTCTGGCACTCGCGGTATCGATCGCCATCAAGGGTCTCGCCTGACGTGAACCGTTCCGAACGCAGAGGCACGATTGCCGAAATTGCCATCGTTCTCGCGCTTTCGCTCGGGGCCTCGGCACTGTATTCGATGCTTTCGCTCATCGCAAAGCTCACCGCACCAAAGGGGCTCGCTGGCTCTTCGACCACGATCAACCAATCGTTGAGCGAACGCGCCTGGCTCGATGCGAGCTACCAATTCTTGGATGTGCTGCTCGGGCTCGCTCCAGTCGCTCTGGTGTTCTACTTTGGTTGGCGCAGCTATGGCAGCGCAGTGATCGAGAGGTTCGGCATTGCGAGCGGAGCAAAACTTTGGCCCGGGCAACTGTGGCGAGGCGTGGTGCTTGCCGCCGCCATCGGCATACCCGGTTTAGGTCTGTATTTGGCATCGCGTGCACTTGGGCTTTCGGCCAAGGTGATTCCCACCGATCAGCACCCGCAGTGGTGGTCGCTGGCACTGCTCTTGTTGTTCGCTCTGAAGGCGGCCCTGCTTGAAGAAGTCATCGCCGTTGGTTATCTGTTTGATCGGCTCGCGGCTATGGGAGTTCGTGCGCGATGGATTGTGGTCGGTTCGGCGCTCCTGCGAGGCAGCTACCACCTGTACCAAGGCTTCGGTGGATTCATCGGAAACCTCGTCATGGGTCTCGTTTTTGGCTGGCTGTTTTTGCGTTTGCAGAGGCGCGTCAGCGGTGCACTTTGGCCGCTGGTAATCGCGCACTTCGCCATCGACGCCGCGGTGTTCGTCGGCTACTCGCTAATAGACTTGTCAAGCATTCTCACTTGAGTTTGCTGTCGCACGCGACAGGGAAAGTTTGTGAAACTCAAACACTGACCCGCAACCGTGATAGCCGGATTGCCTGCGCGAGCGATGACTCCATAAAAACTGTCGTGGTCTGCGGTCGGGGTCGGCTTAGCGTTGTCGCATCCGTTTTCTGATGGATTTGCGACACTCTCTGTCGTCTTCGCGAGCCCTTCAGTCAACGCTGCAAAGGGCTTCAATGTCAGACACCAATCTGGTTCGCCGATCGCTAGGCCGCTTCATTGCCGGGATTATTGCTGCCGTCATCGCTGCCACGACTTGTGGTTCTGGTTCTGCGCTCCCCGCTTCCGCCGCCGACAGCTCACAGGCAACACTGACTTTTCTGGACAAATCCTTCACCAACAATGAAATCGTTTTGTACGGGACGCCTGAGTATGGCGTGACCCTAGAAGCGATGCTGGCTCGCAAGGCTGGCGGCTATCGCCTGACCCAGCAGCTCGGTGCGGTGAAGCGCGTGCTCGCCGACCGTTCGGTCGTTTCTTACAACAAGACCGGCTACCTCTTCACAAAAGATGGCGCACTTCGCACCGGTCGAGCCGGACTATTTCTGTTCACGAGCGTGGCGCTAGGTGTTCCAAATCGACCTCTTCAGCTCATAGTTTTCAACGACCTCAAGGCAAACATCGGCAAGGACGGTTCGGTCTCTCTAGCCAACAACAATGCAGTCGAGTATGCCTGGATCGTGCTCGGCCTCCACGCATTTGGCCAGGATGCGCTGGCTGGTCGCGTGCTCTCATACGTCGAAGGCAAGCAGAATGCCGATGGCGGTTTTGCTGGTTGGACTCCGGCATCTTCGACCGATGCGACCGGTCTGATGCTGCAGGCGCAGGCGGCGCTGCGCTCATACGGTGGCAGCAAAGTCGTTGCAGCGCGCAAGCTTTCCATTGGCAAGGCCGTGGCCTACCTGCGCCGCACCTCGAATGGCACCGACCACTGGATGAGCGACAACGGCGATGGCACCTCGAGTGACGATGTGAACGGAACGGCATACGCGGCTATGGGTTTGATTGCTGCCGGTGTTGATGCCAAGAAGTACTCGGCTTGGTTGAAGTCGTTGGTTGCAGCCGATGGCGGGCTCAAGTCAGCCTGGTCTGGGGCAGCCGGTGATGTGTTCGCGACCGCTCAGGGTTTCGCGCCCATGGTCGGCAAGTCATACCTACAGCTGATGAAGAAGTAGGCGTGGTTTGAAACAGCCTAACCTCAGAATCGTTCTAGTCGCGCTTGTCGTGCTGGTTTCAGCCGGCTGGTGGATTGGGATGCGCTCGAGCGGCTCGGCTGTTGCTCCCGGTGCTGTTGCTTTCGGGTCGGGGTCGGCTTCGGGCTCGGTGCAGTTGGTAGTCGACTTCGGGGCAGCTTCGGGCAAACCGACATTGGTGAAGTCGATTGATGGCTTCGAAGGCACGGGTTGGCAGCTACTCGAGGCCGCCGGCTTGAAGGTTCAGGGAACCGATGATTACCCGAAATCGTTCGCGTGCCGCATCGACGGTTGGCCGACCGAGACCGCTCAGAATTGCGCTGACACGCCATCGTTTGCCGAGGGTAGTTGGAAGTACTTCGTGGCCTCGCCGGAACAAGGTTCGGGCTGGATTGTCTCTGGCGTTGGGGTTGCCGGTCACCGCTCAACATGCGGACAAGCGGAAGCTTGGGTGTTCGTGTCGCCAGGCACAGATGCGACCAAGGTTGTTCCGAGCGTGAAACCGACGGTATTCAAGTGCGAAGGATGACTCAACCCGCGTGGGTGAATTCGGTGCATCCGGCAAGCTGGTGGCTTCTTGGACTAGCCGGTGGCGCTGCAGCGACACTGGCTTCGACCGGTTGGTTCTCGGGTCTGCTGTGCTTGTTATCTATTGGCCTGGTGGCGATCCTGCGCGATCGAACCAGACAGCAAAAATCGCTGCGTTTTTATCTAGGCATGAGCGCCTTCGTCATAGTTCTGCGTCTGGCTTTTCGGTTGGTTTTCGGTGACCAGCCGGTTGGGCTGGCCGACCTTGCTGTCGCCCTCGGCGAAGGCCTCAAGATCGCGGCGATCATTCTCTGTGTAGCGGTCGCGAATACACTTGCCGATCCACGCAAGCTACTGCGTTCGACTCCCCCAGCGCTATATCAAGTTGCTACCGCAATTGCGATTGCGTTGAATTTCGCGCCACAACTAATTGCGAGCTTTGCACGCGTGAGGCGGGCCGCTCGCCTGCGCGGTCGCAGCAAAGGCCTCGGCTCCTTCAAGAGCATCATCGTGCCCACTATGACGGATGCGCTCGAGCGCTCGTTGCAGCTCGCAGCGAGCATGGATGCTCGCGGGTTCGGTGTGCAGTCACCACGTTCTCGGGCGAGCAGCCGTGTGTCGCTCGGTCTTGCCGGGGTTGCCCTAGCTTCGGTAGCCACGGCGTTGTTCCTGCTGTTAACCACGAGCGATGTGCTCGCGGCGACGGCGACGGCTGCGGTCGGCGTTGGGGCGCTAGTCGCATACCTTCGTGTTTCAGGCCGCGGATCTACCCGCACTCGACTTGTCAGACAAAAGCTTGTCGCGGGTGATGTGCTTCTTTGGATGATCGCAGTGGGCGTTGTCGCCCTCGGCTGGTGGCTCGGCACTGGGTCGGTGACCGCTTGATGAGCACTAACTTGGCGCTGCAGTTTCGTGGATTGGGTTTCAGTTATGAGTCGACCCGAGCGCCCGTCTTGGCCGACATCCACCTGGAGTTCGCAGCAGGTGAATTCACGCTCGTTTGCGGCCCGACCGGTTCGGGAAAATCGAGCCTCTTGAGGGCCATCAACGGACTGGCTCCCGAGCACACTGGCGGACTCTTATCGGGCTCGGTGCTAATCCGCGATGCCAGCGATGACTCATGGATTGAAGTTGTAGGCAAGCGGCCGAGCGAACTGTCGTGGCTGATTGGGTACGTGAATCAGAATCCAGAGAGCGCTTTCGTAGCCGAGACCGTCGAGCAAGAGATTGCATTCGGCATGGAACAGTTGGGGTTCGAACCGACTGTAATGCGCGCACGCGTGGACCGGATTGCTGCCGAAATTGGTGTCACTGAATTGCTGAAGCGCGAACCAGCCAGCCTGAGTTCGGGCCAGGCGCAACGGGTTGCGATTGCGGCGGCGTTGGCGGCCGGACAACGCATCCTGCTGCTCGATGAGCCAACTTCGACATTGGATGACGACGGCGCTGCAGCAACCATCGCGCTAGTTCGCGGTCTTTCGGGCGAGCTCGGCATAACGATTCTCATGGTTGAGCACCGAGTCGAACGCGTTGCGAACCTTGTCGATTCAATCGTTTTGCTTCAACCGCATGGAGGCGCAATCAAGGGCGGCGTCGAGTTGCTTGAAGCGTTTGTCGAGCCGGTTGAAACGGTTGAGACAGTTACGTCAGCCGAACCGGCCGGTCCAACCAGCAGCGTGCCTTTGCTCGAGGTCGAAAATCTGGTCGTGAAGCACGGCGACACCTTGGCCGTCGATCAAGTATCGCTGCGCCTAAACCGTGGCGAGATTCTCGGACTCCGCGGACCAAACGGAGCCGGCAAATCCAGCCTGCTCTGGGCGATTCAAGGCGCAGGCTCAAAGCAGTCGGGACGAGTCTCGGTTGCCGATGACTCGCCGATTACCCTCGTGCCGCAAACCGCCGGTGACCTGCTGTTCCTTGATTCGGTCGAGGCAGAACTTGCCGAAAGCGATCGACTAAACATCGCAGCGCCGGGCGCCTCTCGATCGCTATGGCAATCTCTCGTCGGCGAGATCGACGAACGCTCGCACCCACACGATCTTTCCGCCGGCCAGCAACTGAGCCTCTCTCTGTCGGTGCAACTAGTGAACGGCGGCTCGGTCCTACTGCTTGATGAACCGACCAGCGCTCTCGACTACCGCGCCAAGAGAGTGCTTGCCAAGCAACTTCTGCAATTGCGCGATGCCGGCAAGGGAATCATCGTCGCCAGCCACGACGCCGAGTTTCTCGATGCCATTTCTGACCGCCTACTGACGATGCACGCCGGCCGACTCCAAGCCGAGGAGCCAACCTCGTGATGGGCAGCGTTTCGGCGCGCGAGCGCATCCTGACTTTGGTGGTGGCAGTGATTTCGCTTGGCTTTTTCGCCTGGCCGCTTTTCATCGCCCCCGCAGCCGTGCAGCAGACAGCACTCGCTCAAACCCTATTCGCCGCGCTCATGCCGTTACTGCTCGCGCTCTTGGCAGTCGAGTTTTCGACCGGCGCGCTCAACAGTCGTCGCCTCGCAGTTCTAGGCGTGCTGATTGCGCTGAACGCGGTGGTTCGCATGCTGGGAGCTGGCACCGCGGGCATCGAGACGGTCTTCTTCATCATCGTCATCGCCGCGTATGTGTTCGGCAGCGGTTTCGGGTTTTTGCTCGGAACGGGTTCGCTGCTCGTCTCGGCGCTGTTGACTGGAGGAGTCGGCCCGTGGCTGCCGTTTCAGATGATGGCGGCCGGGCTAGTGGGCATCGGTGCAGGCGCGTTGCCCAAACTCCGATCGCCGCGAGTCTTGCTCATCGCCTATGCGATTCTGGCGAGTTTCGTTTATGGCGGTCTGATGACCCTGTGGAACTGGCCATTCCTGGCCGGCACAGACACGGCCGTGAGCTACATCCCCGGCGCTGGGCCGATGACCAACCTGCAGCAATTTGTGAAGTATGAGCTCTTCACAGGTGGCATCCTGTGGGACGCCGGTCGCGCGCTCACCACATCCGTTTTGATCGCCTTAACGGCACCAGCCCTGATCACCACGCTCAATCGAGCAGCAACCAGGGCTGGTTTGGAAAAGTCAGCTAAACGCTGAGATTTAGAACAGTGGCAGGGTCACTGACATCTGTAGGGCGATTGCCGCAATCGATGCCACGAGCAGACCGAGGTTTGCCTTCCAGGTGTACTTGAACTCACCGCGAGCGATGTGCATGATCGAGGCGACAAGCATGGTCAGCGCAAGACCGTCTGCGGCCAAAACACCGAGGAACTGAGCCCACGCGAAACTTGGGATGAAGTATGCCGCTACCGGAGCAGCAACGATGCCCACGGCACCGAGGAGCTCGAGCCATGCGATGAGGCGTACGACACCGAATGGAAGCTTCTCAACCCAGCCGAAGCCGGCAGCGAGAAGGGCCTCACGAGGTGAGAAAGCCTTGAACTTGCCGGCCTTGAAAAAGCCGAAAGCGACGAAAGCTGAGACCGCAAGGGCCAAGATTGCAACGATGATCATTTCATTCCTTGAATTGTTGATGTTGGGTGCTTTACCATGGACTAGTAAAGCGTCTCTTGACTAAACTTGTCAAGTCCCCCTTTACAAATAGATTTCGTGTCGAACCGGAGGCAGCCATGGAGATCAAGGCACACTGCGAGCGTCAAGCTGACGGCTGGCTAGTTTCTGTCGCCGAACTCGGTGGCCTCACCACCACTGCCAAGCGTCTCGACAAGGCAACCGAGCAGATCAAGCTGCTTGCCGAGCAGGCAACCGGTGAATCTAAGTGCGACATCGTAGTGAAGGTCGAGGCTGTCATGCCTGGCATCATCTGCGACCTCGAAGCCGCTCAAGAAAAGATGCGAATCGCGAGCCGCCTGCAAGAAGAGGCTTCATCGGCAATCCGTGAGGTTGTCGGCCGTATGCGTGACGAAGGCTTGACCATGCGCGACATCGCGGTATTACTTGGCGTGACTCCGCAGCGCGTCGCACAGCTGGCTCCATGCGCCAGCCACGAAAAATCGGTCGCTTAAACCTTCCAGCTCGGCAAACGCCAGCCGAACACCATCGCGCAAATGCGCAGACCGGTAATCACAATCGCACCGGCTCCGATGGCAAGCACATCGTTGACTTCGAGTGCGTTGAGCAAAACCACTACCCAACCGCCCAGGAACGCCACCACCGAATATGGCTGGTGGTCGTTGAACGCGCGAGGAATCTCGTTGACCACGACGTCGCGCAGCACGCCACCGAACACAGCGGTGATAACACCCATGAGCACAGCCACCAGCGGCGGCATGCCCGAGTGCAGCGAAATGTATGTGCCACCCGAAGCAAAGATACCGAGACCGAGTGCGTCAGGCCACTGAGTTGCGCGTTCGGTGACCGCTAGGTGACGCGAGCGCATGAAGAACATCGCCATTGCACAAATGCCGAGGATGAGCCAGAGCCAGAGTTCGTTTTGCACCCAGAAGAACGGGCGACGATCGAGCAGGATATCTCGCAGCGTTCCACCACCGAATGCGGTGAAGCCGGTAACCATGGCCATGCCGACGATGTCGAGCTTCTTGCGGGCGGCTTCGATAAGGCCTGAGAGCGCGAAGGCGAGGGTTCCGAGCACCTCAAATGCGAGTTTGCCGTTGGCTGCGATCCAGTTGATCAAGTCGTTGAAGTGCACGGGTTAATTATTGCGCTCGAATCGAGCGCCTCACCCCTACTTAACCGGTTCGCCGTCTTTGTTAGCGCCAGGTTGACCCGGCTGCAAGAACCAGACGAGAAGCATGATGAATCCGGCGATAGGAATGAGGATGAACCAGAGGTATGTGCCTGGCTTGCCGACATCTTGCAAGCGGCGGACACCCAGCGCAATCGACGGGAGGAATGTCGCAATCGACCATACGTTCTGTGCGATTGAGTCAGTGCGTGAAGGAATGTCGAATCCTGCAACGTGATTGACCTCGACAGCGCCTGGGAACAACGCCGAAATCAGCGCAGATGCCAGCACCAAGAAGAGAATCGTCCACCAGAAGGTGGTCTTCGAAGTGCGACCTTTGAAGTTCGCGTAGTTGCGCCAGTATGCCTTGATCGAATCCATGAAGTTCATGGCTTCAGCCTAAGGCGGGGGCGCCTGTTAAACGCAAAAACCCACCATTTCTGGTGGGCATTTGCTTTACGGGATGTCGTGGAGGTGCTCACTCGCGTGAGCGCATCCATGGTGGAGATGGGGGGAATTGAACCCCCGTCCGCTACCTGGATTCTGATCCTTCTACGGGTGTAGCTTCACTGTGTTCTACTTGGCCCCGGTCATAGCATGAAGCGACCTAACCGACAGGCCCAGCCTGAGTTTGAGTCCCGCGCAGCCCTAAGGCGTAGCTACGCAGCAAGATTTCTAAATGACGCCAGGATCCGGAACGAAATCAAATCCGGCCTGACGGACTTCGGGCTAGTTGCGCTTAGGCAGCTAGGGCAAAGTCGGTGCGCGAAGTTTTGGCACCTATAGTTTGCAGCGGACATTTACGTGTTGACGCTACATTCACGACCCGCTTCTTTCAGTCTCTGCAAGAAACGTCGAAACCGATCATCCCCGTATTTAGTTACCAAACCTCTTTCGAGGCTCAATCAGGATACGTCATCGCGCCGACTTTAAGGCTGTGAGTTTGCCTAGAGCTAGTTGTTCTCCAGTAGGTAGTTGAAATAGTCAGCGGTCTCTGCCGACAGACATTGACTGGCGAAATCTGTTTGCATGAATCTGTGGAGGATGTACATGGGATCCGATGAATTGAACCCATTCATCAAGCCATCGTTACGCAACTTATTAATGAGGATTTGCAACGCCGCAGATACATCGTTACCAAGAGTCACTTGGGTATTGATCACAATCAAGTTCGTGCTGTATTTCTCGCAATCGACTGCGGTCGACTGGACCTCAGTAGGTACTGGCCCTGGCTTGGGTGGCTCGCTGCATGCAGTGAGCGATAGTGCGAGCGAAATTCCAACGATGGAGAACATGGTTTTTCTCATATTTTTTCCTTTGGTTTCAGTGATCATTGAACCTGTTGGGTGTGCAATGGCTGCAGTTTCAGCAATCTATGGCCGACGGAAGGGGCTCTCTGTACTCGCTCTAGGGTTTCGCGCTCGAAGTCGATAAGTTGCGTATTCGAAACATTCGCAAGATTCATGACTGCTAGACCCCCCTTTGCTTCATTTTCGGGGGGGGGGAGAAAAGTCAAATCCGCCTAGAGAGCGCGAGAAACCAGGACGTGCTTGTTATCGAGCATCGGCCCCGGCTCAAAACCGTGCTTCACAAAAGTGCTCAGCGGGCCGCGATAGCCGTGAGCAACGAACTCGCCCGAAGCCAACGGTGCCGCCTCGACGTGAGTGAATCCGAGCCGCGGTAGGTCTGCGAGAGCATACTCGAGCATCGCTGTTGCGACTCCCCTGCCCTGAAAGTCCTGGTCAACGACAAAACAGATGATTCGTGCAACGTTGTCGGGCGCGGGCGGCAACTGCACATACGCACCAGCCCGATTCGCAGCCATCCAACCAATCGCACGCTCGACACCATCAACGGTTTCAAAGGCGAGATAACCCTGCATCACACCAGACCGGATGCGATCGCACGCGCGCTCACGATTGACCCCCTGCTTCGCGGCCGGGTCATCGTTTTCGGCGGTGGTGTTCAAATAAAACTGGCAGTAACAGCCCGCCCACTGCAGCTGGCCGGCAAACGCGCGGTCGTCCATGAACTCGAGAAAGGGCTCGAGCTCATCCGGTGAAAGCCTGCGAACCTCAACCAACTCGGACTACCAGTCCTTGCCCTTGGATGACATCGCGCGATCAGCTTCACGCTTGTCCTGCTGCTCGCGCAGGGTCTGACGCTTGTCGTATTCCTTCTTGCCTCGAGCAAGAGCGATTTCAACCTTGGCGCGACCGTCTTTGAAATAGAGCGAAAGCGGAATGAGGGTGAAACCAGATTCCTTGATCTTGCCCGCGAGCTTATAAATCTCGGATGCGTTTAGCAGAAGCTTGCGGCGGCGACGGCTCGGCTTGTTGTTCCAGGTTGCCTGCGTGTATTCGGGAATGTGGACGTTCTCGAGCCAGGCCTCACCGTTTTCGATGGTGGCATACCCATCAATCAGGGATGCGCGACCGGCCCGCAACGACTTCACTTCAGGACCAGTCAGAACCATTCCGGCTTCATAGACATCGTCGATGTGATAGTCGTGGCGGGCTTTGCGATTGGACGCAATAACTTTCTGACCACGTTCTCTAGGCATAAGGACTCTATATTCGCAGGTAACGGCGAATTGCGAGACCAGAAGCCGCGGCTGCCAAGACGATTCCGGCAGCAACAAGCATCGGCACAATCAGCAAGCCATCGCCGAGCGAAACCAAGTTCGTGAACGGCATGCGCTCGGCCAGATAGCCCTGCACGAAGAACTGAACAATCGCGACAACTGCTCCGCCGGCCAACAGCGAACCGATAGTCGCCGCCACGACGCCTTCGAGAATGAACGGCAGCTGGATGTAGAAGTTGCTTGCACCGACCAGACGCATGATGCCGAGTTCGCGACGACGGCTGAACGCGCTGAGCCGAATGGTGGTCGAAATCAGCAACGCGGCCGAGAAAAGCATCAGGCTCGCGACCGAAATCGCCGCGATGGATGCCACATTCAAAATGCTAAAGATCTGGTCGAGATAGCTGCGCTGGTCACGCACTTCTTCGACGCCGCTGACGCCGTTCAGGCTCTCGCTGATGATCTGGCTCTGGTTCGGGTCTTTGAGGTTGACCCAGAAGGTCTCGTTGAGCTGCTCAGGCTTTACATACTGCGCGACGGCATTGCCCTTGAACTGCTCCTGGAACTTCGCGTATGCCTGCTCGTGATTCTCGAAGTAATACTTCTCGATGTAAGGCGCGAGGGTTGCCGACTTGAGTTTGTCTTCGACCGCAGTCTTCTCGTCTGCCGAGACCTCGCCCTGCGGGCAAATCGCCTCTGGCGAGACGTCGGTGCAGAGATAAACCGCAACCTGCGCGCGGTCATACCAATAGGTCTTCATCTGACCGATTTGCATCTGCAGAAGTGCGGCGGCACCCACGAAGGTGAGCGAAATAAACGTCACCAAAATCACCGAAATAACCATGGATGCGTTGCGGCGCAAACTCTGACGCACCTCGCGAAGAACAACGCGCATTAGTTGTCACCGCCCAAGAAGTTTGGGGTTCCGGTGGCTTCGGTTGCCGCGGTCATACCTTCAAAATTGGTCGAAATCTTGCCGGTTGGGTTCCTCTGGTAACCCGCCGAAATCTGGTCGCGAATGATCTCGCCGTTGCGCAGCTCGACGACGCGCTTCTGGAGTCGGTCGACGATACCGCGGTCATGGGTCGCCATGACAACGGTCGTTCCGGCGAGGTTGATGCGCTCGATCAGAGCCATGATGCCTTCGCTGGTGGCCGGGTCGAGGTTTCCGGTTGGCTCGTCGGCGAGCAGGATTGCCGGCTTGTTCACGATGGCGCGCGCAAGTGCGACGCGCTGCTGTTCACCACCCGAAAGTTGGCTTGGTAGGCGGTCGGCCTTTTCGTCTAGACCAACCAGGCGAAGCACGTCGGCAACCGCTTCCTGGATGAAACCCTGCGACTTGCCAATCACCTCGAGGCTGAAGGCAACGTTCTGAGCGACGGTCTTGTTTGGCAGCAGACGGAAATCCTGGAACACGACGCCGAGTTTGCGGCGAAAGTGCGGAATGCGGCGCGAAGAGATGCCATTGAGGTTCTCGCCGAGAACGAAAACGCTGCCGGTCGAGGCCACATCCTCGCGAAGCATCAGGCGCATCAGCGAGCTCTTGCCCGAGCCGGATTCGCCCACTAGAAAGACGAAGTCACCCTTCTCAATCTCGAGTGAGACGTTGTTGAGCGCAGGGCGAGGTGAGCCCTTGTATTGCTTGGTGACGTTG
>JACCDQ010002955.1_pt1 | contig 27868 bp, 27 predicted proteins | sample 7446031 | NCBI WGS metagenome assembly JACCDQ01 (sample SAMN15323442, study PRJNA562643) | freshwater metagenome | isolation source: river surface water | place: USA:Blue River Watershed | collected 2017-08-17 | reverse complement strand
CCCGGAAAAGCTCCTCGCGCAGCATCAGCAGGAAAGCCTAAGCGCGCAAAGAAGGCTGCATCTGTTAATGAAGCAGCTCCGAAGGCGCGTCACACGACTGCACAAAAGGCAGCTCGTAAGGGTGCAGCAGCTAAGCCATTGACTGGAAAGCCTGCATCAACTCGTCGTTATTCAGATGTTGATACATCTGCAACATCAAAGAAGGAGGCTCGCTTAGTAGAGCGTTCAAAGTTGCGCGCAAAGCGTTACCAAGAGCAGACAGCATCTAAGCCACGCCCAACCGAAGCACCTGAAGAGCGCAAGGCTCGTATCGAACGTTCACAACGTCCAGATTCACGTGCAAAGAAGTTTGTTAAAGAGCGCGAAGTTCGCGAATCTGCACCACGTGCAGAGCGATCAGAACGTCCAGAACGTCCAGAACGTCCATCTTCTCGTCCAGAGTTTAAGAAGACGTACAAGAAGGCAGAACGTCCAGAGCGTCCAGCATTCAAGCGCGAAGATTCACGCCCTGATTTCAAGAAGACAGAAACTCGTGGCACGGATTCACGTCCAACAAATCGTCGCGATGCGGTGAAGGCACGTATTGCACGCACAGATGATGGCCGTCCAAACTTCGAGCCACGTAAGCGCGAAAAGTTTGATCCAACTCGTCCACAGAAGAAGAGCGTTGCACCAGATACTCGCGCAGCAAACTTCCGCGCAGAGCGTCCAGTTCGCGATCGTCGTAATGATTCACCTGCGTATGCACGTGATGATTTCAAGAAGCATGCAAAGTCTCATTCAAATGCAGCTGTCGATTTCGGTGCAGATGACAATTACATTTCAACAAATCTTGCAGATGCAAACCTTGTTGATGCAACTCCCCTAACTGAGATCACAACAACATTTGCTGATCTCGGAATTGCAGCGCCTCTTGTAAACGCGCTAAGCAAGCAGGGAATCATGCATCCATTCCCAATCCAGATCGCAACACTTCCAGATGCTCTTGCAGGACATGACATCTTGGGTCGCGGACAAACTGGTTCAGGAAAGACTCTTGCATTTGGTTTGGCACTTCTAAACAACTTAAATGGCAAGGTTGCAAAACCTCACAAGCCATTGGCACTTGTTTTGACTCCAACTCGCGAATTAGCACAACAGATCGATGAAGTTTTGATGCCACTTGCACGTTCAATTGGTCACGAATCAGTTGTTGTTGCTGGCGGAATGTCATACTCAAAGCAGATCACAGCAATGCGTCGCGGAACAGCAATCTTGGTTGCTACACCTGGTCGCTTGATCGATCTACTTAACAAGGGTGAAGTTCAGTTAGATCAACTTCAAATTACAGTGCTTGATGAAGCAGATCAGATGGCAGACATGGGCTTCTTGCCTGTTGTTAAGGAAATCCTTGATCAGGCAAAGCTTGATGGTCAGCGTCTTCTATTCTCAGCAACTCTTGACCGTGGAGTAGATTCATTGGTTCGTCAGTACTTGAAGAATCCAAAGACTCACTCATTGCAAAACGATCGTGCATCAGTTTCAACAATGGAGCACTACGTATTGGTTATGAATCCTTCAGATAAGGATGACATCACAAACCAGGTTGCAGCTCGTAACGGAAAAACAATCTTGTTCGTAAAGACTCAGCGCGGTGCAGATCGTTTGGCTGACAAGCTTGCTCACGCAGGTGTTCCAGTTGGTGCATTGCACGGTGGAAAGTCACAAGCGGTTCGTACTCGTACTTTGGCTCTCTTCAAGGAGACACCAAACGCTGCTCTAGTTGCAACAGATGTTGCAGCACGCGGTATTCACGTTGATGGAATTTCACTTGTTGTGCATGTAGATGCTCCAACAGATCACAAGGATTACCTACACCGCGCTGGTCGTACAGCACGTGCGGGTGAGGCTGGAACTGTTGTAACTCTTGCAACTACACGTCAGCAGAAATCAATCGGCGGACTTACACAGCGTGCAGGTGTGAATCCAAAGTTTGTTGGAGTTACTCCACTAAGCACTGAATTGATGAAGATTACGGGCGCACAGGAGCCATCAGGTATCCCTTACATCGCGCCAATCGTTGAAAAGTCAGCACGAAGTGGTGGAAAGCGCCCTCGTCCGAACTCAAGTCAGCGTCGACGTCGTCCTCACTAATTCGCCCTTAATAAATATCGCTTAATAGGTAGTATGCGCGTTATGACTAACGCGAACCCATTTGCCCAACGAAGCACCCTTGAATATGAGCTGCCTCCATTTGCTGATATCAAAGAGGAGCATTACCTGCCTGCCTTCTACGAAGGATGCACCCAGCAATTAGCTGAAGTACAGGCAATTCTGGATACTCCAGGTGCTGCCACATTTGAAAACACAATTGTTGCTCTTGAAAAGAGCGGGCAGATGTTGATGCGTACCTTGTTAGTCTTTTTCAACAAGTCTTCCAGCGATACCAGTGATGCCCTCGATGCAATCGAAGAAGAGATGGCTCCAAAGCTAGCTGCTCATCAAGATTCAATTAACTTGAACCCAGCGCTATTTAAGCGAATCAAAGATCTTTACGATGCACGCGAGTCATTGGGATTAAACAGCGAAGATGCTTGGTTGCTCGAGCGCTACTACAAGGATTTGATCCATGCAGGCGCACATCTAACAGATGCACAGCGTGATCGCTTGAAGGAATTAAACGAGGAGCTTTCAAAGCTTGAAACTCAATTTTCAAAGAATGTTTTGGCAGATACAAATGATTTAGCAGTTCTTGTAGAAACAATCGAAGAACTCGATGGTCTCAGTGAAAACGAGATCGCCGCAGCAGCTGCCGCTGCAAAAGATCGTGGACACGATGGCAAGTGGCTTATTGGGATGGTTAACTTCACCGGTAACCCAGTCCTAGATTCACTTACCAATCGCCAACTGCGCAAGAAGATCATGCAGGCTTCATTGTTGAAGGCGAACCGCCCAAATGAGAATGACAACAAGCCTGTATTGCTACAAATGGTGAAGTTGCGCGCAGAACGTGCTCGACTATTTGGCAAGGAAACCCACGCTGAGCATGTAATTGCTGTTCAGACCGCTGAGCATCCTGACAATGTCCACGCAATGCTTCGCAAAATTGCACCAGCTGCAGTTCGCAATGCCAAGGCCGAAGCAGAAGATCTCAAGAAATCTGCTGGAACAGATATCGAAAGCTGGGACTGGGGCTTTTATACCGAGAAGGTTCGCTTAGAAAAATACAACATTGATACAACAAAGATGCGTCCTTACTTTGAACTAGAACGCGTACTTCGTGATGGCGTCTTCTTCGCAGCAAATAAGTTGTTTGGAATTACCTTCAAAGAGCGTCCAGATTTGGTTACTTACCACCCAGAAGCACGTGCCTTTGAAGTTAACAATGAGGATGGAACCAAGGTTGGTTTATTCATTGGAGATTTCTACACACGTGATTCAAAGCGTGGTGGTGCATGGATGAATAACTTGGTTGATCAGAACTTCTTGTTCAATCAGCTTCCAGTTGTTGTAAATAACTTGAATATTCCAAAGCCTCCTGCAGGTAAGCCAACTCTTTTGACCTACGACGAGATCGTTACCTTGTTCCACGAGTTCGGGCATGCGATTCATGGATTGCTATCACAAGTGAAGTATCCACGTGTATCTGGAACAAGCGTTCAGCGTGACTTTGTTGAGTTCCCATCACAAGTAAATGAGATGTGGATTTTGTGGCCTGAGGTTGTAGAAAATTATGCACGTCACCATGAAACTGGTGAGAAGTTGCCACAAGAATGGATCGATAACTTAAATGCTGCGCGTACCTTCAATGAAGGACATGCGACCACAAGTTATTTGGCCGCTGCAACCTTAGACCTTGCATGGCACTCACTTAATGTAGAAGAGGCTGCAAAGGTCACTGATGTAGAAGCATTTGAAGCTCAGGCGATTAAGGATTACGGCTTGGACTTTGCACCGGTTCCTACTCGTTACCGCTCAACCTACTTCAGCCATATCTTCGCTGGCGGTTACTCATCAGGGTATTACGGCTACATCTGGTCTGAAGTTCTAGATGCAGACACGGTTGATTGGTTTAAGGAAAACGGTGGATTAAAGCGAGAAAACGGTGAACATTTCAAGAACACACTTCTTGGACGCGGTGGATCAATTGATTCAATGCAGATGTTCCGTAACTTCCGCGGTCGTGATTCAAAGATCGAGCCGCTGCTGAAGCGTCGCGGTTTGCTGTAACTCTTCATATCTTTTTTGAAGTGTTGCAAGATCACCGTTAACTAATAAACGTTTGTCGCGACCTAATTCGCCGTAAACAATTGTGAAGTCACGTGCACGGCAATCAAATGCTTTTGCGAGCTCTTTAACAACGGCTTCATTTGCTTTGCCATCAACTGCTGGTGCCTGCACCGCAACAATTAAACGTGGTGGGTCGCCGGCAGTTCCGCCAACTTTATTTCGTGAAGAGTTTGGGCGAACCCGAATTTCTATGAGCAGTTGCTCTGGCATTTAGCCAGCAGAACCAGAACCTGACGGTCCAGCCTTGCGCTGAACTTGTGGTGCTCCACCACTGCGTTGTCCGCCGCGAATCTTTGATCCAGATTCAGAATGGTTTTGAGTTCCTGGTGCACCTGGCTTGTTCTTCTTAGCTTCAAGGGCAGCAAGCATTCTTGCTTTCATGTCATCATTCTTATCGGCCATGAGTTAATCCTACTGCACTTGTTGTTAAGCGCTTGATTCCTTGTATTCGCGCAAACGTTCTAGAACTTCTGATTCACGATAACGGCGATGTCCACCTAATGTGCGAATAGCGGTCAACTTTCCTGCCTTTGCCCAGCGTGTAACTGTCTTTGGATTTACATGAAAACGTTGAGCGACCTCTTTGGGGGTCAAAAGAACTTCGGCATCAGGGATGCGGTTCATGGTGACTCCTTCTGTTTGGCCTGTCCGTTTTGGACCGTATTGGGGTGAAGTATTGCGATATTTCTAGCGTGAAGCAATACCTACGAGGACTGTTCGAAGGCTTGAACTAAGCGCCAACGGGACATCAATCGCTGATATCCGATACCCGCCTGCATGCCATCAGATGCTGCAAGTCCGGCAACTGAAGAGGTGACATCTTCAATAGATGTATCTGCCTCTAATCCATCTTCACCGTTATCGCGCAAAGCTTTATCTAAGTAATTAGCTAAACCGCCATAATCAAGTTCAACTAAAGATTCTGGGTGAAACATTTCTAACCAGGTCAAAAGGTTTTCTAACTCTTCTTCAACTGGACCATCGCCAAATGCACCAAGCACCGCTTCATGTGCGTTTTCGCAACGCTGCTTTGCATACGCAATTGAAGTGCGCGCCATAGAAAAAAGTCCATCTTCATTTTCACCACGGAAACGTTCTTCGGGAGAAAACAAAATAAACCAACGCGGCGGGATGATCCAAGTTTCATTTAAAATATGTGGCACTTTGTCATCAAGTAAATCAACACCTGCGGTAATTACATCTTCCATTGCAGGTGTAACAAAGTATGGAACAACGGTGCTTGGTAATGAATCTTTAAAATTATCAAGTGCTGCCCAACAACGAGTTGCAGTTGCCCACGGAGATACGTAACGAACTCCATCACGATCTAAAATGTGAACTCCATCAGGACGTCCTGCTGGGGGTTCTGGGTGAACAACGCGACGAAGCGCTAACTCCTCTTCACGTTTGAAACTTTGTGAATCACTTTCAATTGTTTGCCACCGTAAACGGTCGGCAGGTTCAAATGCAGAAAGTGGTTCGTAAACGCGAAGTGATGCGACGTACGGTGTAGCTCTCACGCACGTGGAATGTAGTTGCCCTCAGCAAAAGGATCATCGTCATCCTTGCGTGAAGTTGTATCGACCTCGCCGTGAAGTTCCTTGGCAAGACGATCAAGATCCATATCTTGCGCGTTATATTTCAAATCACGTGCAACTTTGGTTTGCTTTGCTTTTGCGCGGCCGCGACCCATGGGCGACCTCCTTCACTAATTGCTGTGCGTCAGGAGCGTAGGTTATCGCGCCTTGTAGGTACCTTCCAAAGTTGAGCGTGGATCTGAGCCATTACGCTCAGATACGACCCCTGCAACCCAAGCTTTCATTCCTCGGGCAGCCAAGGAGCGAAGGGTCAGGTCAGCCACAGATGGATCCACAAATGCGCTCATTCCGATCCCACAGTTCCAGGTGCGCTCCATATCGGCCTGAGGGACGCCGCCCATCTTCGCCATGAACTCCATCTCAACCGGGAGTGACCATGTTGAACGATCGTAGGTTGCAGTTAAATGATCTGGGATAACGCGCGCAGTATTTTCTGCGATTCCACCACCGGTGATGTGTGAAAAGGCGTGCAAATGTTCTGGCATCGCTTTAATTAAAGCTAGACAATCAAGTGTGTAGATCTCTGTTGGCGTCAAAAATACCTCGCCCGATGTTTTGCCATATTCGCTGACATTTGCGTGCAAACTAAGTCCAGCGGTTTTAATGATGTGACGAATAAGTGAGTACCCATTTGCATGGAATCCGCTTGATGGCATTCCGATAATTACATCGCCAGCTTTAACACGGTGAGCACCTAATTGGCGATCTGCATCAACGACTCCGGTTGCGGCACCTGCGACATCAAACTCATCATCGGCTAACAAGCCTGGGTGTTCCGCGGTTTCTCCGCCGATCAGCGCGGTGTTGGCCTTCGCGCAACCGCGAGCAATTCCAGCCACGATATCTGCAATATGTTCTGGAACAACTTTTCCAACTGCAATGTAATCTGTCATGAACAATGGTTCAGCACCGCACACCACTAAGTCATCAACAACCATAGCTACTAGATCTTCACCAATCGTGTCGTACTTACCAAGAGCACGAGCGATCTCAGTCTTTGTGCCAACGCCATCAGTTGAGGTAGCAAGTAATGGTTGCTTCATATCTCTTAACTTGCTGGCATCAAACAATCCCGCAAAGCCACCTATGCTGCCCATAACTTCTGGACGTGATGCTTTAGCGATTGAAGCCTTCATTAATTCGACAGCGCGGTCTCCTGCATCAATATCGACGCCAGCATCTTTATAAGTAGACATTAGTTACCGTGCACTTCCGTGATTTCTAGGCGCATCTTTCCTTCAGACATATCTTCAGGAATGCGGATCGGATACTCACCTGTGAAACAAGCAGAGCATAGGCGCTCAGAAGCCACCTCTGTCGCTGAAATTAGCCCATCCAGCGAGACATAGCCCAACGAATCAGCACCAATAGAGCGTCGAATCTCTTCCACATCTAATCCATTGGCAATTAGCTCAGCCTTAGTAGCAAAGTCGATTCCGTAATAGCAGGGCCACTTAACAGGCGGTGAAGAGATGCGGACATGAATTTCTCGAGCTCCCGCTTCGCGTAACATCCGCACGATTGCTCGCTGGGTATTTCCACGCACAATGGAATCATCGACAACAACAATGCGCTTGCCTTCAATAATTTCACGCAATGGATTGAGCTTTAAACGAATACCTAATTGACGAATTGTTTGTGAAGGTTGAATAAAGGTTCGGCCAACATAAGAATTCTTTACAAGTCCCATTCCAAATGGAATTCCGGACTCTTTTGCATAGCCGATTGCCGCTGGAGTTCCTGATTCGGGAACCGGAATTACCAAATCAGCTTCTACTGGAGATTCCTTGGCAAGTTGCGCACCAATTGCTACGCGGGTCTTGTGAATTCCACTGCCTGCAATAGTTGTATCTGGTCGTGCAAGGTAAACATATTCAAACAAGCATCCCTTTGGCTGAGCTTCAGCCCAACGTTGTGAGCGAACGCCATTTGAATCAATTGCAATAAATTCACCAGGTTCGATTTCGCGAACAAAGGCTGCACCCACAATGTCTAGGCCCGCGCTTTCAGAGGCAACAACCCAACCGGTTTCTAACTTTCCAAGTACCAATGGACGAACACCATGGCGATCGCGTGCCGCATACAAGGTGTGCTCATCCATGAAGACCAAGGAAAAAGCACCTTCTAGTTGTGGCAAGACCGCAATCGCACTTGCTTCAACATTCTTTTCATCCTGCAAAGCGATAAGCGCGGTCATGATTTCTGTGTCTGTGGTTGCACCGCGCATACTGGTTGCTGAACCTTCAAGCTTTTGTACCAATTCAGCTAAATCACCTGTATTGGTCAGGTTGCCGTTGTGGGCTAAAGCCAGTGTTCCGTACTTAGTTGGGCGCAATGTTGGCTGGGCGTTAACCCAAGTGCTAGAACCTGTAGTGCTGTAACGGCAGTGACCAATTGCAAGGTTTCCCTTAAGTGTTGCCAGATCGCCTTCAGTAAATACCTGAGACACCAGACCCATATCTTTATAAACGAGAATTCTTTCACCATCACTAGTTGCGATTCCCGCTGATTCAGTACCGCGGTGTTGTAGCGCATACAAACCATAAAATGAAAGTTTTGCTACCTCTTCACCCGGTGCCCACACTCCAAATACACCGCATGCATCTTGAGGACCTTTGTCCTCGTCTAAGACATTGTGATTGAGCAAACCATCAGGGCGTCTCATACATCTAATCCTAACGGTAGGTACTCGGTTAGATCTGCGCGAACTCCAGAGGCTGCGATCGCACCGCTTTCCATTGCATCACTCCAACTTATCTTTCCTGAAGCAAGTGCAAGCCATGTTTCAGCCTTCATTTCAATTGTGTTAGGTGGAGTTCCGCGCGTGTGTGTTGGACCCTCACCACATTGCACCGCTGCATAGGGCGGAATTCGAACCTCAATTGCGCGACCCGGTGCCTTGGCGGTTAACAGCGAAAGTGTGCTCTTAACCTGTTCAAGAATCTGAGGATCGCGCATCGTTTATCCAAACAACTTAGGAAATGTTGAGGTGTGAGCGGTTGAAAGCTCATCCAAAGAGATAACCGCATCATTAATAGTTAAAGCCGCTCCCCCAGTTGTACCGAGCTTTGTAATTACGATTGAGTTCTTAATCGCTAATCCCTCAAGCTTTGAGGTGTGTGCTGGATCAATAGCAACGATTACTCGGCCTGGAGTTTCACTAATTAAGGAGACTCCAGCATTTTCTAATGAAACAGTTGCACCAACCTTGTGGCGTAAAACCATTTCAGTTAGCCCTGCAGATAATCCACCTTGGCTGAGATCATGAGCTGCTGCAAAGAAGGAGTTTCCTTCCAGAAGTAGCTCAATAAGGCGCATTTCACGCTGTAAATCAGCATCTGGAGACTGCCCCACACGTTGGTTATGCAGGAAAGCCCATTCGCTACCGGCAAGATCTTCATGAGTTTCGCCAACTAGATACAGATCCAAACCAGCTTTAGTAAAACTCATTGGTGTACGTGTACGAACATCTTGGATAACACCTAGCACGCCAATGACTGGAGTTGGCAAAATCGCAACTGATCCTGTTTGGTTATAGAAGGAAACATTTCCACCTGTGACAGGTAGTCCCATTTCAAGACACCCATCTGCTAATCCCCGAACAGATTCAGCAAACTGCCACATGACTCCGGGATCTTCTGGTGAACCAAAGTTGAGGCAGTTTGTTACAGCAAGTGGACGTGCTCCCGCAGTTGCGATGTTTCGCGCAGCTTCGGCAAGTGCCAACTTCGCACCTTGATAAGGATTTAGATACGACCAGTTGGCATTTGCATCTGTTGAGATTGCAACGCCAAGATTTGTGGATTCATCAATTCGAACCATTCCAGAATCATCTGGTTGGGATTGAATAGTGTTTCCTTGTACGTACTTATCGTATTGAGATGTAACCCATGATTTATCTGCCAGGTTTGGCGCGGCCGCTAACTTCAATACCGCTGCTTTAATCTCTGCAGCAGTTGATGGAATCGGAACAGTAACTGTTTGCGCATTTACCTGATCAATGTAATCGGGTTGTGCAAGTGGTCGGTTATAAACCGGGCCATCATGTGCAACGGTGCGAGGTGGAACATCAACAATTAACTCACCATTCCAAGTAATCTCAAGGTGATTTCCATCTGTAACTTCTCCGATTACGGTGACTGTTACATCCCACTTCTTGCAGATTTCTAAGAAACGATCAATCTTGCTTGGCTCAACAATTGCACACATGCGCTCTTGTGACTCTGACATCAAAATCTCTTCAGGAGACAACGATGGATCGCGCAGTGGAACCTTGTCTAACTGCACCTTCATGCCGCCAGATCCGCCTGAAGCAAGCTCACTTGTGGCGCAGGATAAGCCTGCCCCGCCAAGGTCTTGGATACCTACAACTAGATCCTCAGCGAAGATTTCTAGGGAGCATTCGATCAATACCTTTTCAACAAATGGATCGCCAACCTGCACACTTGGGCGCTTAGTAGATCCACCTGCGCCAAAAGTTTCAGATGCAAGAACTGATACGCCACCAATTCCATCGCCACCCGTCTTTGCGCCAAACAAAACAACTAAGTTGCCTGCGCCTGCTGCCTTTGCCAACTTGATATCGCTGTGCTTCATCACGCCAACACACAATGCATTTACTAGTGGATTACCTGCATACGTTTCATCAAATGTAACTTCTCCACCAATATTTGGCAGACCTAAGCAGTTTCCATAGCCACCAACACCAGCAACGATTCCTGGCAAGACACGACGAGTATCTGGTGCATCTGCAGGACCAAAGCGAAGTGGATCCATAACTGCAATTGGTCGAGCACCCATAGTCAAAATATCGCGAACAATTCCACCTACTCCAGTTGCTGCTCCTTGGTAAGGCTCGACAAATGATGGGTGGTTGTGCGATTCAATTTTGAAAGTTACGGCGTATCCCTGACCAACATCAACAACTCCTGCATTTTCGCCGATTCCAACAAGGAGTGCATCTGACTTTGGAGCCTTCTCGCCAAACTGCCTTAAGTGAACCTTTGATGATTTATAAGAACAGTGTTCTGACCACATAACTGAATACATTGCCAGCTCTGATGAGGTTGGACGGCGACCAAGGATTTCCTTAATACGCGCATACTCATCTGGCTTCAAACCAAGTTCGGCAAATGGTTGTGAATTATCTGGAGTTGATTGTGCAACTGCGACAGTATCTAGCGCCATTACTTCACCATCGCATTCAAGATTGATGTGAAGAAACCAAGTCCTTGTGCTGATGGACCAGTTAACTCATTAATTGCGTGCTCTGGGTGTGGCATGAGCCCAACAACATTGCCCTTTTCATTGGTAATTCCAGCGATTAAATTGCGGGATCCATTGGGGTTTTCGCCTACATATCGGGCAATTATGCGGCCTTCGCCTTCCAGCATTGCAAGGGTTTGATCATCACACTGGAAAGAGCCTTCGCCATTCTTTAGCGGAATCACAATCTTTTCCCCTTGCTTGAATGAACTAGTCCAAGCAGTTTGATTGTTAACAACTTCGATCTCTTGATCGCGGCATAGGAAATGTAAATCTGAATTGCGAGTTAGCGCTCCTGGCAGAAGATGTGATTCGCACAAAACTTGGAAGCCATTACAAATTCCTAGAACCGGCATTCCCTTATTTGCGGCATCAATTACTAACTCCATAACGGGAGCAAATCTCGAGATCGCACCGCAACGTAGATAATCTCCATAAGAGAATCCACCAGGAAGAACAACCGCATCAACACTCTTCAAATCAGCATCACCGTGCCACAGCGAAACCGCTTCAGCACCGCCTGCTACAACTGCACGTGCTGCATCTCGGTCATCTAGAGTTCCTGGAAAGGTGATTACTCCTACGCGCATTACTTTTCTACCCTTACAACAAAGTTTTCAATGACTGGGTTAGAAAGCAATACTTCAGCAGCTGTTTCTACTTCGGCGACCTGGGCAGGTGTTGGTTCGCCTTCAACTTCGATTTCAAATCGTTTTCCTTGACGAACCGATTTGGCAAAGTTAAATCCCAATCGCGGCAACGCAGATGCAACAGCGTTTCCTTGAGGATCCAGAATCTCGGGCTTCAACATCACATCAACCACGATCTTTGCCATTTTGTACTCTCCCTCTTAGAACTTGCTGCCGGTGATACGGAAAAATGCTTCTTCATAACGAAGCGCTGTCTTCTCTACGATTTCAGCTGGTAGTTCAGGGGGTGGGCTATTTCTATCCCATCCGCTCGCTACTAGGTAGTCACGTAGAAACTGCTTGTCATACGAGGGCTGCGCTCCGCCTGGCTTCCAGGTTGAAGCCTCCCAAAACCGTGAAGAATCAGGGGTTAGAGCCTCATCGCCAAGAATTATCTGGCCTTTGTCATTGCGACCAAACTCAAACTTTGTGTCTGCAACGATAATTCCACGTGATGCAGCAAATTCAGATGCTGTTTCATATAACTTGATAGTGAGATCTCGAAGCTGTGCGGCATCATCTGCGCCAACAATCTTTGCCGCACCATCAAAATCAATGTTGATGTCATGATCGCCTATTTCAGCTTTAGTTGCCGGTGTGAAAATAGTGCTTGGCAGTTGTGAACCGTCTAGTAATCCATCAGGCAAGGCATTTCCGCAAACAGCTTTATTATTTTGATACTCGCTCCAGCCACTGCCGGTTAAGTATCCGCGAGCAACACATTCAACCTCAAACATTGTTAAAGGTTGCACAATAACTGCACGATCTTCGACGATAGCTGGGACGTCGGTGGAAACAATATGGTTACCGATAATGTCTTCTAATAACTCAAACCAAAAAAGCGATAGCTGTGTAAGTACAGCGCCTTTTCCTGGAATCGTTGTAGGCATAACCCAGTCATAAGCAGAGATTCGATCTGATGCAACGAGAAGGATTTCTTTTTTATCATTTGTATAAAGGTCTCTAACTTTTCCGGTGCGCAGATGACTCCACCCAGGAATTGAAGGCGCTGGCGGTGGACCAGCTAGGCCGAAGCCGCTCACCGAATAGAGCCGGGCTTGTACTGCGCTGCGGCAGGGTGCGCGGATGTAATCGCATCGATGCGATGTACAACTCGTGCCACTTGTTGGCGAGCTTCGCCAGTAAATTCAATTGGATCGCTGATTAATACATCTAGCGCTGCACGATCAAGCGGTAAACGATCATCCACTGCAAGATCATCAAGAAGTGTGTTCTTCTTTCCTTCGCGCATTCCTAGAGCAGCTTTTACTGCATGCTCCTTAATTACTTCATGAGCGATTTCACGGCCTACGCCCGCCTTAACCGCTGCCATAAGAATCTTTGTGGTCGCTAAGAATGGTAAATAACGCTCTAATTCAGCGCTAATTACAGCTGGGAAGGCCCCGAACTCATCAAGCACAGTAAGCATTGTTTCCAGCAAACCATCGATTGCGTAGAAAGCATCAGGCAATGCAACTCGACGAACAACGCTGCATGAAACATCGCCTTCATTCCATTGATCACCAGATAGTTCGCTGACCATTGATGCGTAACCGCGCAACACAACTGAAAGTCCATTGACACGTTCACAAGAACGAGTATTCATCTTGTGAGGCATTGCGCTACTGCCAACCTGGCCAGCCTTAAATCCTTCAGTAACTAGTTCGGCACCAGCCATCAAGCGGATGGATGTCGCAAGTGATGATGGAGAAGATGCAATTTGAACTAATGTGGTTACAACATCATAATCAAATGAACGTGGATAAATCTGACCAGTTGAATCTAAAACATTATTAAAGCCAAGTTCCTTTGCAATCGCTCCTTCTAATTTAAAGTGCGCATCAGATGAACCGAGCAAATCAATTGAATCTTGTGCCGTTCCTACAGGCCCCTTAATTCCACGCATTGGGTAACGATCCTGCAAAGCAGTTAAACGTTCATAAGCAAACAACAATTCTTCTGCCGCTGATGCAAAGCGCTTACCTAAAGTTGTAATTTGCGCAGGCACATTGTGTGAACGCCCTGCGATTGGTTGGTCTGCATATTGCGCAGCTCGTTCACCAAGTCGAGCAAGCAGAGTAACGACCTTGTCATGAACAATCTCTAAACCATTGCGAATCTGAAGCGCTTCAATATTTTCAGTTAAATCACGGCTAGTCATGCCGGCATGGATTGCTTCATGACCAGCAAGAGCGTTGAACTCTTCGATGCGGGCCTTTACATCGTGACGGGTCTGCTTTTCACGGGCATCTATTGATGCGAGATCTACCTGTGTAATTACATTTTCGTAATCTGTAATTACATCCTTGGAAATAGCGTGACCGAGTGTTGATTGAGCGCGCATAACCGCGATCCAGAGCTTGCGCTCAGCGATGATTTTGGCCTCTGGCGCGAAGATTTCACGCATCGCAGCTGATGCATATCGGCTAGCAAGCAGGCTCATTGGTGAATTATCCGTCATTTAATTGCCCTTCTCTGCCACCGACGCATTTAGCGCTATGTCGGAACGATAGAAAGATCCAGCCAGTGAGATTTGGCTGATTGCTCGGTATGCACGGTTACGGGCTTCGGTCAGATCCTCGCCGATTCCAGTAACTGTTAAAACTCGGCCACCTGATGAAAAAACACCATCTTCGGTTGCAGATGTTCCAGCATGATAAATCTGCACATTTTCAATTGTCGAAAACCCTGTAATCGCTGCGCCGCTCTTTGGCGCTGCTGGATAACCTTCAGCGGCCAAGACAACAGTTACAGCTGAATCATCTTTCCAATCCAATGTTGTACCCGCTAAATCTCCAGTTGCTGCTTTGTATAGCAGTGTTGCAAGAGGTGTCTTTAAGCGAGGAATTAATACTTGAGTCTCAGGATCTCCAAAGCGTGCATTAAATTCAATAACACGTGTTCCATGATCTGTTAACGCAAGACCGGCATACAACAATCCAACAAATGGAGTTCCACGTGCTGCCATCTCGGCGATCATCGGAGCTAAAACTTGTTTGTGTGTATCCTCGATGATGTCAGATGGTGCCCATGGCAGTGGTGAGTACGCACCCATTCCGCCAGTGTTTGGGCCTTCATCACCATCAAATGCACGCTTAAAGTCTTGTGCAGGTTGCATCGGCAAAATCGTTGTTCCGTCACTGATTCCAAAGAGAGAAACTTCAGGTCCATCTAAATACTCTTCGATAACAACCTTTTTGCAAGCAAGTGCGTGCTGTAGCGCTTCCTCACGATCATTTGTTACTACAACACCTTTACCAGCAGCTAAGCCATCATCCTTAACCACATATGGTGCATCAAAAGCATCTAAAGCGATTTCAAACTCTTCTTTATTGGAACATGTGAAGCTATGTGCAGTTGGAACCCCTGCATCGCGCATAACTTGCTTTGCAAAATCTTTAGAACCTTCTAGTTGCGCAGCTGCTTTTGAAGGCCCAAATACAGCGATTTTGGCTGCTCGTAGAGCATCGGCGACGCCATTAACTAGCGGAACTTCAGGGCCGACAACGACTAAATCAATCTGTAAACGTTGCGCTAGCTCAACAATTGCTGCGTTATCTGTAACCGTAACTGGATGGCATTGAGCAAACTCTGCGATACCAGGATTTCCGGGGGCAGCATGAAGTTCTGTGCATGCTGGATCTGCCTGCAGTCCTACTCCTAGTGCGTGTTCGCGACCGCCGCTTCCGACTAGGAGGATTTTCATTCTTAGATGAAATCCTTTACGACAATTGTTTGATCGCGCCCGGGACCAACGCCAATAGCGCTCATTGGTGCGCCAGAGATCTTTTCGAGGAATGCAACGTAATCCTGTGCATTCTTTGGAAGATCAGAAAGCTTGCGAGCATTTGAAATATCTTCTGTCCAGCCAGCAAGGTATTCGTAAATTGGCTTTGCGTGGTGGAAATCTGTTTGTGAAGCTGGGAGCTCTTCAACACGCTTTCCATCGATCTCGTAAGCAACACATACTGGAATCTTTTCCCAACCAGTTAACACATCTAGCTTTGTTAGGAAGAAATCAGTTAAACCATTGACGCGAACCGCATAACGAGCGATAGGTGCATCAAACCAACCACAACGACGTGCACGGCCAGTTGTAACACCAACTTCTCCGCCGATACGACGAAGTGCTTCGCCATCTTCATCAAATAATTCAGTTGGGAAAGGTCCACTACCAACGCGAGTTGTGTACGCCTTCAAAATACCGATTACGCGATCAATCTTTGTGGGTCCGATTCCTGAACCTGTGCAAGCACCACCTGCAGTTGGATTACTAGAGGTTACGAATGGATATGTTCCGTGATCAACATCAAGCAATGTGCCCTGAGAACCCTCTAGAAGCACTCGCTTTCCAGCCTTGAGTGCTTCATCCAAAATCAAAACAGTATCTGCAACATATGGACGCAAGATATCTGCGTACTTCAAATACTCTTCTAGAACCTCATCAACTTCGATGTTTTTGCGGTTGAAAACCTTGATCAAAATCTGATTCTTATCGCGCAAAGCACCTTCAAGCTTTTGACGAAGGATTGATGGATCAAATAAATCCTGAACGCGAATACCGATGCGGTTGATCTTGTCTGCATAAGCAGGTCCAATTCCGCGACCAGTTGTTCCGATCTTTGACTTTCCTAAGAATCGCTCTGAGACCTTGTCGATTGTGCGGTGATAAGGAGTAATCAAATGCGCATTCGTTGAAATTAAAAGTTTGCTTGTATCAATACCACGTTCATTTAATCCACGAATCTCTTCAAGCAAAACGCTTGGATCAATAACAACACCATTTGCAATCACTGGAATTACATTTGGAGAAAGAATTCCTGATGGCAATAAGTGAAGTGCATACTTTTGATCACCGATTACAACGGTGTGACCCGCATTGTTTCCACCTTGATAGCGAACAACATAATCAACACGATCACCCAACAGGTCGGTGGCTTTACCCTTGCCTTCGTCGCCCCACTGAGCTCCGAGAAGTACTAATGCAGGCATGAGTAAAGCCTTTCCGACTAGTTGTTAATTACTTGAGTGATGTTGTGCCAGTTGAACGTAGATCCTCACATGCATGAACAACGCGTGCTGCCATACCTGCTTCAGCTGCCTTGCCCCATGCGCGTGGATCGTAAGCCTTCTTATTTCCAACTTCGCCATCAATCTTAAGTACGCCGTCGTAGTTCTTCAGCATGTGATCAACAACTGGGCGTGTAAATGCATACTGAGTATCTGTATCGATATTCATCTTGATTACACCGTAATCAAGTGATTCGCGGATCTCAGAAAGTAGTGAGCCAGAACCACCATGGAATACCAAGTCCATTGGCTTACTTCCTGCAGGTAGACCGAGCTTTGCAGAAACTGCTTCTTGCAATGTTGCAAGAATCTTTGGCTGCAATACAACGTTTCCTGGCTTGTAAACACCGTGAACATTTCCAAATGTTGCTGCCACCATGTAGCGAGCGTTTGCATCTGTTCCAAGAGTTTCAATTGTTAGAAGTGCATCCTCTGGTGTTGAGTACAACTTTGCATCGTGCTTTGCTTCGATGCCATCTTCTTCTCCACCAACAACACCAATTTCAATTTCAAGAATTGTCTTTGCTGCAACAGACATCGCCAACATTTCTTTAGCGACCTTCATGTTTTCAGGCATATCAACCGCTGATCCATCCCACATGTGTGAGTTGAACAATGGTGCTTTGCCAGACTTGATGCGATCTGCACCGAATGCAAGAAGTGGACGCATAAAGCCATCCAACTTTTCTGCTGGGCAGTGATCTGTGTGAATACCAATATTTACTTTGTAGTTCTTTGCAACAACATGTGCATACTCTGCGAGCGCAACTGCGCCATCAACCATGTTCTTTACTGTTGAGCCAGATGCGTATTCAGCACCGCCCCATGAAAACTGGATGATTCCATCTGACTCTGCTTCGGCGAATCCACGAATTGCAGCTGTGATGGTCTGTGATGATGAAACGTTTATCGCTGGATATGCGAAGGCGCCTTTTTTAGCGCGATCCAACATGTCGGCATAAATTTCGGGGGTTGCAATTGGCATAGTGACTCCTATGGGCTCGTAGTAAATCTTTAGACTGAGCGCTTCGTTGAGTCGTCTAGAGGCTTACGGCCAATCCTCTCACTTCGGCCCGCAAGGCACAAAAAGACCCTCCGCCATAGCCTGACGAAGGGTCTTTAAGCGCTTCTAGCTCACTGTTTTCAGGGCATTGGCCAGGAATTTAGCCAGGGCCGCCACGAGCACAGGGTTACTGAGAAGCTTGATCAAAGCCAGAATAAATGAGGTCAGCACGGTGTCTCCTTTCTGTTGGAGAATCCTCGGGCTACACCTCGCCTACAAACTCATCCCATCAAATCCCTGTTGATAACAATGCTCAACAGGTAGCCTCTCGCGTTATGACCCAAGATCACGAGTCCTTAGAGAATCTGCTCAGTGAAGAGCGCACCTTTGCCCCATCTGCCGAGTTCGCAGCACAGGCAAATGCCAAGCCCGCTTTGTATGAGGAAGCGGAAAAGGATCGTTTAGCTTTTTGGGAGCAACAGGCGGGCAAGCTGTCATGGGAAAAACCATGGGACACCGTTCTTGAATGGGAAGCTCCATATGCAAAGTGGTTCGTCGGCGGAAAGATCAACGCTACATACAACGCGTTAGATCGACATGTCCTTGAAGGTCGCGGAGATCGCATTGCATTTCACTTTGTTGGCGAACCTGGTGATACGCAAGATATTACCTACGCTCAGATGTTGGTTCAGGTTAAGAAAACTGCAAATGCATTAATCGAACTTGGAGTTGAAGCTGGCGATCGCGTTGCGATTTACATGCCGATGATTCCTGAAGCAGCTGTTGCAATGCTTGCCTGCGCTCGCATTGGTGCAGCGCACTCCGTTGTCTTTGGTGGTTTCTCAGCGGATGCGTTGTTGTCACGAATTCAAGATGCAGATGCAAAGTTGGTGATCACGGCAGATGGTGGTTTCCGTAAAGGTTCAGCCTTCGCATTAAAGCCTGCGGTCGATGAGGCGCTTAAAGGTTCACACAATGTTAAAAAAGTTTTGGTTGTTCAACGCACAAAGCAAGAGACAGCTTGGAAATCAGAAACTGATGTGTGGTGGCATGAGATTGTTGAACGTCAATCAGCCGATCACACAGCTGAGTTCTTTGATTCAGAGCACCCGCTATTTATTTTGTACACATCTGGCACAACCGCTAAACCAAAGGGAATTTTCCATACAACTGGCGGTTATTTAACACAGGCCGCCTATACCCACCGAGTTGTCTTTGATATCAAGCCTGAGACTGATGTTTATTGGTGCACCGCAGATGTTGGCTGGATTACCGGCCATAGCTACATTGTTTACGGTCCGCTTATTAATGGTGCAACTCAAGTTATGTATGAGGGAACGCCTGATACTCCACATAAGGGTCGCATCTTTGAGATTATTGAAAAGTACGGCGTAACTATTTTGTACACCGCACCAACTTTGATTCGTACCTGGATGAAGTGGGGCGATGAGTTTCCAAATAAGTTCAACTTAACCTCATTACGTTTGCTTGGCTCTGTTGGTGAACCAATTAATCCTGAAGCATGGATGTGGTACCGCGAAGTTGTCGGTGGAAATCGTTGCCCAATTGTTGATACTTGGTGGCAAACAGAAACTGGTGGAATCATGATTTCACCACTGCCTGGTGTTACTGCAACAAAGCCGGGATCAGCAATGACACCAATTCCTGGCATTAGCGCAGTTGTTGTTGATGATGATGCTAATCCTGTTGCAAAGGGCCACGGTGGATTTTTGATTTTAGATAAACCATGGCCTGGAATGTTGCGTGGCGTGTGGGGCGAAGATGAACGATACAAAGAAACTTATTGGTCACGCTTTAAAGGAATCTACTTCGCAGGAGATGGTGCAAAGTTAGATAAGGATGGCGCAATCTGGTTATTGGGTCGCGTTGATGATGTGATGAATGTTTCTGGTCACCGTATTTCTACAACAGAGGTTGAATCTGCACTTGTTTCTCATGAAGCAGTTGCAGAAGCAGCTGTGGTTGGTGCAGCCGATGCCATGACAGGACAGGGAATTGTCGCCTTTGTAATTTTGCGTGGTGGCGTTGCACATGCAAGTGGGGAAAAGTTAGTAACTGAACTTCGCAACCACGTTGCTAAAGAAATTGGAGCAATTGCAAAGCCTCGTCAGATCTTGGTCGTGGCCGAACTTCCAAAGACTCGAAGCGGCAAAATCATGCGTAGATTGCTCAAAGATGTGGCTGAAAACCGCCAAGTTGGAGATGCGACCACCCTTGCTGATCCAAATGTTATGCGTCTGATTTCAGATGGGCTGCATAGTTCAAAGGATGAGGACTAAAGCTTTACTCCGAGGAATTTATCCGTCAGGGTAATTAGTTCCTTTTCATTTTTAAGCACGCCAATTTTCTTGCCTGCAACTGAACCATCTGCTGCGATAAACCAGGTAACAGGCACTCCTAAACCAAAGTACTTGCGGGATCTGCCATCGGGATCGTATAGATTTGGCCAAGTTATGCCGTTTCGCTCAACAAATAAGCGGCCATCATCAAAGGTTGCCTCTTCAACATCTACGCCAATCAATGCAACTTTGCCCTTAGCTTTGTCATAAAAAGAACGAAGGTACGGCATTTCTTCTTTGCAAGGACCGCACCACGATCCCCAAACATTCACAACCATTGGCCCGCGAAGTGCGCCAAGTGATGCACCATCGGTGCGATCTAAACAATCCAAATAAATGCCGTTTTTTACGGATGAATCTTGCGTAATCGAATTGCAAGAAACTACTTCACCTTTTACATAGGAAGATGAAGGTGAACATGCCGTTACCAAAAGAAGAGTTACAACAATCCATACTCTTCTCATCGGAAATCCTTATCTGTTTTAACTAACAGTAATGCTTTTTCTTTATCCATCTCACCAATTCCAACACTTGGACAAATCTTTGCGACAGGACATGCGCCACAGGCTGGTTTTCTTGCATGGCAAATGCGTCGACCATGCCAAATCATTCGTTGTGAAAGATTTGTCCATTCTGGTTGTGGAATCAATTGCTGCACAACCATTTCAACCTTTACTGGATCAGTTTCCTTAGTCCAACCAAATCGACGTGACAGTCGACCAAAGTGAGTATCAACTGTGATTCCGGGAGTATCAAATGCATGACCCAAAACAACATTTGCTGTTTTGCGACCGACTCCTGGCAAGGTAATTAGCTCTTCAAGGGTTCGAGGAACTTCACCCTTAAAATCTTCAAGTAACTTGATATTTAGATTCTTAATATTGCGCGCTTTTGCACGATAAAAACCGGTTGAATGAATTAGATCTTCAATTTCGTGCAGATCTGCTTTTGCATAGGCCTTCGGGTTCTTGTACTTCCTAAAGAGCGCAGGAGTAACAGTGTTGACTCTCTTATCTGTGCATTGTGCGCTCAATACTGTTGCAACAATTAATTCCAGTGGGTTTGTGAAATCTAGTTCGCAGCGAATATTTGGGTAGGTTTTAGTAAGGATGCGATAAACCGCCTTTGCCCCTTTACGGGTTTCCCTATCGACCATCATGGGTAGTAAAGTACCCCTCGTGACCATAGATGAAGATGTAGTTCGTAAGGCCCCGCTCTTCACAGCACTTGATGATGCAGCAGCGGCCTCTTTGCGCGCCTCAATGGACTCAGTAAAGATCTCAAAAGGATCAGTTTTATTTGCTGAAGGCGATGAAGGCGATCACCTATATGTAATCGTCGAAGGCAAGCTAAAGCTTGGAACCTCAAGTGGCGATGGTCGTGAAAATCTTCTATCAATCCTTGGACCTGGCGAAATGTTTGGCGAACTCAGCCTCTTCGATCCGGGCCCACGCACTTCAACTGCAACAGCGGTTACAGATGCGAAGTTGCTAAGTCTTGGCCAGGAAAAACTTCTTCCATGGCTTGCAACAAATCCAAATGTTTCTCTACAACTTCTTGCACGTTTGGCACAGCGCCTTCGTCGCACAAATGAAGCTGTTGGCGATTTAGTGTTCTCAGATGTTCCAGGTCGCGTTGCTAAGGCTCTGATTGATCTTGGTGAGCGTTTCGGAAAGCAAACAGATGAAGGTTTATTTGTTCACCACGATCTAACTCAAGAAGAGTTAGCGCAATTAGTTGGTGCATCCCGCGAAACCGTTAACAAGGCACTTGCAGATTTCGCAGGACGCAACTGGCTAAAGCTAGATGGTCGTGCAGTTCTAATTACAGATTTTGATCGCCTATCAAAGCGCGGTAAATAGTTAGTCAGTAATTTCGACAGTTAGTTCGATCTCCACTGGTGAGTTAAGTGGAAGCTCTGCAATTCCAACAGCGCTACGTGCATGCTTTGCACCATCGCCCCAGATTGCTAAAAATAGTTCAGATGCACCATTCACAACAGCTGGATGATTAACGAAACCAGGGACTCCATTTACATAACCAACAACACGTACAACCTTTGTAATCTTGTTTACATCTGCAACTAACTGAACTGCAGCGAGTGCGTTAAGTGCACAAATCTGTGCAAGCTCCTTTGCACGCTCTGGTGTTACTTCTCCATCAACCTTGCCAACGCCAGCCATCTGACCATCAACAAGTGGAAGTTGTCCTGCAGTGAAAACTAAATTGCCGGTGCGTACCGCTGGAACGTATGCAGCTACAGGAAGTGCTGCAACTGGTAGCTCTAAACCAAGCTCTGCAAGCTTTGCGCGTACATCTACCTTATTCATGCGATCTCTCTTTTCATGTAAGCAACAAGCTGCTCGCCTGTTCCTGGAGCTGGAATAACTTGTACGAGCTCCCAACCATCTGAGCCCCATGTATCAAGAATCTGCTTTGTTGCATGTGAAAGAAGTGGAACTGTTGCGTATTCATACTTTGTCATTTGTTCAGACTCTCCTTCACTAGTGATGAAACAAGTGCTCCATCAGCCTTTCCTGCAATCTTTGGCTTAATCGCGCCCATTACCTTGCCCATATCTGCAGGACCTGCAGCACCTGTTGATGCGATTGCATCAGCGATGATCTGCTTAATCTCATCTTCACTTAACTGTGCAGGCAAATACTTAGCAATTACTTCGCCTTCAGCTTTTTCTAGTGCAGCCTTTTCAGCATGGCCTGCACCTTCAAATGCTTCTGCCGCTTCACGACGCTTCTTAGCTTCGCGAGACAAAACAACGATTACTTCATCATCGCTTAATTGGCGTGCTTCTTTTCCGGCAACCTCTTCATTAGTGATTGCAGTGAGAACCATGCGAATGGTGCTTGATGTTATTTCGTTGCGACCACGAATTGCTTCAGTTAGATCGGAACGTAAGGTTTCTTTAATGCTCATGCTGTGAACTCTACCGCCAGAAGTTCAGCGATTTGAGCGGTGTTTAGCGCAGCACCCTTGCGAAGGTTGTCTCCGCAAACGAACATATCAAGCGCCATTGGATCATCAATGCTCTTGCGAACACGGCCAACCCATGTTGGATCTGTACCAACTACATCAGCAGGTGTTGGGAACTTGTAGTTTTCAGGATCATCAACAAGTTTTACGCCCGCAGCGTTCTGCAAAATATCTTGCGCAGCCTTACGTGAAGGCTCCTTCTCAAATACGGCGTGAACTGTAAGTGAGTGCGTTGTAATAACTGGAACACGCACACAAGTTGCTGAAACCTTTAGATTTGGAAGACCCAGAATCTTGCGTGATTCATTGCGAACCTTGAGCTCCTCAGATGAGTATCCATCTTGCTTTAATGAACCAGCCCATGGAATTACATTGAGAGCCAGTGGTGCAGGGAATGGACCTAAATCAGTTACAAAGTTACGAACATCGCCAGCATTTGTTCCGGCATCTGTTCCTGCAACCTGTGAAATCTGGGCAACAAGAGCATCAATGCCGGCTTGTCCTGCACCTGATGCTGCCTGGTAAGAAGAGACAACGAGTTCCTTCAATCCATATTCGCGGTGCAAAGCACCAAGTGCAACGATCATCGAAAGGGTTGTGCAGTTTGGATTTGAAATGATTCCGCGTGGACGATTCTTTGTTTGCTCTGGATTTACTTCTGGAACAACCAATGGAATATCTGCATCCATGCGGAATGCACCGGAGTTATCAACTACAACTGCGCCACGTGATGCCGCAATTGGTCCCCACTCTGCTGAAACCTCATCGGGCACATCGAACATTGCAACATCGATGCCATCAAATGCTTCGGGTGAAAGAGCTACGACGGTTAGCTCCTCCCCACGGCACAATAACTTCTTACCCGCACTGCGAGCAGAGGCGATCAGACGGATCTCGCCCCAAACATCGGGACGCTCCGACAAGATTCCGAGCATTACAGTTCCAACGGCACCTGTTGCACCTACTACTGCAAGTGATGGCTTCTTACTCATCGTCCTGTACCTCCGTAAACAACTGCTTCGTTTTGGTCCGCATCAAGTTCGAAGGCCGTGTGTGCAGCTTTTGCACCACGCTCTAAATCTGATTCGCGGCAAATAACAGAGATACGAATCTCTGAAGTAGAAATCATTTCGATGTTAACTCCTGCATCTGAAAGTGCACCAAAGAATGTTGCGGTAACGCCAGGATGTGAGCGCATACCAGCGCCAACTAATGACAATTTACCGATTTGATCATCGTATTGAATTGAAGCAAATCCAACTTCGCCTTGTAGCTTCTGCAAGATTGCGGTTGCTGCCGCACCCTCTGCCTTAGGCAATGTGAAGGAAATATCCGTTAGTCCAGTTGCAGCAGCTGAAACATTTTGCACGATCATGTCGATGTTGATGTCTGCATCTGCAATCGCTTGGAAGATACGTGCAGCAACACCAGTGCGGTCAGGTACTCCGACAATCGTGATCTTTGCTTCGCTCTTATCGTTAGCGATACCTGAGATAATTGCTTGCTCCATTGCTCCTCCTTCAGGATGATCTTTGACCACCCAGGTTCCTTCATTTGTAGAAAAAGATGAACGTACGTGAATTGGTAAGTTGTAACGGCGCGCATATTCAACGCAACGCAAGTGCAGAACCTTTGCTCCGCTAGCTGCTAGTTCAAGCATTTCATCGTAAGTAACTGTCTTTAACTTACGAGCAGCTGGAACAACGCGTGGATCGGCGCTAAATACGCCATCAACATCTGTGTAAATTTCGCACACATCTGCATCAAGTGCGGCAGCTAATGCAACCGCAGTTGTATCGCTACCACCGCGACCAAGTGTTGTTACATCCTTTGTATCTTGCGAAATTCCTTGAAAGCCAGCGACGATTGCAATTGCACCGCTATCTAGTGCTTCTTTGATTCGACCGGGAGTCACATCGATGATGCGAGCGCGACCATGTGCAGATGTTGTAATAACACCTGCTTGGCTTCCTGTAAATGAAAGTGCCTCATGTCCCAAGTTGTTAATCGCCATTGCGAGCAACGCCATTGAGATTCGCTCACCAGCTGTTAACAACATATCTAGTTCGCGGCCCTGAGGAATTGGAGTGATCTGTTCTGCCAGATCGATCAATTCATCGGTGGTATCGCCCATGGCTGAAACCACGACAACAACCTGATTACCGTCCCGCTTTGCCGCCACAATTCTGTTGGCAACGCGCTTCATGCCCTCGGCATCTGCGACTGAAGAGCCGCCATATTTCTGAACAATGAGTCCCATGGCTTAATCATGAAGCAGATTATTGTTTGGGGCTACTCGATTTCGGGAGTTTCTTGAATAATGAGACAGAGAATGTTTCAAATAATGAGATTAAACATCCCTACGGCCTTCAAAGGCACGCCCAAGGGTAACTTCATCGGCATATTCCAAATCTCCGCCTACTGGAAGTCCGCTAGCTAAGCGAGAGACCTTTATATCCATCGGCTTAATCAGACGGGATAGGTAGGTAGCTGTCGCCTCGCCTTCAAGGTTGGGATCGGTCGCCAGGATGACCTCAACGATGTTGGCATCTGCAAGACGTGCCATTAATTCACGGATACGAAGTTGTTCAGGACCGATGCCATCGATCGGACTAATCGCTCCACCAAGCACATGGTACTTACCGCGGAATTCGCGAGTTCGCTCAATCGCGATTACATCTTTGCTCTCTTCAACAACACAGATGATTGTGTTGTCACGGCGAGGATCACGGCAGATGCGGCACTCATCCTCTTCGGAAACATTTCCGCACTGCACACAAAACTTTACGCGCTCTTTAACAACGCGAATTGAATCAACCAACGCTGATGCAACCTCAGAATCAGATTGCAAAATATGGAAAGCAATACGCTGCGCGCTCTTTGGGCCAATACCTGGCAGGCGACCTAGTGCATCAATGAGATCTTGAATTGCACCTTCGTACATTCCTGACATCTACTACTTACCTTCAATAACTTTTGCGCCAAGTTCCTTAGCAAGTAACGCTGCACCTGTTAACTGCACAGGATCGTTTGGTGCTTCAGATGTTCTGGTCTCGCGCGCAGCAGGTGTATTTGTATCAATCGAAGGATCAACAACAACTGCAATCTTTCGATCCAACCCCACCACATCAATAAATGCGTTGCGCAGAATCACATCAGATTCAGATCTTTCAAAACTTTCCTTCGCACCAGCATTAACGATGCCAATGGTGATCGAACTGTCATCAACAGACAGCACCTGCGCGCTTGCAGACAGCAGCGACCAAGTAAGTCTGCGACGCTTCTTTACATCTTCAATAACATCTGGCCACGCCCGTCTCAGTGCGGCAATATCAAAGTTGCCAGGTACGTGTGCCTTTGGTGCGGCGACCGGGGCGGATTCCTTTGCTTTAGCGGGAGTTTTTTCCTCTTGCACTTTAGAGGGAGCAACATCAGAGGTCGAATGAGTGGAGGCTGCTTTTTCTTTTGCCTCCACGGTTCGAGCCTCTGAAGTGCGACCGGAACTAGAAAGAGGAGCAATGTTCTCTGCGCGCTCAAGGCGTTCAATGCGTGAAAGCATTCCCGCCTCTGTGTTGTCCCCGATCGGCAACAAGATGCGACCGCAGATGAGCTCGAGGATTAAGCGCGGCGCAGTAGCCCCACGCATTTGGGTAAGCCCCTCCGCCGCAATATCTGCCGCGCGCGACAAGTTCGCAGTACCAATTCTGTTTGCCTGGTTGCGCATACGTTCCATCTGATCATCAGGCATATCGCGCAGGATTGAATTCGCTGTTGAATCCTTTAACGCATCAACGATCATTAAGTCGCGAATACGTTCCAACATATCGCTAGTGAAACGACGCGGATCGTGCCCTGATTCAATAACGCGATCAATTGTCTTAAACAATGTCGCACCATCATGTGCTGCGATCGCATCAATTGCATCATCTAGCAACGCACCATCTGTAAAACCAAGTAGTTGAATTGCTATCTCGTAGCTGACGCCATCTTTTCCGGCACCAGCAAGCAACTGACCTAGAACTGAAAGCGCATCGCGAACAGAGCCGCCAGATGCACGAACAACAAGTGGAATTACACCCTTATCAACCTTTACTCCTTCAGCGTTGCAAACCTTTTCAAGGTGCGCAGCCAATGTTCCAGGTGGAACTAAACGGAATGGATAGTGGTGAGTACGTGAACGGATAGTTGCAATCAATTTATCTGGTTCAGTTGTGGCGAAGATAAAAATTACGTGAGCAGGTGGTTCTTCAACAACTTTAAGCAATGCATTTGCTGCACCTGGTCCAAGCTGATGCGCTTCATCGATAATGTAAATTTTGTAACGACTTTGTACTGGTGCGAAAAACGCTTTGTCGCGAAGATCGCGTGCATCATCTACTAAACCGTGGGTCGCAGCATCTAATTCAATTACATCTAATGAACCCGGACCGTTCGCAACTAAATCTTTACATGATTGGCATTCACCACATGGATTTGGTGTTGGGCCCTTTTCGCAGTTAAGCGAGCGCGCCATGATTCGTGCACTTGAAGTTTTTCCGCAACCACGAGGACCACTAAATAAATATGCGTGGTGTGTGCGGCCTGATTCCAAAGCATTTGAAAGTGGAACGGTTACATGCTCTT
>JACCDQ010509822.1_pt1 | contig 27886 bp, 21 predicted proteins | sample 7446031 | NCBI WGS metagenome assembly JACCDQ01 (sample SAMN15323442, study PRJNA562643) | freshwater metagenome | isolation source: river surface water | place: USA:Blue River Watershed | collected 2017-08-17 | reverse complement strand
GGTGTAGTGCGTCGCCGGCACGATCGGTATCGGCTGCTTCGTGATGTCGATGCCCAGCTCGAGGCAGCGCGCATAAATGGTCGGGAAGTGCTCTTTCAGGAACTCCGGCGGCTGGTGGCTGATATCGAGGTCGACATAATCGAGGCCGCGCTTTTTCATTTCATAGTCGATCGCGCGCGCGACGATGTCACGCGGCGCGAGTTCGCCGCGATCGTCATGCGCCGGCATGAAACGCTGGCCGGCGGCCGCACCGGCCGTCGCCGGCAGTTTCAGCAGGCCGCCTTCGCCGCGCACCGCCTCGGTGATCAGGAAGGACTTCGCATACGGGTGGTACAGGCAGGTCGGGTGGAACTGGATGAACTCCATGTTGGCAACGCGACATCCGGCGCGCCAGGCCATCGCGATGCCGTCGCCGGTCGCGGTGTCGGGGTTGGTGGTGTACAGGTAGACCTTGCCGGCGCCGCCCGTGGCCAGCACGGTCTGCTCGGCGCTGATCGTCTGCACCTCGCCGCTTTGCACGTCCTGTACATACAGCCCGTAGCAGTGGGGCGCACCGTTACGGATGCCGAGCTTGTCGGAGGTGATCAGGTCGATCGCCATGTGTTGCTCGAGCAGCGTGATGTTCGGGTGCTGGCGCACCTTTTCCTCGAGCGTCACCTGCACCGCATGCCCGGTGGCGTCAGCCGCGTGGATGATGCGGCGCTGGCTGTGTCCGCCTTCGCGCGTCAGGTGGTAGCCGAGCTCCGCGTCGCTGTCGCGCGTGAACGGCACGCCCTGCGAGATCAGCCATTCGATTGCCTCGCGGCCATGCGAGACGATGAAGCGGGTCGCCGCCTCATCGCACAGCCCCGCGCCGGCAACCAGCGTGTCCTGAACGTGCTGGTCATGGCTGTCGTGCGAGTCCAGCACCGCGGCAATGCCGCCCTGGGCCCAGTCGCTGGCGCCGTCGCGCAGCGCACGTTTGGAAACAATGACAACTTTGCGCTGCTGCGCGAGATGCAGTGCGACAGACAAGCCCGCGAGGCCGCTGCCGACGATGGCGACGTCGAATTTCATGTGCATGTTTTGTACTTGCGTTCCGGAACTATATGCGATTTGACAGCGCAATGTGTGCCAGAGCTTGGAACAATGCGTTTCGATTCGGTCAATGCGGCGCGCTCTGAAAAAGCGGCGATTTGGAGTTGGCTCAAAAAATTGATGAAATTTTTAGTACGCTGAATCTTCTCAAGTATAATTCGCTCGACGTTGAGGCTCAGGTAGTAGCGGTGCAGTATCAGGCTGTAATTCCTTACTTGGTTGAGACGGTCGTTTGGCGGATCTTCCGCCTTAACCAGGGTCTTTGGTAAGACCCAATGAAAGGAAATGTAATGGCAACTGGTACTGTTAAGTGGTTCAATGACGCAAAAGGCTTTGGTTTCATCACCCCGGAAGGCGGCGGCGGCGATCTGTTCGCTCACTTCTCGGCTATCCAATCGTCGGGCTTCAAGTCCCTGGCTGAAGGCCAGAAGGTTGAGTTTGACGTGGTGAACGGCCCGAAAGGCCTGCAAGCTGCAAACATCAAGCCGATCTGATCGTTTAACGATCTTCGTGCCCAAATCCCTGCCTCGGCAGGGATTTTTGTTTTTCGGCCTTACTTTTTCGCACTATCCCCGCCGGCCGGCCTGCCGGGCAGCGCTACCCACCTGAAAAGATCTCACGCGTTTACTGCTTGCGCCAATAGTCCGGTTGTGCAAATGCGCGCCGCAGGAAATCGACGAACGCACGTATCCGCAAGGGCAGGTGTTGTCGCTGCGCGAATACCGCGTAAATGTCATTCCCCGGTGCCGCAAATTCGTCGAGTACCGTTTCCAGCTGGCCCGATTCGATCTCGGTGCCGACTTCCCACATCGACCGCCATGCAAGGCCGCGCCCGGCCAGCGCCCAGTCGTGCAATACCGCACCATCATTGCAGCCCATGTTGCCGCCAACCTTGATGGTGACGTTCTTGCCATTCTGCCGGAAGGTCCAGCCGCGCTGGCTGCCGGCGCTGGAGAAAGCGAGGCAGTTGTGCCGCGACAGTTCGTCGGGCGTCAGCGGCCGGCCGTGACGCTTGAAGTAGTCGGGTGCACCGATCACGACTCGGCGATTGTCCGCCAGCTTCACGCCGACCAGGCTGGAATCGGACAGGTCGGCGATCCGGATCGCGATATCGACGCCTTCGCCGATCAGGTCGACCACGCGGTCATTCAGGTTCAGCGTCAGCGTGACGTCGCGATGCTCGGCAAGGAAGGACGGGATCAGCGGCGCGACATGCTGGCGTCCGAATCCGGCCGGCGCCGATATCGACAGATGACCGCTGGGGCGCGCGCTGCGCTCGGACACCTCGGCCTCGGCATTTTCGAGGTCATGCAGGATCCGCTGGCAGTGCTCCAGGAAGGCAAGGCCCTCGTTGGTCAGCGCGATCTTGCGCGTGGTCCGCTGCAGCAGCTTCACGCCCAGCCGTGCCTCGAGCGCGTCCAGGCGGCGACCGATCACGGCCGGCGCAATGCCCTCGGCACGCGCGGCGGCCGACAGGCTTCCGCGAGAAGCGACGTCAACAAAGGTGGAAATCTGCTTGAACTGGTCCATGCGCACGCGGATTTATAACTGGAACGCAATGATAAGCGCATTTGGACCCGCACTTATGCAACTTTTTGTTTAAAAAGATCCGACATAGTCGCGCACACCCGCCAGCAGCATCTCGATGGCGATGGCTGTCAGGATCAACCCCATCAGGCGCTCGAAGGCCGTCACCACAGCATCACCGAGCACGCGCTGCAGGCGTTCGGCCGACAGCAGCACCAGCAGCCAGACCACGGCCACCAGCGATATGACGGCCGCATACAGCCACATGGCCATGTGAGCCTGCGAAGAGAACAACAGCACCGTGACCAGCGCAGACGGGCCGGCCAGCGCCGGTATTGCCAGCGGCACGATCAGCGGCTCGGAATCGCTGTGGTCCGCGTCGCCGAAGATGCCGCCCGGCTGCGGGAACACCATACGCAGCGCAATCAGGAACAGGATCACGCCGCCGCCGATGCGCAGAGAGATCTCGCTCAGCTGCAGCGCTTCGAGGAAGGGCCGGCCAATGAACATGAAAGCCAGCAGCAGCGCAAACGCGATCAGGCACTCGCGCACGACGACCAGGTTGCGGCGTTCGGGCGCCACCCGCCGCAGCGCGCTGATGAACAGCGGCACATTGCCAAACGGATCGGTCACGAGCAGCAGCAGGATGAAGGACTGGAAAAAGCTTTCGGTCATGGCGGCTCCGCTTCGGACGTTCAGGTTAGGATGCCATGAAACAACGGGCTGCGGCCCGCAAGGGAGGCGGGATGCACGAACCGGACAAAGACGGCCACCGGCGATCGCGGCGCCGGCTGCTGCTTGCCGGGCTGGGCACCGCCGGTGCGCTGGTGGTCGGCTGGGGACTGCTGCCGCCGCGGCAGCGATTGCATGCGCCGTGGGCGGGCGTCGCCGGGCCGAAGGGCTTTCCGCTGAACGGCTGGGTCAGCGTCGCCGCCAGCGGCCGGGTGACCGTGATGCTGGCCAAATGCGAGATGGGGCAGGGCGTCACGACTGCGCTCGCGATGCTGGTCGCCGAAGAGCTGGACGTGCCCTTGCCGGACATCGACATCGCGCAGTCGCCGCTGCAGGCGATCTATGGCGACACGACCATGGCGCCGGACGGCTTGCCTTTCCGGCCCGACGACGATGGCCTGCCAGCCCGCAGTGCGCGCCGGATCACCCGCAAGCTGATGCGCGAACTCGGCATCGTCGTCACCGGCGCATCGTCGAGCGTGAAGGACAGCTGGATTCCACTGCGCGAAGCCGGCGCTGCCGCGCGTGCGCGCCTGCTGGCCGCGGCCGCCGCGGCCTGGCACGCGCCTTTGCAGGCCTGCCGCACGGAGGCCGGCCGCGTGCTCCATGCAGATGGCCGCTCGCAGGGTTATGGCGAACTGGCGCAAGCTGCGGCGTCTGTCGGCGACGTGCCGTTTACGCTGAAGGCGCCGCACCTGTTCCGTCAGATCGGCCGCGACGCGCCACGCCTCGACAGCCCGTCGACCATTGACGGCAGCGCATGTTTTGGCCTGGATGTGCGCCTGCCCGGACTGCTGTACGCAACGGTCGCGATGTGCCCGGCGATCGGCGGCAAGCTGGTCTCCTGGGATCCGCATTCGCTGACTGGGCTGAATGGCATTGTCAGGCTGCTGCCGCTGGCCGCAGATCGCTCCGGCGCCCCCGAAGCGCTGGCGATCGTCGCGACCTCGCGCTGGGCCACGTTGCAGGCGCTCGACAGGCTGCGCGTCAGTTGGGCCCAGCCTGGCCATGCCGGCAGCAGCAGCGCGGACACCTCAGCCTCGCTGCGCCGGGCGCTCGACGGCGACGGCTTCGTGTTCCATCGCCGCGGGGAGGCAGGCAGCGCGGCCGGGATGCGCATCCAGGCCGAATACAGCGCGCCTTACCTCGCCCATGCCGCACTGGAGCCGGTGAACTGCACGGCCCGCCTGCTAGGTGGCCGGCTGGGGCTGTGGGTGCCGACGCAGGCGCCGTCGATTGCCGTGGCCGCCGCAGCGCGCGCGGCCGGCCTGTCGCCGGACTCGGTGGACCTGCAGGTGACGCGGATCGGCGGCGCTTTCGGCCGGCGGCTGGACTGCGACATGGTCGTGCAGGCCGCGGCGATCGCGCGCGCGATCGCTGGCGCGCCGGTGCAGCTGATGTGGACGCGCGAACAGGATTTTGCGCATGACTTCTACCGGCCGGCTGCGGCCGCACGTCTGGCCGCGACGCTGGATGACGACGGGCGCGTGCTCGCCCTCGAATCGCTCTCTGCCTCGGGTGCGCCGGTGCAGCAACTGCTGCATCGCGCGTTCGGGTTGCCGCGGATCGGTCCGGACAGGACCACGGTCGAAGGACTGTTCGACCATCCGTATGCAATACCGCATCAGCGCATCGCCCACGTGACTGTCGATGCGCCGCTGCCGCTGGGGCCATGGCGCTCAGTCGGCCATTCACACAACGCCTTCTTCAAGGAGAGTTTCATCGATGAGCTGGCCAATGCGGCCGGCGTCGATCCGGTCGAATTCCGCCGCAGTCTGCTGAAGCACAGGCCGCGCCATCGCGCGGTGCTGGATGCGGCCGTGGCGCTGGCCGGGCAGCCACGAAATGGCAGCGCACACGGCGTCGCGCTGCACGAGGCCTTTGGCAGCATTGTCGCGCAGGTGGCGGAAGTGTCGGTGGACGGCACGCGCATCCGCGTGCACCGGATCAGCTGCGCGGTCGACTGCGGCATCGCCGTCCATCCGGACGGTGTGCGGCAGCAGGTGGAATCTGCGGTGTACCTGGGATTGTCGGCCGCGCTGCACGAGCGCATCGACATTGAGCACGGAAGAGTGCGACAGACGAATTACGTCGAATATCCGACGCTGCGAAGCTGGCAGATGCCGCAGGTGGACGTGGTGATCCTGCCGAGCGGCGCGCCGCCCGAGGGCATGGGCGAGCCGGCCACGCCGCCGGTCGCGCCGGCCGTGGCGAATGCGGTGTTCCGACTGACCGGTCGGCGCTTGCGTGATCTGCCGCTGTCGCTCGCATGAGGCCGCGCGGCAGCGCAGAGCGGCCAGGTCAGGAGCCGACTTCCTCGAGCATCGCGCGCAGGTTGCACTCGCGCTGCCACTGCTGGCGCTCGGCCGAGCCGGACGCTTCGCGGCGCAAGTCGTCGTCGCTGCGTTCCGTCTGCGCGGCCAGCAGGCGCGCCACCTGCCGCGGTTCGGGCAGCATCGTGCCGTAGAACGCGACGATGTCGTCGCGCTGCATCAGGATGGTCGGGAAATTCTCGACGTCGAGGTCGCCGACCAGGTCGGCCTGGTCCTCGATGTCGATCCAGACGAACTGCGCGTCGGGGAACTCGGCAGCCAGCGCCTCGAAACCGGCGCGATATTGTTTGCACACGTCGCACCAGCCCGCGCACAGGCAGGCCACGACCCATTTGCCCGCATCAAGCGCGGCAGACAGCCGGGAAAAATTCTCGGGCACCAGGAAAAGTGAGCTCATGCAAGGATTCTACCCGATGGCGCGCTTGGTAAAATGCCGCCCATGCCTTCATCCACTCCCACGATCCTCGCGATCGAGACCTCCACCGAACTGGCGTCGGTCGCACTGATGCATCACGGCGAACTTTGCTCCCGTGAATCTGCCGGCGTCCAGACGCACTCGGCATCCGTGCTGCCGATGCTGCAGCAGCTGCTGGCCGAAGCCGGCATCGCAGTCGCTGACGTCGATGCGCTCGCCTTTGGCTGCGGCCCGGGCTCGTTCACCGGCGTGCGCACTGCCTGCGGGCTGGTGCAAGGGCTGGCCATCGGGACACAGCGCAAGGCGGTACCGGTCGTTACGCTGCTGGCGATGGCCGAATCCGCGCGCGCGGCCGGCGCCGGCGACGACATCATTGCCGTGCTCGATGCGCGCATGGGCGAGGTGTACTGGGCGCGCTATCGCTTTGACGGCGCATGGCAGGTCGTGGCAGAGCCGGTGCTGGCCAAAGCAGCCGACGTGCGCGCCGACGACGGCCATCCGGCCGTCTGCGGCAACGCGCTGCTTGCGTATCCGGAAGATTTCACGCAACTCGGCGGGCTGACGCGCTGGCCGGACATCGTGCCACACGCCAAGGCGATTGCCGCGCTGGCGGTCACCGGCATCGCGCGAGGCGAAGCCGTCGAGGCGCGCGACGCGCAGCCGCTTTATCTGCGCAACAAGGTCGCGCTGACCACCAGTGAGCGCATGGCGGCAGCGGCCGGCAAGGCGGCTGCCGGAGCGCCGGCGTGAGCTCGCTGCCGCAAGCGCCGTCGCGCTACCTCGCGCCGCTGGTCTTTGCGGCCATGCGCGCAAATGACATCGACGAGGTGGCCCGCGTCGAGGACGATGCTTATCCGTTTCCCTGGACGCGCGGCAATTTCCTCGATTCGCTGGCCAGCGGCTATCTCGCGCGGGTCGCGCGCGAGCCGGACGGGCGACTCGCCGGCTATTTCCTGCTGATGCCTGCCGTTGACGACATGCATCTGCTGAACATCACGGTGCGGCCCGACCTGCAGGGTCGCGGCGTCGGCCGGCAGCTGCTCGACCAGATTTGCGCGATGACGCTCGAGGCGGGCATCGCCGCCGTGCTGCTCGAAGTGCGGCCGTCGAACCAGAACGCGCTGTCGGTCTACCGGCATGCCGGCTTCAGGCAGATCGGCGTGCGCAAGAATTACTATCCGGCCGCCGGACAATCGCGCGAGGACGCGATCGTGATGCGGCTTGAACTCGCACCGGAGCGCGCATGAATCCGGCGAAGCTGAACCGGCTGCAGCAAATGGGACTCGGGCCGGTATGGCTGCGGCGCGCAGGTGCTGCGACCGATGCCGCCGTGGCCGCGGATGCGCATGCCGATGCCGATGCCGCCGATGCGTTCCTGCCCGTCGACGCGCCGGCGGCAACGTCACTGCCGCAAGCGGCGCACGAACCGTCAGTCAGTCCGCCGGTCGCACTGCCGGCATCCGCCGCGCATGCGCCGGCTGTCGCCGCCGACATCGGGGCAATGGATTGGGAAACGCTGGAGAGCGCCATACGCGCGTGCACGCGCTGCGGGCTGTGCGAAGGCCGCCGGCATGCGGTGCCGGGCATCGGCGATCGTGCCGCTCGCTGGCTGTTCGTCGGCGAAGGCCCCGGCCGCAATGAGGACCAGCAGGGCGAACCCTTCGTCGGCCCGGCCGGCAAGCTGCTCGACAACATGCTGCGCGCTCTCGGGCTGGCGCGCGGCGCGAACACCTATATCGCAAACATCGTCAAATGCCGGCCGGTCGGCGCCGATGGTCGCGACCGGCCGCCGGCACCCGACGAGGTATCGGCCTGCCTGCCTTACCTGCAGCGGCAGGTCGCGCTGATCCGCCCGGACGTGATCGTCGCCCTCGGCAAGACGGCCGCCGTATCGCTGCTCGGGCTGGGAGACGACACGGCGCTGGCCAGCCTGCGCGGCAAGCCGCGCGAGTACGCCGGCATTCCGCTCGTGATCACCTATCACCCCGCCTACCTGCTGCGCAAGCCGGTCGACAAGGCCAAGACCTGGCGCGACCTGTGCGTTGCGAAGGGCCTGGCTGATGGCCGCTGAAGCCAGCTTCCAGGCGCGCTTCCATCGGCGCTGGGAAGCCTTGCGCAACCCGCATGTGCGCGCACTGGCCTGGCTGCTTGACGCTCCCGACCTGCTGGATGCCGCGGCGACGCGCTGGCAGGGCAGGATCGCGCAGCTGCCGGCGCATGCCGCCGACGACGCGCGCGACTGGCTGCTGCAGCTCGACGCGCAACCCGGCGCGCTGGAAACTTTCCTCGGCGTGCACCCGCTGACGCGACTGGGTCGCTACGCGGAAAACCTGCTGGCCTGGTATTTCGATCACCTCGGGATACTGGTCGCGCACGGGCTGCAGGTGCGCGCCGGCAAGGACGCCACCATCGGCGAATTCGATTTCCTGCTGCGTGAAGGCGAAGCACTGCTGCACTGGGAGTTCGCGACCAAGTTCTACCTGTTGTGGTCGGACGATCCTGCGCTGGCCAATGTGCAGCAGGCCGATTACTTCGTCGGGCCGAATCTGTCGGACACGCTGGGCAAAAAAATCCGCAAGACCCTCGACCGCCAGCTTCATCTCGGCAGCCATCCGGCCGCGCAAGCCTTGCTGCCGCAACCGCTGGCCGGCGCGCAAGCGCTGATGAAGGGCTGGCTGTTCTACCGGCGCGGCGAGGCGCCGCCGGTGCTGCAGGCCGGCGTGTCGCCGCAGCACTGCCGCGGTTGGTGGTGCACGCTGAACGAACTGGGATCGCATGTCGGCGAAAGGGCGGCGATCATTCCGCGCCTTGCGTGGATGGCGCCGGCGCGACTGAGCGACGAACAGGCGCAGCCGCGCGCTACGCTGACCGAGGCCTTGCGGCAGGGTTTCGGGCGCGACCCGATGCCGGTGATGGTGGCCGCGCTGCAGCGGCACGGCGACGAATGGCTGGAGACCGAGCGCGGCTTCGTGGTGCCGGACCAGTGGCCGCTGGCGGCCGGCGAACGGTTCGGCAAATAAAGGAAGGGCGCAGGCCTCAGGTACCGTAGTGCTTCTGCTCTCCGATCAGGTGCAGCGAATCGTACTCGCGCTGGTTGCTCGCATGGCGGCGCATCACCAGCCACATGATCGCGGCGACGAACAGGCCGAACAGCACGATGACGACGTTTACGTCAACGTCGAGCTTCACCAGCAGCGCGTACAGCGCGAGCATCAGCAGGATGGACAGGTTCTCGCTGAAATTCTGCACCGCGATCGAATGACCGGCGCTCATCAGCACGTGGCCGCGGTGCTGCAGCAGCGCATTCATCGGCACCACGAAATAGCCGGACAATGCGCCGATCAGCACCAGCAGCGGGTAAGCGACCGGGACCGATTTCACTACCGCCATCACGCAGACGATGATGCCCATCGCGAAGCCCATCGGCATCACGGACAGTGACTTTTTCAGCGGTATGCATCGGGCCGCGGCCATCGCGCCGAATGCGACGCCGAAGGCCACCACGCCTTGCAGCACCGCCGCCTGCGCCAGCGGCATGTCGAGCGCCGTGGCCGCCCATTTGAGGACGATGAACTGCAGCGTTGCGCCCGCGCCCCAGAACAGCGAGGTGACTGCCAGCGAGATCTGGCCGAGGCGGTCGCGCCACAGCACCACGAAGCAATGCGAAAAATCGAGCACCAGCCGCCACGGGCCGTGCTCCTGACGCGGATAGTGCGCGTTGGTTTGCGGGATCTTGAGGTTGAATGCGGCCGCGGCCACATAGGCCAGCATCACGATGCCGAGCGCGATTTCAAGCGACATGCTCAGTTCGAAGGAATTCACCGGCAGCATGTCGGTGATGGCCGCCGCGAAGCGGGCGCTGACGAGCGCACCGCCAAGCACGGTCCCCAGGATGATCGACAGCACGGTCAGGCCTTCGATCCAGCCGTTGGCCATCACCAGTTTTTCTGGCGGCAGCAATTCGGTCAGGATGCCGTATTTGGCCGGCGAATACGCGGCAGCGCCAAAGCCGACGACCGCATAGGCCAGCAGCGGGTGCACGCTGAAGAACATCATCAGGCAGCCGGCGATCTTCACCAGGTTGGTGACGAACATCACCCGGCCTTTCGGATAGGCATCCGCGAAAGCGCCGACGAAGGGCGCGAGCGCCACGTAAGAGAGCACGAAGAACAGCTTCAGCATCGGGGTCATCCAGTCAGGCGACTGGAAAGACACCAGAATGGAAATGGCGACTATGAGCAGTGCGTTATCGGCCAGCGACGAAAAAAACTGCGCTGCCATGATGGTGTAGAAGCCGCGATTCATTCAAATGATTCTCTTGCGGTGGGTCTGGCGGCATGCTTTATACCATGAAATGCAGGGCCAACCGCCGGAAGACGGGCAATGCGCTCAGGCTCCGGTAAAATGTTTGGCTTTATACCCGCCCCCGGTTGTCCGTCGCCGATGTCCCGTCCGCTTGTTGCAGTTACCGATCTAGATGCAATGCGAGCCAATCTCGCGGTGGCCAGGGCCAGGATGCCGGCAGCGAAGGCCTGGGCCGTGGTGAAAGCCGATGCCTACGGCCACGGCCTGCACAATGCGCTGCGCGCGTTTTCGGCGGCCGACGGCCTGGCGCTGGTCGAGATTGACCGCGCCGTCATGCTGCGCGACATGGGCTGGGACAAGCCCATCCTGCTGATGGAAGGCATGTTTGACCGTGCTGAGCTGTCCGCCGTTCGGGATTACCGGCTCGATGTCGTCGTGCACGACGACGAACAGCTGGCCATGCTCGACCATGCCGGCGATGCGGCGCTGTCCGTTCACCTGAAAGTCAATTCCGGCATGAACCGTCTCGGATTTCGCCCGGCGCGCGTGCCGCAGGTGTTTCGCACGCTGCAGGCGCTGCCGGCGGTCGCGCGGGTGTCGTTGCTCACGCATTTCGCCAATGCCGAGAACCCGGCGGCAGCGCTTTCGCCGCAGGTGCAGATGCAGCGTTTCCTCGACTGCACGGCCGGACTGAACGCGGAAACCAGCGTATCGAATTCGGCCGCGCTGCTGCTGGCTTCGGCCGGGCGGCGCAGCGACTGGATACGTCCGGGCGTGATGCTGTACGGCGGCGTGCCCGGCGGCGGATCGCCCGAACTGCACGGACTGAAGCCGGCGATGACACTGCGCAGCGCGCTGATTTCGGTGCAGGACCTGCAGCCCGGCGACAGCGTCGGCTACGGCAGCCTGTTCTGCGCGCCGGCGCCGATGCGCATCGGCGTGGTCGCCTGCGGCTACGCCGACGGCTATCCGCGCCATGCACCGACCGGGACACCGATACTCGTCGACGGCGTGCGCAGCCGCCTGCTGGGCCGGGTGTCGATGGACATGCTGGCCGTCGACCTGACGCCGGTGCCGGCTGCGCGCGTCGGCAGCAGCGTCACGCTGTGGGGCGACGGGCTGCCGATTGACGAGGTGGCCGCCGCTGCGGACACCATCGGCTACGAGCTGATGTGCGCGGTCGCGCCGCGCGTGCGCCGCGAAGTACGGGGCGCATAAATGGCAAAGGCAAAAACCAACTACACCTGCACCGAATGCGGCGGGATCAGCAACAAGTGGTCGGGCCAGTGCCCGTCCTGCGGCAAATGGAACACGATGGTCGAGACCATCGTCGAAATCGGCGGCAACCGCTTCTCCGCGCAGCCGCAGGGGCTGGTGCAGGGCGCACCGGTGCTGAAGCTCTCCGAGATCGCGGCGGCCGACGTGCCACGCTATCCGACCGGCATCGAGGAATTCGACCGCGTGCTCGGCGGCGGACTGGTTTCCGGCGGCGTGGTGCTGATCGGCGGCGACCCGGGCATCGGCAAATCCACGCTGCTGCTGCAGGCGCTGGCCAATCTCGCGAAGGAAAAGAAGGCGCTGTATGTCAGCGGCGAGGAATCCGGCGCGCAGGTTGCGCTGCGCGCGCGCCGGCTGGCGATCGACGCGGACGACCTGCAACTGCAGGCTGAAATCCAGCTCGAAAAAATCCTCAACACGCTGGCCGAGCAGAAGCCGCAGGTGGCGGTGATCGACTCAATCCAGACGCTGTATTCGGATGCGCTGACCTCGGCGCCGGGCTCGGTCGCGCAGGTGCGCGAGTGCGCGGCGCAGCTGACCCGCGTGGCCAAGCAGTCGGGCATCACCATCATCATGGTCGGCCACGTGACGAAAGAGGGCGCGCTGGCCGGGCCGCGCGTGCTCGAGCATATCGTCGATACGGTGCTGTATTTCGAGGGCGACACGCATTCCAGCTTCCGGCTGGTGCGCGCATTCAAGAACCGCTTCGGCGCCGTCAACGAGCTCGGCGTGTTCGCGATGACCGAGAAAGGGCTCAAGGGCGTCTCCAACCCGTCCGCGCTGTTCCTGTCGCAGCATCAGGCGGAGGTGCCGGGCTCCTGCGTGATGGTCACGCAGGAAGGCACGCGGCCGCTGCTGGTCGAGATCCAGGCGCTGGTCGATTCTTCGCATGTGCCGAATGCGCGCCGGCTGTCGGTCGGCCTTGAGCAGAACCGGCTGGCGATGCTGCTGGCGGTGCTGAACCGTCATGCAGGCGTGGCGGCGTACGACCAGGACGTGTTCATCAATGCCGTCGGCGGCGTGAAGATCAGCGAACCGGCGGCCGACCTCGCCGTGCTGCTGGCGATTCAGTCGTCGATGCGCAGCAAGCCACTGCCGCGCGGCCTGGTGGCCTTCGGCGAAGTCGGTCTGGCCGGCGAGATCCGCCCCGCGCCGCGCGGACAGGAGCGCCTGCGCGAAGCCGCCAAGCTGGGCTTTTCGCTGGCGCTGGTGCCGAAATCGAACCTGCCGAAACAGAAGATCGAAGGCTTGCAGGTGGTCGGCGTCGAGCGTATCGATGAGGCGATGTCCAAAATCAGGGAATGGGTCTGATCGTCATTATCAGCCCATACGAGCGGCCACCGGCCACACCAATTCCCCGATCAAATCAGGCAACTTCTTTTCTGCATGATGCTGGCCGTGCAGATGCTGCCCCTTAAAAATCGGCGCCGACCTGAGCCTGAATAGTGATCGACGGCGTCGAACTTCCGGCTCGGGAGGCCTTCGTGTTTCCCCCGGGAGTTGTCTTCTGTGGGCCAACGCATGAAGCCACGTTCATTCTGATTGCACGAGGTGTCCGATGCCCCTGGAACTTGCCCGCCCGGTTTCCATCCCCACGCTTTCTCTTCTCAGAGCCGATCCGATGTCATTGCCGACGGAAGGCAAGCTGCCGACCGATCCTTTGCTTCCTGTGCTGAGTTTTGACGGAAAGCTCACAGCCGGCGACCTGATGACGACAGGCTCGCGGCTGTCTCCGGAATTGAATGGCTCTGGCAACACTACCCCGCCGCCCGTCGCCGTCGACCATCTGACGGTGGTCGCCTCAACCGATTACCCTCGCTTCATTCCTGATGAAGAGCTGCTCCTGAAATCGATGCGGCAGGACGATTTGACAGGCGACGAAATCATCACTGCGACAGTACCTACGCCGGAAGAGGATCTGGCCAGCAGTGAGTTGTCGAGCCAATTTCAAGCCAGGCTGGAGGAATTCCGGGCTTTCAATTCAGCCCACCTGCCAACGCTTGGCATCGATCAGGTGTCCGCCCGCCTGCCGAAGCCGTGGCCGGTTGACGGGCAAGATACGCATGATCCGCTACACAATCTTCAGGATGTCATTGCCCGATACGAGCAAATCTTGCTGACCTCCGGGCATTCGCCCACCGGAGGATGTGTTGATCCTTGGATGCTGCCGTCCGGTGTCACGGGGAGCGAACTGTCGATCGCCGTCATGCTCGAAGCACAGGCGATGCAGGCGAGGCTTGCTGAAGCCATGCGATCGTTTTCGAATGCGATGGAACATGGCAACGTGACGGTCAATATCGTTGGCACCCCGGTTCACGTGGGTCCTTTTGCAACCGATGAAATGATGCACCCGAACCTGCTGTGAAGCGAAACTGAACCAGCGTGCCCGGCGCCAACCTGCCGGGCACCGGATCGGACAGCAGGCCGTCAAGCAGGTTGCGATTTTTAGTGTGCGATCGCTCAGGCTACACGCGCTTCATTCAGCCTGCCGCATGCAACAGCTGTGCGGCGGCACGCAAGCCGCTGCGAACCGCGCCTTCGATGGTCGCCGGATACTCGCCCTCGGTGTAATCGCCGGCCAGCCAGAGCCCCCGATGCGCGGTCTCGTTCGGCGGGCGTTTCATGTCCGGCACGCATGCGAAGGTCGCGCGCTTTTCCGTGACGGCCTTGCTCCACAACGGCACGGCCAGGTCCGGCCGGCGCAGGACCTCTGCCAGCTGGCGCGCCACCGACATCTCCAGAGCGCTTGCACCGTCCCCGGTCGCCATTGCCGATGCGCTGGTCACGACAGCCAGCAAGCCCGACTGCGCCGCATCGAGCTGGCCGCGATCGAATGCAAATTGCCCCCAGTGTTCGCGATCCGGATCGTCGACCAGCGCCAGCAGCGGGCAGGGCAGCGTCACTTGCGGTGCGTATTGCAGGTAGCAGGTGGTGATGGGTTCATGATCGAACTCCAGCGCTCGCGCCAGCGCGGGATCGACATCGTCCAGCAGCCCTTGCGCATGCGATGCCGAGGTGGCGATGACGACGTGCCGGAAGCGATGTGACATGCCAGCCGCTTCAATGACCCAATTATCCGCCTCCGCACGAACGCGGGTTGCGCGCACTCCCGGCATCACTTTGGCGCCATGCTTTTGCAGCCACGCGATCGCCGCATCCGGGAACAGCGCCGACAAGTCCACGCGCGGCAGCAGCATGTCGGACGCGCTGCGGCCTGCAGCGAGGCTGTCGCGCAGCACCGCGAGGAACACGCGGGCTGACGCCCGCTCGGGCGGCGTGTTCAGCGCCGCGATGCACAGCGGACGCCACATCAGCTTCGTCAGCCGGTCGGTCTGGTCGAAGCGTTCGAGCAGTTCGGTCACGGTACAGTCGATGTTCAGCTGCCAGCCCATCCAGCGCGCAGCGCTGGCAAAACGCGCCATCGACAGCTTGTCGGCAAGTGACAGCCCGCGCGCGCGCAGCACGCCGACGGCCATGTGCAGCGGGGCCGGCAGGCGGGGAGCCCGCAGGTCCATGCCGCCGCTGCCTTCCGGATAGCGCATCTGCAGCGGCACGCGCATCAGCAGTTGCGAGGGCTCGAGGCCGACAGCCGTCATCATTCTCAGGCTGTCGCGGTAGGCGCCGAGCAGAATGTGCTGGCCATTGTCGAGCACCTGCCCGTGATAGTCGATGCGGCGCGCGCGGCCGCCGGCCGTGCGTGCGGCTTCGAACAACGTGACGTCAGCGCCGCGGCGCGCAAGTTCGACTGCGGCCGCACAGCCGGCCCAGCCGGCGCCGATGACGGCGACCGACGGCGTCTTCATTTCAGGAACGTATCCAGGTTTTCCACGCAAGCCAGAGCTTGCGCAGCGGTGTCAGGGAAATCCGGTGCTGCAGCACGCGGAAGCCGTCGCGCTCGATCTCGACCAGCAATGCCCGGTAGATCGCGGCCATGATCAGCCCGGCGCGTTGCGGTCGGCGGTCCTGCGCCGGCAGCAGCGCGAGCGCCTCATCGTAGTAGCGCTGCGCACGCTCGGTCTGGAAGCGCATCAGCGCCTCGAAGCGTTCACTGTGCTTTGCATTCAGGATGTCGGACGCCGGCACGCCGAACTGCTGCAGCTCGGACACGGGCAGGTAGATCCGGCCGCGCCGCGCGTCTTCGCCGACGTCGCGGATGATGTTCGTCAGCTGGAACGCCAGTCCAAGCTTTTCCGCATACTGCAATGTCCGCTCGTCGCTGTAGCCGAAGATGCGTGCCGACATCAGGCCGACCACGCTGGCGACGTGCCAGCAGTAGCGATCGAGCGCAACGAAATCCAGATAGCGTGTTTGCGTCAGGTCCATTTCCATGCCGTCGATCACGGCCAGCAAATGCTCGCCGCGGATATCGAAGGCCTGCAAGTGCGGCTGCAGCGCCTGCGTGACCGGATGGCCGGGATGGCCGGCCAGCATCTGCGCGACTTCCTTGCGCCACCAGTCCAGCGTGACGCGCGCGACCTGCGCATCGCTGGTCTCGTCGACCACGTCATCGACCTCGCGGCAGAACGCATACAACGCCGTGATCGCGCGGCGGCGTTCAGGCGGCAGGAACAGGAAACTGTAATAAAAACTGGATCCGCTTTGCGCCGCTTTCTGCTGGCAGTATTGTTCCGGGGTCATGGGGCGCGTCGGGCTATCGGTATTCGGCGTGGCATGTGGCCCCGAATCCTATACGACAAAGCGCAGCGAGCGCCAGCCCAGCCGCAGCCAGTCGGCCTTGTCCAGCGTCGGGCGATGGCGGAACACGTCATGGCCGACCGCCTCGATCTTCTCGAGGATGCGCAAGCCGCCGAGCACCACCAGCCGCAATTCCCAGCCCATGCGCCCGGGCAGGCGCCGTGCCAGCGGGGCGCCGTCGCGCATCATCTGCCGCGCGCGCGCGACCTGGAAATGCATCATCTGCCGCCAGTTTTCATCGACAATGCCTTGCGCAATCTGCGCCTCGCTAACCCCGAAACGACGCAGGTCTTCCTGCGGCAGGTACACCCGGGATTTCTGCCAGTCGATCGCCACGTCCTGCAGGAAGTTGATGATCTGCAGGCTGCTGCAGATCGCGTCGCCCTGCGACAGCGACTCGCTGCGCGTCTCGCCGAACAGCGCCAGCATGATCCGGCCGACCGGGTCGGCCGAGCGGCGGCAGTAATCCAGCAGCGCATCAAAGCTCTCGTAACGGGTCGTCGTCACGTCCTGCGTGAACGCCGACAGCAGATCGCGCAGCGGCTGCGTGGACAGGCCGTACTCCGTCAGCGTATCGCGCAAGGCGACGAACAGTTCGTTCTGCGGCAGCGCGCCGGCGTCAATGCGATCGAGCTCGGCGCGATAGGCGTCCAGCGCGGCGATCCGCTCGGCCGGCGCGGCGTCGCCCTCGTCGGCAAGATCATCGGCACTGCGCGCAAACGCGTAGATCACGCGGACCGGCGCCCGCAGCGACGGCGGCAGCAAGGGCGAGGCAACCGGGAAGTTTTCGTAGTGCGAATTGGGCATGCGATGAGGGGATGTCGTCCGGAAGGGAGTGTTCTGCAATTTTTCAGGTTGGCTATAATTGCTAACCTTTGAGTCATTAATATTTGCGGCCGCCTTTGCAGGGCAGCCGCCGCCCGCACCTGCACCGGCAAAAGCCGGCCGAATAGTAAAGGATATAACGTGCTCAACTCCACGTCCGTCCGGCATCCTGCCGGCGCCCTGTGTCTTCCTGCGCTGCTGTCTGCCGTACTGGCGCTGGCGGGCTGTTCCAAGCCGGTCGAAAAGACCGAGGACAACCGCCCGGTGCGCGCGCTGACGGTCGCGCCGGCGGCAGGCGAAGCGACGGCCGAGCTGTCGGGCGAAGTGGTTCCGCGCTATGAGTCGCGCATCGGCTTCCGGGTCGGCGGCAAGATCATCGCGCGCAAGGTTGAAGTCGGCTCGGTTGTCAAGCGCGGGCAGGTGCTGATGCAGCTCGATCCGTCCGACCTGCAGCTGTCGCAGGCGCAGGCGAAGGCGGCGGTCGCGTCGGCCGAGAGCAGCCTGACGCTGGCCCGCGCAGACCTCGAGCGTTACCGCGAGCTGCATGCGAAGAATTTCGTCAGCCAGGCGGTGCTGGACGCGAAAGAGGCGGCTTTCAAGGCCGCGCATTCGGGCCACGAACAGGCGCTGGCCGGACTGAAGGTGCAGGCCAACCAGAGCGGCTATGCGACGCTGGTCGCTGATGCCGACGGCGTGGTGACCGCGCTCGACGCCGAGGTCGGCCAGGTGGTGGCCGCCGGCACGCCGGTGGCGCGCATCGCACGCAGCGGCGACATCGAGGTGCGCGTCAGCATTCCGGAAGACCAGGTCGCCGCGCTGCGGCAGGTAACTACGGTCACGGTGCGCACCTGGGCGAACCCGGCGCAGGCGCTCGAGGGGCGCATCCGCGAAGTCGCGCCGGCCGCCGATCCTGCGACCCGCACCTTTACCGCCAAGATTGCGCTGCCGAAGCCGGGCGACGCGGTGCGCCTCGGCATGTCCGCCACCGTCGCCTTCGCGGCGCCGACCGCGCCGGCGATCCGCCTGCCGCTGACGGCGCTGTACAACGACAAGGACCAGACCGCGGTCTGGGTGGTCGAGAACGACAAGGTGCGCCGCGTGCCGGTGCAGGTGGCCGGCGCGACCGGCAACGAGCTGCTGGTCGCGGCCGGCCTGAATCCCGGCCAGACCGTGGTGACGGCCGGCGTGAACCTGCTGCGTGAAGGGCAGAAGGTCAGCATCCTCGGCCAGCAGGCGAAGCCCGCGCCGGCCGGAGCCGCCAAATGAAGGGACGCCTGAACCTGTCGCGCTGGGCGCTCGAGCACATCCCGTTCATCCGCTACCTGATGGTGGTGCTGCTGCTCGGCGGCGTGCTCAGCTATGAAAAACTGGGGCAGGACGAAGACCCGCCGTTTACCTTCCGCGCGATGGTCGTGCGCGCCTACTGGCCGGGCGCGAGTTCGGTTCAGGTCGCCGAGCAGGTGACCGACAAGCTCGAAAAGAAGCTGCAGGAGACGCCGTACGTCGACAAGATCCGCAGCTATTCGAAGCCGGGCGAGACGCTGATCATCCTCGAACTGCTCGAATCCACGCCCCCGAAGGAAGTGCAGGGCATCTGGTACCAGGTGCGCAAGAAGATCGGCGACATGGTCTACACGCTGCCGCCCGGCGTGCAGGGGCCGTTCTTCAATGACGAATTCGGCGACACTTTCGGCACCATCTTCGCGTTGTCCGGCGACGGCTTCACAATGGCCGAAGTGAAAGACTATGCCGATTTCGTTCGCCAGCAGCTGCTGGCGGTGCCGTCGGTCGCAAAGGTCGAGCTCTACGGCGTGCAGGACGAGAAGATCTATATCGAATTCTCGACCAAGAAATTCGCGCAGCTCGGGGTGCCCTTCGACACGCTCGTCCAGCAGATCAATGCGCAGAACGCGGTGCAGGGCAGCGGCGTGCTGGTCACGCCGACTGACAACCTGCAGGTGCGGGTGTCCGGCCAGACCCGCACGGTGAAGGAGCTGGAGGACATGCCGCTGCGGATCAACGGCAACAGCCTGCGGCTCGGCGACTTTGCGAAGGTCACGCGCGGCTTCATTGACCCGCCGCGCGACAAGATGCGCTACAACGGCAAGGAAGTCATCGGCCTCGGTGTGTCGATGATGAAAGGCGGCGACATCATCAAGCTGGGCCGGGCGCTGGACGACAAGGCCGCCGGGATCCAGGCCAAGCTGCCGGTCGGGATCACGCTGGAACGGGTGGCCGACCAGCCGCGTGCCGTCAGCGCGTCGGTGAATGAGTTCCTGAAGGTGCTTGCCGAGGCCGTGCTGATCGTGCTGGTGGTCAGCTTCGTGTCGCTGGGACTGCACACGCGGCCGTTCCGCATCGATGCGCGCCCGGGCCTGGTGGTTGCGCTGACGATCCCGCTGGTGCTGGCAGCGACGTTCCTTGCGATGCGCATCTTCGGCATCGACCTGCACAAGATTTCGCTGGGCGCACTGATCATTGCGCTGGGCCTGCTGGTTGACGATGCGATCATTGCCGTCGAGATGATGGTCCGCAAGATGGAGGAGGGGCTGTCGCGCTTCGACGCGGCAACGTTCGCGTACACATCCACCGCCATGCCGATGCTGACCGGCACGCTGATCACGGCCGCCGGCTTCCTGCCGATCGGTTTCGCCAAGTCGATGGCCGGCGAGTACACGTTCTCGATGTTCTCGGTGAACGTGATCGCGCTGCTGATCTCGTGGTTTGTCGCCGTGCTGTTCACGCCGTACATCGGCTTCCTGCTGCTGAAAGTAAAGCCGGCGTCGAATGCGGATGGTCACCACGAATTGTTCGACACGCCGTTCTACTCGCGGCTCAAGCGCGTGGTGAACTGGTGCGTCGAGTGGCGCAAGACCACCATCCTGCTGACCGTCGCCGGTTTCTTCCTCGGCGTTTTCGGTTTCCGCTTCATCGAACTGCAGTTCTTCCCGGACTCGAGCCGGCCCGAGCTGATGGTCGAGCTGTGGCTGCCGGAAGGCTCGTCCTACCAGGCGACCGAGGCGCAGGTGAAGAAGTTCGAGGCCTTCGTTGCGCGCCAGCCCGGCGTCGAGAGCGTGACCGCGTACGTCGGCACCGGCAGCCCGCGTTTCTACCTGCCGCTCGACCAGATTTTCCCGCAGTCGAACGTCGCGCAGCTGGTGCTGCTGCCGAAGGATGCGAAGACGCGCGACGCCTTGCGACTGAAGATCATCGACGCGTTCCGCACTGACTTCCCGGAAGTGCGCGGCCGCGTGAAGCTGCTGCCGAACGGACCACCGGTGCCGTATCCGGTGCAGTTCAAGGTGACCGGCCCGGAAGTACGCGTGGTGCGGGACTTCGCTGACCGCGTGCGCGCGGTGATCGAGAAAAACCCGAATGCGATCGGCGTGAACGACAACTGGAACGAGTCGGTGAAGGTGCTGCGCATCGAGCTGGACCAGAGCAAGCTGCGCGCGATCGGCCTGACGTCGCAGTCGGTGATGCAGGCGGCCAACACCATCCTTTCAGGGTCCACGATCGGGCAGTTCCGCGAACGCGACAAGCTGATCGACATTGTGGTCCGCCAGCCGCTGGACGAGCGCTCGACGATCACGGCGCTCAGCAGTGTCAGCATTCCGGCGGCCAGCGGCCGCGCGGTCCCGCTGTCGCAGCTGGCCACGCCGCGCTTCGTCTGGGAGCCGGGCGTGGTCTGGCGCGAGGGCCGCGACTGGGCGATCACGGTGCAGTCGGATGTCGTCGACGGCATCCAGGGGCCGACCGTGTCCGCGCAGATCGACCCGCAACTGGAGGCGATCCGTGCGGTTCTGCCGGCCGGCTACCAGATCCAGCTGGCCGGCGCGATCGCCGACAGCGGCAAGGCGCAGGATGCGATCGCGGCCAACGTGCCGCTGGTGATTTTCATCGTGTTCACGCTGCTGATGCTGCAGCTGCACAGCTTCTCGCGCTCGCTGCTGGTGTTCCTGACCGGCCCGCTCGGCATTGCCGGCGCCGCCGCCGCGCTGCTGATCCTGCAGCGGCCGTTCGGCTTCGTCGCGCAGCTGGGCGTGATCGCGCTGTTCGGCATGATCATCCGTAACTCGGTGATCCTGGTCGACCAGATCGAGCAGGACATTGCGCAGGGCGTGCCGGCCTGGGATGCGATCGTCGGCTCGGCGGTGCGCCGCTTCCGGCCGATCGTACTGACGGCCGCGACCGCGGTGCTGGCGATGATCCCGTTGTCGGGTTCGGTCTTCTGGGGCCCGATGGCGGTGGCGATCATGGGCGGGCTGGTGGTGGCGACGCTGCTGACCATGCTGTTCCTGCCGGCCCTGTATGCGGCATGGTTCCGCGTGAAGCGGCCGGCCTGAGGCGGCCGCAGGCGGGCAGGGCAGCGATTTTTCGGGACGGCTTGCGCTTTTTTCAGTAGAATTCGCGCCTGAAGTCAAACAGCCACTACCATGGCAACGCAGGGCGACCGCTTTGACGCAGGGTCGCCCTTTGCATTTGTTGAAACGGCGCCCGGGCCCGAATGGCTGGGGGACGTTGCCGCGAGGATGGCGAAATTGGTAGACGCACCAGGTTTAGGTCCTGACGCCAGCAATGGTGTGGGGGTTCGAGTCCCCCTCCTCGCACCAGCCGACTTGATGATTAACATTTTTGGACGATTCACATGGCAACTGCAGTCGAAACCCTGGAAAAACTTGAGCGCCGCATCACGCTGACCGTGCCGCTGGCCGAAGTCAACGAAGAAATCGAAAAGCGCCTGAAAGTCCGTGCGCGTACCGCGAAGTTCCCTGGCTTCCGTCCTGGCAAGGCACCGCTGAAGATGGTGGCAGCGCAGTTCGGCGCAATGGTCGAGAACGAAGTCCTGAACGACAAGGTCGGCCAGGCATTCGGCGACGCAACCGCTGAAAACAACCTGCGCGTCGCCGGTTATCCGCGCATCGAACCGAAGGCCGACGAGAAAGCCGACAACGCGCTGGTGTTTCAGGCGACGTTCGAGGTCTATCCGGAAGTGAAGATCGGCGACCTGGAAGGCGCCGAAGTCGAGAAGAGCACCGCGGCGATCACCGATGCCGAGATCGACAAGACCATCGACATCCTGCGCAAGCAGCGCGTGCACTATCACACCAAGGGCGAAGCCGGCGCGCATGGCGACGGCGGCCCGGACACGTCGGCACAGAGCGGCGACCGCGTGACCGTGGACTTCGTTGGCAAGCTGGACGGCGTTGAATTCCCGGGCGGCCAAGCCGAAGACTTCCCGTTCGTGCTGGGCGCTGGTCAGATGCTGAAGGAATTTGAAGACGCGACCATCGGCCTGAAGACCGGCGAGACGAAGACCTTCACGCTGTCCTTCCCGGAGGACTATCACGGCAAGGACGTGGCCGGCAAGACGGCCGAATTCACGATTACCGTGAAGAACGTCGAATGGGCGCACCTGCCGGAAGTCGATGCAAACTTCGCGAAGAGCCTCGGCGTGGCCGACGGCGACCTGCAGAAGATGCGCGACGACATCCGTGCCAACCTCGAGCGTGAAGTCGGCAGCCGCATCAAGGCGCGCACCAAGAACAGCGTGATGGACGTGCTGGTCAAGGTCGCCGAACTCGACGTGCCGAAGGCACTGCTCGAGCAGGACGCCGAGCGTCTCGCGGAGCAAACCCGCCAGGACATGCGCCAGCGCGGCATCAACGTGAATGACATGCCGTTCCCGGCAGACCTGTTCACCGCTCAGGCCGACCGTCGCGTTCGCCTTGGCCTGATCCTGTCGGAACTGGTCAAGCTGAACCAGCTGCAGGCGACCGCCGAACAGATCAAGGCATTTGTCGATGATTTCGCGAAGGCCTATGAAGATCCGCAGCAGGTGGTGAAGTACTACTTCAGCGACCGCAACCGCCTGGCCGAAGTCGAAGCGCTGGTGATCGAAGAGAACGTCGTCAACTTCGTGCTGTCGAAAGCCAAGGTGGCAGAAAAGAGCGTGTCCTTCGACGAACTGATGGGCAATTGATCTTTCAGGCGTAACGCCTTTGGGCGTTGCCCTGATAAGCGGCCGCAAGTTTGGTTACACTACCGCTTGCGGCCGTTTTGTTTTTGCGACCGCGCTAATCATCCAACGGGAAAGACAATGACTGACATCCACCGCAAATCCGCCCTCGATACTGACATGCTCGGCATGGTGCCGATGGTGATCGAGCAGAGCGGCCGTGGCGAGCGTGCCTATGACATTTACTCGCGCCTGCTGAAAGAGCGCGTGATCTTCCTCGTGGGTCCGGTCAACGATCACACTGCAAACCTGGTCGTTGCGCAGATGCTGTTCCTCGAGAGCGAGAATCCGGACAAGGACATCTCCTTGTACATCAACTCGCCGGGCGGCTCGGTATCCGCTGGCCTGGCGATCTATGACACGATGCAGTTCATCAAGCCGGACGTGTCGACGCTGTGCACCGGCCTCGCCGCATCGATGGGCGCCTTCCTGCTGGCGGCCGGCGCCAAGGGCAAGCGTTTCTCGCTGCCGAACTCGCGCATCATGATTCACCAGCCGCTCGGCGGCGCGCAAGGCCAGGCCACCGACATCGAGATCCAGGCCCGCGAGATTCTCTACCTGCGTGAACGCCTGAACATGATCCTCGCGGAAAAGACCGGCCAGTCGATCGAACAGATCGTGAAGGACACCGACCGCGACAACTTCATGTCGGCCGAGCAGGCGGTCGAGTACGGCATGATCGACCAGGTGCTGACGCATCGCGGCTGATCCGGCGCGTGCCGTTCATCCCCGGCAGCGCGGGACCGGTAGTTGTTCGTTCACAACTACCGGTTTGTCCTGTCCGTTGCGAAGCGGGATGACGGATTCTGCATTCGAAGGTAAGATCGACCCACATTTACGCATACAGCCAGCCCATGTCTGATAAGAAGTCTTCCAGTGGTGAAAAGTTGCTCTATTGCTCATTCTGCGGCAAGAGCCAGCATGAGGTTAAAAAACTGATTGCCGGCCCGTCGGTGTTCATCTGCGATGAGTGCATCGACCTGTGCAACGACATCATCCGGGACGAAGCGGCGGCGGTCGAATCGGTCAGCCCGAAGTCGGACCTGCCGACCCCGCAGGAGATTTTCGACCTGCTGGGCCAGTATGTGATCGGCCAGGAAACCGCCAAGCGCACGCTGGCGGTGGCCGTCTACAACCATTACAAGCGCTTGCGTCATCTTGGCAAAAAAGATGAAGTCGAGCTTGCGAAGAGCAACATCCTGCTGATCGGCCCGACCGGCTCCGGCAAGACCCTGCTGGCGCAAACGCTGGCGCGCATGCTCAACGTGCCTTTCGTGATCGCCGACGCGACCACGCTGACCGAAGCCGGCTATGTCGGCGAGGACGTCGAGAACATCATCCAGAAGCTGCTGCAGAACTGCAATTACGAAGTCGAAAAGGCGCAGAAGGGCATCGTCTACATCGACGAGATCGACAAGATCTCGCGCAAGTCCGACAACCCGTCGATCACTCGCGATGTGTCGGGCGAGGGCGTGCAGCAGGCGCTGCTGAAGCTGGTGGAAGGCACGATGGCCTCGGTGCCGCCGCAGGGCGGGCGCAAGCACCCGAACCAGGACTTCGTGCAGATCGACACGACCAACATCCTGTTCATCTGCGGCGGCGCATTCGACGGCCTCGCGAAGATCATCTCCGACCGCTCGGAGAAGAGCGGCATCGGCTTCTCGGCCACCGTGAAGAGCAAGTCCGGACAGGCGGACAGCCAGAAGATGTCGGACGTCGAGCCGGAAGACCTGATCAAGTTCGGCCTGATCCCGGAACTGGTCGGCCGCCTGCCGGTGGTCGCTACGCTGACCGAACTGACCGAAGAAGCGCTGATCCAGATTCTGCTCGAGCCGAAGAATGCGCTGATCAAGCAATATTCGAAGCTGCTCGAGATGGAAGGCGCGGAGCTGGAAGTTCGTCCGGCAGCGCTGCAGGCGATCGCGAAGAAGGCCCTCGCGCGTCGTACCGGCGCCCGCGGTCTGCGCTCGATCGTCGAGCACTCGCTGATGGACGTCATGTTCGACCTGCCGAACCAGCAAAACGTCGCCAAGGTCGTCATCGACGAAAACACCATCACGAATGGCGCGAAGCCGCTGCTGATCTACCACGAGCAGCCGAAAGTCTCCGGAGCCAAATGATCAGGAAGGCGCCCGCGGGCGCCTTTCTTTTTGTGAAAATTAGTCGAAAAGCGCTGGCAGATTCATAAAAACGGGCTGAAAACACGAGTTTTTGGACGTTTTTTGAACAAACGCAGTACAATCGACTCCACTGCAAAGCACACAGGCTTCCATTGAAAAGCCACCGGGACACATCCTCTCGCGTGGCTTTTTTCGTTCTTTCCCCTTTTGAAATAGATGATGCATCGCATATTCGCGCCAGCACCTGCGGGAATTGGCCGGATTCGATACGCTATTTCCGATGACCGGCTCGGTGTTCCGGATGTAAATTTGTCCGGACACAGGGCTTGCTTTTCAGCCTCTCGTGCCAACATGCATCACAGGTTTCTTTAAAGGCTAGCCATGACGATCACTGCACAATTTTCCGAACCCACTCAACTGCCGCTGCTGCCGTTGCGGGATGTCGTCGTCTTCCCCCACATGGTGATTCCGTTGTTCGTCGGCCGCCCGAAGTCGATCAAGGCGCTCGAGGCAGCAATGGAGCAGGGCAAGAGCATCATGCTGGCCGCCCAGAAGGCAGCGACCAAGGACGAGCCGTCGGCCGACGACATTTACGAAATCGGCTGCATCGCCAACATCCTGCAAATGCTGAAGCTGCCGGACGGCACCGTGAAGGTGCTGGTCGAGGGCGCGCAACGCGCGCGCATCCACCAGATCAGCGAGTCCGAGACGCACTTCGTCGCGGACCTGTCGCCGGTCGAATCCGAACCGGGCGATGAGGCCGAGGTCGAGGCGATGCGCCGCGCGATCGTCCAGCAGTTCGACCAGTACGTAAAGCTGAACAAGAAGATCCCGCCGGAGATCCTGACCTCGCTGGCGGGCATCGACGACGCCGGCCGCCTGGCCGACACGATCGCTGCGCACCTGCCGCTGAAGCTCGAGCAGAAGCAGCGCATCCTCGAGATCTTCAATGTCGCCAAGCGCCATGAGCACCTGCTGGGCCAGCTCGAGGCCGAGCTCGACATCCTGCAGGTCGAGAAGCGCATCCGTGGCCGCGTCAAGCGGCAGATGGAGAAGTCGCAGCGCGAGTACTACCTGAACGAGCAGGTGAAGGCGATCCAGAAGGAGCTCGGCGAAGGCGAGGAGGGCGCGGACCTCGAGGATCTCGAGAAGAAAATCATCGCGGCCAAGATGCCGAAGGAAGCGCGCGACAAGGCGCAGAGCGAGCTGAAGAAGCTCAAGCTGATGTCGCCGATGTCGGCCGAAGCCACGGTCGTGCGCAACTACATCGACGTGCTGATCGGCCTGCCGTGGAAGAAGAAGTCCAAGGTCAACAACGACCTCGCGCATGCGGAGAAAGTGCTTGAGGACGATCACTACGGCCTCGACAAGATCAAGGAACGCATCCTCGAGTATCTCGCCGTGCAGCAGCGCGTGGACAAGGTCAAAGCGCCGATCCTGTGCTTCGTCGGCCCGCCGGGCGTCGGCAAGACCTCGCTCGGCCAGTCGATCGCTCGCGCGACGAACCGCAAGTTCGTGCGCATGGCGCTCGGCGGCGTGCGTGACGAGGCCGAGATCCGCGGCCACCGTCGTACGTACATCGGTTCGATGCCGGGCAAGATCCTGCAGAGCCTGTCGAAGACCGGCGTGCGCAACCCGCTGTTCCTGCTCGACGAGATCGACAAGCTCGGCCAGGACTTCCGCGGCGACCCGGCGTCGGCGCTGCTCGAAGTGCTTGACCCGGAGCAGAACCACACGTTCGGCGACCACTATGTCGAGGTCGACTTCGACCTGTCCGACGTGATGTTCGTTGCGACCTCGAACAGCTACAACATCCCGCCGGCGCTGCTGGACCGGATGGAAGTGATCCGCCTGTCGGGTTACACCGAAGACGAAAAGCTGAACATCGCGCAGCGTTACCTCGTGCCGAAGCAGATGAAGAACAACGGACTCAAGGAAAGCGAGATCACCATCGCCGAATCCGCGATCCGCGACATCATCCGCTACTTCACCCGCGAAGCCGGCGTGCGTTCGCTCGATCGCGAGATCTCGAAGATCTGCCGCAAGGTCGTGAAGATGCTGCTGCTGAAGGGCGGCGAAAAGAAGGTGACGGTCACCGGTCGCAATCTCGACAAATTCCTTGGCGTGCGTCGTTACGACTTCGGCGTGGCAGAGAAGGACAACCAGATCGGCCAGGTGGTCGGACTCGCATGGACCGAAGTCGGCGGCGACCTGCTGACGATCGAGGCAATGACGATGCCGGGCAAGGGCAACATCATCCGCACCGGCACGCTGGGCGACGTGATGAAGGAATCGATCGAAGCGGCACGCACCGTCGTGCGCAGCCGGGCGCGCGTCCTCGGCATCAGCAACGACGTGTTCGAGAAGACCGACATCCACATTCACGTGCCCGAGGGCGCGACGCCGAAGGATGGCCCGTCGGCAGGTATTGCAATGACGACGGCGCTGGTGTCGGTGTTCACCGGCATACCGGTGCGCGCCGATGTGGCGATGACCGGCGAGATCACGCTGCGCGGCGAAGTGCTGCCGATCGGCGGCCTGAAAGAGAAGCTGCTGGCGG
>JACCDQ010581222.1_pt1 | contig 27893 bp, 23 predicted proteins | sample 7446031 | NCBI WGS metagenome assembly JACCDQ01 (sample SAMN15323442, study PRJNA562643) | freshwater metagenome | isolation source: river surface water | place: USA:Blue River Watershed | collected 2017-08-17 | reverse complement strand
TGAAAAACAATTCCAATTTTACGACGCAACATTGGGATATCACGTTTGCTTAACGCTTTTAAATCGTATTCCGCAACTTGGCCAGTTCCTTCCTTCAATTCCAATGCACCGTAGATGGTTTTTAACAAACTACTTTTTCCGCTGCCTGTTTTACCAATCAGGTAAACAAACTCGTTCGAATCCATTTCAAATTGTACATCATCAAGCACCAACGCGTCTTGTTGGAAGATTCTAGCATTTCTAATTTGTATGACTTTTCCCACGGAATTTATATTTGTTCTTGTAAAGGTCGAAAAATCCTAGCCTACTCAAATCGACTCTTCTATAATAATCTTAACAGATTTACGTTTAAAACTTTTACAAGTCCTCTCCAACAGGGTCGTGATGTCCCTTAATTTTACTTGATTAAAAGCAGTGTATTATGAACAGATTTCTGGTCTTCATATGGATGTGCCTACCTGTTATTTCCTTCGCACAAACGTCGGAGAAATATAACAGTGAGTACGAAAATTATTACCGTGCAGAAGAACTGTATGCGAAGGAACAATTTGCGGCAGCTCGCATCGAATTCCGTAATTTCTTGAACGGATACAAAAAACCAAATGATCCAATGTATGTGAAAGCCTTGTATTACGAAGGACTTTCAGCGTTGGAATTGTATAACAATGATGCGGTTACCTTATTGACAGATTTCAATAAAAACTATCCAGAAAGTATCTTTAAAAACACGATTTATTTTCGTCTTGGTAAATACTATTACCAAAAAAAGGACTTTCAAGAAGCGTTAGTTTGGTTTAATCAGCTGAAAGCAACAGATGTTGAGCCAGAGGATAAAGAAGAATACTTGTTCAAAATTGGCTATTCAAATTTTCAAGAAAAGAAATATGTGGAAGCGCGAAGTGCCTTTCATGAAGTAAAAGATGGTGTTTCTCAATATGCAGCACCAGGACTTTACTATTATTCGCACATTGCTTACATGGATAAATCCTATCAAACAGCATTGGATGGTTTCTTAAAATTACAAACGAATGAAAGTTTTTCATCGGTTGTACCTTATTACATTGCTCAGATATATTACTTACAAGGGAAATATGTAGAAGTAACGAAATACGCGCCAACAATTGTGGATTCAGCAAATGCCATTAACCAAGCGGATATGAATCATTTAATTGGTGATGCTTATTACAAGATTGGCAAATTTGACGAAGCGGTTCCTTACTTGGAAAAATACAATCATAAAGCAAATACAACGCGCGATGATGATTATCAATTGGGATTTGCATACTATAAAAGTAAAATGTATGACAAAGCCATTAAACTGTTTGATAAAGTAACGCGTCAACCTGATAGCATGGGTCAAGTTGCATTCTACCATATTGGTGAGTGTTATTTGAAATTGAACAATTTAGTTTCTGCACGTTCAGCATTTGAAGCTGCCGCGGACATCGAAAAAGACCCACTCATTCAAGAAGACGCGTTGTATAATTATGCGATCCTTTCTTATAAGTTGGATTTGAACCCATATGATGAAGCTGTTATTGCGTTGGAAACATTCTTGAATCGCTTTCCAAAATCAAAACGTACAAACGAAATCAATCAGTACTTAGTCAATGTTTATACGTCAACAAATAATTATGCGAAGGCTTTAGCATCATTAGATAAATTACCAAATAAGGATGCGAAATTGAAAACTGCTTATCAGTTGGTGGCATACAACCAAGGTGTTGAGTTTTTCCAGAAAGCGGAATATGCAAATGCTATTAAATCGTTTGAATTGGTGGATAAATATCCAGTGGATGCTTCGTTTTCTAGTAAAGCTAAATTCTGGACAGCAGATTCGTATTACCGTTTGAATAACATGGATAAGGCTATTAAAGAATTTAAAGAATACATTGCTTTACCGTCAAATCTTACGCAAGACCTCAAAGCAGATGCTTACTACAACATGGGCTATGCCTATTTGAAAAAAGAAAGCATTGATGAAGCAGTTGAATCATTTAGATTGTATGCCCAATCTGCGGTGAAAAACAAGCAAAAATTGGCAGATGCCTACATGCGCGCAGCTGACGGTTATTACATGACCAAGCAGGATAAAAATGCCATCAAATATTATGGCGAGGCATTAAAACTAAAAGCAGGTTATGAAGATCAAGCATTGTTCTACCAAGCGAAATCGTATGGTTTCGACGATGATGATGATGCAAAAATTAAAAACTTGTTGGATATTATTAATAACTACCCAAAATCGAAGTATATTTTAATGTCAATTTTTGAGGTGGCGAAAGAGTTCAAAAACAAAGCAGAATACGATAAGTCGCTACGCTACTTCAACCAAGTAATAACTGATTATCCGAACTCTAACTTAATCGTCACATGTCGCATTGAAATTGCCGATATTCATTATAAAAAGTCAGACTATGCAAAAGCAGAGAAAGAATACAAAGAAATCTTAGCAGCATACGGAAGTGACAAGGAAATTTGTTCAGATGCTGTGGCTGGATTAATATCGGTTTATTCTGCTTTGAAACAACCTGAGAAAGTGAGTGATTTGGCAAGCCAATACGCTTGTGCAGATATCTCAATGGATGAGCAAGAAGGCTTGTATTATACACCAGCTTATGAAGCATACAAAGACAGTTCATATACAACGGCAATTCCTCAGTTGGTGAAATACATCGATCGCTTCCCGAACGGTAAATACATTACTGAGGCGCAGTATTTCTTGGCAAATTCTTATTACGCAACCAAAGAAACAGAAAAAGGAATTGCTGCATACCGCAAATTGTTAGAAGGTCCGAATAATTCTTACACAGAGTTTTCAGCACAGCGTGTTGCAGGTTATTTGTACAACAATGCAAATTATGAAGAGGCCATTCCATACTATGAACGTTTGGATAAAATTAGCTCGAAACCAGCTGTAATTTACGCTGCGAAAATTGGTTTGATGCGTTGTAACTTCCTTATTGAAAACTGGACAAATGCAGCGGTTAATGCAAAAGCAGTGTTAGGAAGTAGTCAAATTAACAACACCATTCGTCTGGAAGCAGAATATGCGTATGGTATGTCGCAGTTTTACCTGAACAATTTTACAGAAGCAAAACCATCGCTTGAATGGATTGTAAAAAACACGACAACTGTTCAAGGTGCAGAAGCGAAATACTCGTTGTGTGAAATGTATTTCAAACAAGAAGACTACAAAAAAGCAGATGCAGAGATTCGCGTGTTGATTAAAATGAAACCATCGTATAATTATTGGGTGGCAAAAGGGTTGATTTTACAGTCACGAATTCTAATAATTCAAAATGATTTGTTCCAAGCTGAACAAACATTGAAATCGGTAATCGACCATTATCCAGATGAAGAAGACGGAATTTTGTCGGAAGCAAATGAACTGTATGATGAGTTGATGCAATTGAAAAACAAACCAAAAGCTGTTGAGCAACCTGGTGAAACAATTATTGAAGTAAACGAAGGAGGAAACTAATATGAAAAAGTACATTTTATGCTCGTTTGTTGGATTTACGTCCTTCTTATTTGGACAAGGTGTTCCGGACGTTGAAATTACGGCTACAGGTCTGCGTCAAGTGGAGCCAGCCTACCGTATGACGGAAAGTCCAAAAATCATTGATACAACAATTGCCAATCCCGTAATTGATTTTCCACTGTTGGTGCTGCAACAACCTACAAAAATTGAAGTCGAACCAATTAATCCGGCTACGATAAAAACAGAACAGAAATTGAATCAGTTGTACAGCACCTATGTAAAAGTTGGAATTGGTACAGAATTAATGCCTTTGGGAGAAGTATATTTTGATTCAAAACGTTCTCGTAAGTTTGTTTATGGTGTGCATGCGAAACATTTAAGCTCGTATGGTAATTTCAGTGATTATGCACCAGCGCAATTTGACCGAACCAAACTTGGATTATATGGTGCACTGAATGAAAAGAACTATTCGTTAAGAGGTGATTTGCATTACAACAATCAAGGATTGCACTATTATGGTTGGAAAATCCCTACTGATTCAGTTGATCGAGCAACAACTGCTCAACGTTATCAGGATGTGGGTGGAGCTTTCTCCTTTGCTTCACACAAAAAAGATAGCGCAACCTTGAACTATAAAGTAGGCATCGAATACAACAATTTTGGATCGAAAAAACCATTGGAAGATAGTTTGTCGGATTGGAGAGCGCGTGAGAATTTCTTTGCAGTCAACTCAAGCGCCTTCTATAAAATGGGTAAAGAAATTTATGCAGCTGATTTCAATGTGCGCTACAACGGTTACAAATATGGTGTAGCTGGAGATACAAACACTTCAATTATCGATACTGGAATTGTCGTAAACAATACAATTATCAATTTAAAACCAACGATTTCAACGTATTTGTTTAACAACCGATTTAAAGCGAAAATTGGAGTTGACATTGTTATTGATGCAAACGTAAAAACAAAAGCACATATCTATCCAGTGGCTGAATTGAAATACTCAATGTTCAATGATATTTTTATACCATACATTGGATTAAGAGGAGGATTGAAACAAACAACCTTCAAATCGTTGACAGCGGATAATGAATTCATCTTGCCAAATGTTGCTTTGCGCAATGAAAATACAGCAATTGATGTTTATGGGGGAATAAAAGGAACCTTATCAAAACGTATGAGTTTCAACTTGAGTGCAAGTTTCGCAAGAGTTCAAAACAAAGCACTTTTCGTAACGGATACAACCTATTCTGTTGGAAATAAATTCAATTTATTGTTCGATACTTTGAACTTCACAACAATTGAAGGTTCATTGTCCTACCAATTGAACGAAAAACTGAAAATTGATGGAATTGGGCGTTTTTATTCTTACAGTTTATTGAACAATACCTATGCATGGAACTTGCCTCAATGGCAAGCAATTGCAAGGGGTAGCTACAATTTATTCGATAAATTCTTGGTCAACCTTGATTTGAATTTTGAAGGTGGAAGAAAAGCGTTGGTTTATGCCTTGGAAGATGATGTTACGGTTGAAAACAACCAAATGGCAAAATCGCTTGGTTTGATTGCTGACATTAATTTAGGATTGGAATACCGTTATAATAAACGTATTTCTGCCTTTATACAAATGAACAATATTGCATCACAACGTTACAACCGTTGGTACAATCATCCAGTTCAAATTTTCCAATTCATGGGTGGAATCACGGCACGATTCTAAGTTGAAATAAAAGAAATAGCTATAAAAAAGCCCCATTACTAAATTGGTGATGGGGCTTTTTGTATGAATGAAAATTCAATTATTAATTTGATTCGCCTTCTGTTGGTGTTGCTGTTTGTTCACCCGATTGAACGATTTGCTCTTTTTTTCGTTTTGGAAAATATGCACGCTGTCTTAAAAAGACCATTGCAACTCCAATTGTAATCGATGCATCGGCTGTGTTCCAAATCGCAGGAAATACATCTTTTCCTCCCAACCAAGGAACCCACTGCGGCCAAGTCGCTTGGAATTTGTACATATCGACAACATTTCCAAGAAGAAAACCTCTGTGTTTTGTTTCAATCTTTCCAACAAAATATTGATCACAATTGGTCCAAACACCGGAACCTTCCAAATGATTGTATCCCATGCAAGGATCATAAGGAAAAGCGAAATCATAGAACATCGAATCGATGAGGTTTCCTGTAGCACCAGCCAAAATCAAACCGATGGCTACTAGAAATTCACGTTTCGCGCCTACTTTTGCTTGTTGATACCAATAGTAACAAATTCCTCCAATGGCGAAAATGCGGAAAATGCTCAAGGCCAGTTTATGCCAGATTTTATTACCAAATGTAGTTCCAAAGGCCATTCCTTGGTTTTCAATGTATTCCAACACAAACCAATCACCAAAAACATTCACAGATTCTCCTGGTTGAAAATGTGTTTTCACATAGATTTTCACCAATTGGTCTATAAGCAAAATGAGGGCCACTAAAGCCCCCACTATCATTAAATTCTTTTTCACTAAATTATCTGTTTTGAGCGTTTTTTGCATCAATACTCATGGTTGCATGAGGAACCAAACGTAAACGTTCTTTTTGAATTAATTTACCTGTTACACGGCAAATTCCGTATGTTTTATTTTCAATACGAACCAACGCCGCTTGTAAACTCTGAATGAATTTTTCTTGACGAGCTGCTAACTGAGCAACCTCTTCACGAGAAAGAGTTTCAGAACCATCTTCCATCATGTTAAATGTGCGACCTGTATCATCTGTTCCGTGATCATCATTGTGTGATAGTGATCCAACCAACAACGTGTAATCAACGTGCGCTTCTTTCAATTTTTCTTGAATTAACTCTTTGAATTCAGCTAATTCAGCATCAGAATATCTTGTTTTCTCTTGTGACATAGTATTCGTTTTTTCTCTAACAGTTCTTTGGTTTTCACCAAGACGAACAAATATAACGGAAAAAAGCAAAGTATCAAGTAAAAAAAAGATTAACAAAATGAGACTATTTATCGACTATTTTGGAGGAACTTTCTTCGTTGGAACAGTTTTACTTATCTTCGTCCCGTGGTAAAATTGTTTTTGGGAAATAGAGCCGGAGTTCTTTTGTTGATACCTGTAATTGTATCAATCTATTTTTTATTGAATCATCAAACAAATTATTACACTCAAAATAGTACTGCTAATCTTGGTCTTTGGGGTGAAGCGGTTGTCATTTTTCCATTAATAGCAAACATTGCTGCGGGTTTGTTGATCACAATCAATGCCTTTGGGATAAATTGGTTGTTCAACACCAATGAATTCTTAGAGCGAAACAGCTACATGTCTTCACTTTTGTATGTTGTTTTAATGAGTTTTTACCATTCGTTTTACAGTTTAGACGGATTACTTATTGCGCACACATGCCTGATAATTTTGTTGTATCAATTGTTTAAATTGCGCCAAAACGAAGATGGGCGTAAAACAATTTTTAATGGTGCTTTTTTCGCTGGATTAGCAGCGAGTTTCCATCCACCAATGATTGCCCTTATTCCATTTGTGTTAATCATGGCTTGGAACATTCGACCGTTTATTTTTCGTGAGACAATAATTGCAATCTTAGCATTCAGTGTTCCTCTTCTTTATGCTGCCGTTTTTGTTTGGTACAACGGTCACTCAATTGACTTAAAAATTCTGGAACAAACCACAAATTATTTCAAAAAACAAACCGATTTCTTGGTAACAGCAGTATTGTTTACTTTGTTGTTCTTATTGAGTCTTGTGAGTATACGAGGAAAGATGCAAAAGTCATCCATTCGACTAAAAAAACTTGTTCGCATTTTGTGGTGGCTTGTTGGTGTTGGTATTGCTTATGGTTTGGTCGATTTTATCTTCTTTCGCCAGATTGAACGTTTTAGCTTCTTGATGATTCCACTTTCATTCTTCCTTACCTTTTCTTTTTCCAATAAAACATTTGGAATTGTAGCAATGGTGCTCTTTTATCTAACACTTGGTTATTCGTTGATTAATTTTTTCCAATAATTGACCGTTAATCAGCGTTAATTTGACTAATTTTACGCCCAAATTGATATGTGGTTTTGCCACGAAATTCTTGATTAAATGAAATTTGGAGTAGTTACTTTCCCTGGTTCGAACTGTGATGAAGACATGGTATATGTTTTACAAGACATCATGGGTCAAAAAGTTGAACGCCTTTGGCACAAAGATACCGACTTGAAAGGTGTTGATTTTGTTGTACTTCCTGGTGGATTTTCATTCGGTGATTATTTGCGTTCAGGTGCAATTGCAAAATTATCGCCAATTATGACGGAAGTAATTAATCACGCAAACAAAGGAGGTTTTGTTCTTGGTGTTTGTAATGGATTCCAAATTTTGACAGAATCTGGATTGTTAGAAGGAGCTTTGCTTCATAACAACAATCAGAAATTCATTTGTAAAAATGTGTTTCTAAAACCAACATCTGAAAGCGCTGCAATTTCAAAAGGATTGAGCACAGATCGTACGTTTAAAATTCCAATCGCACACGGTGAAGGAAGATTCTTTGCGTCAGATGATACAATCAAGAAAATTGAAGACAACGATCAAATTATTTTCAAATATTGTTCTGAAGATGGTATTGTTTCAGATGAATTCAATCCAAATGGAGCGTTGAAAAATATCGCTGGTATCACAAATGCAGGTAAAAATGTATTTGGGATGATGCCGCATCCAGAGCGTGCTGCCGATCGTTTCATTGCAAACGAAGACGGTAAATTAATTTTTGAATCCCTTTTAAAATATTGCTAAAAGCAACAATTAACATGAGAGTATTACTTCTTGGTTCCGGTGGTAGAGAAAATGCATTAGCATGGAAAATGGCACAAAGTTCAATGTTGGAAGAGCTGTTTATCGCCCCTGGAAATGCTGGAACGCGTTTGTTCGGAAAAAACATTGCAATGAGCACAACAGATTTTCCAGCAATCAAAAATTTCGTCCTTGATAACCAAATTGACATGGTAGTTGTTGGTCCGGAAGAACCTCTTGTGAAAGGAATTCACGATTTCTTTTTAGCAGACAACGAATTGAAAAATGTTCCAGTAATTGGTCCAAATCAATATGCAGCTCAACTAGAAGGAAGTAAAGATTTCGCGAAACAATTCATGTTTCGTCACAACATTCCAACTGCGAAATACGCAACATTTACGAAAGATACCCTTGAACAAGGTTATACCTTTTTAGAATCAATGAAACCTCCGTATGTCTTGAAAGCTGATGGATTAGCCGCAGGAAAGGGAGTTTTGATTATTGACGATTTGAAAGAAGCGAAAACTGAGTTGAAAAGCATGTTGGCTGATGCAAAATTCGGTGAAGCAAGCTCTAGAGTTGTCATTGAACAATTTTTAAAAGGAATCGAATTATCAGTATTTGTAATTACGGATGGTGATTCGTATAAATTGTTGCCAGAAGCGAAAGATTACAAACGTATCGGTGAAGGTGATACAGGTTTAAATACAGGTGGAATGGGAGCTGTTTCTCCAGTACCATTTGCGGATGCTGCTTTTATGGACAAAGTCCAAAATCAAATTATCATCCCAACCGTGAAAGGTTTGAAACAAGATAATATTCCATACAAAGGATTTATTTTCTTCGGCTTAATCAATGTGAAAGGCGAACCATTCGTTATTGAATATAATTGCAGAATGGGTGACCCAGAAACAGAAGTTGTTATTCCACGTTTAAAATCAGACATTCTTGATTTGTTTGAAGGTGTTGCAACGAATACACTTTCAGAACGTGATGTTCAATTCATCGATAAATGTGCTGCGACAGTAATGATGGTTGCTGGTGGTTATCCAGAAGCATACGAGAAAGGAAAACAAATTTATGGTTTAAATGCGATCACAGATAGTATTGTTTTTCATGCTGGAACGGCTTCAGATGGACCAGCTGTTCTGTCAGCAGGTGGTCGTGTACTAGCAATCACTTCTTACGGAAAACACTTGGATGGCGCTTTGGCAAAATCGTATGACGCTGCTGCAAAAATTGAGTTCGACGGAGCATATTATCGAAAAGACATCGGTTTCGATGTGCTATAACACTCTAATTTAGTATATTAGAGCAAGAATAATTGATAAATGGACCCTTCCGTCACCGTACTGCTTATTGTTATTTCCCTTATTTTTTGCGCCTTTTTCGCAGGGATGGAAATTGCTTTTCTATCTTCCAATCGCTTAAAAGTTGAACTTGATCGAGCAAAAGGAACCATGAATGGAAAAATGATGGGTACTTTCTATAGTAAAGAATCGTTTTTTATTGCTCTTCTGCTTCTTGCGTATAATGTTTCACTCGTACTGTTTGGTATTTCCTTTGCGAGCATGTTAAACCATGATGTGATCGAAACGTGGGGAATAAGCAACGATACGTCTATACTGTTAATTCAAACACTTTTATCAACTCTTTTAGTACTTATTACGGCAGAGTTTCTACCCAAAGTTTTGGTTCAATTGAATCCAAATGGTTTCCTGAAATGGGCAACAGCTCCAATGTATTTGGTGTACATTTTATTGTACCTACCAACTCAAGTAGTAATGCTTGTGAGTAATTTCTTCCTTTGGATGTTGGGAATTGATCGTAAAAATTCTGAAAAGGTATTTTCCAAAATTGACCTTGAAGATTACGTACAAGATTTGTCTTCCCGCTTACAAGAAGAGGAGGAATTGGGAAATGAAATGCAAATTTTGCAAAACGCGTTGGACTTTTCGGAAATTAAAGCGCGTGATTGCATGATTCCAAGAACTGAAATTATCGCAGTAGATGTTGAGCAAGATATTGAAGTCTTAAAACAACTTTTTATTGATAAAGGATTATCCAAAATATTGGTTTATAGAACAAGCATAGACAACGTAATTGGTTACGTTCATTCATTTGAAATGTTTAAAAAACCGCAATTAATCAAACAAATTCTTCTTCCAATTAGCTATGTTCCAGCGGCAATGCCTGGAAAAGAATTGTTGGAATTGTTCACGAAGCAGTCCGGAAATATCGCAGTTGTAGTGGATGAATATGGTGGAACGGCTGGTGTAATTACGATAGAAGATGTCATCGAAGAAATTTTTGGTGAAATTGAGGATGAACACGATGTTGAATTGCGTTTGGAAGAACAACTTTCAGAGCGAGAATTTCGTTTTTCAGCACGTCTTGAGATTGATTACTTGAATGAAGAATACGACTTGAATCTCACGGAATCGGAAGAATATGAAACACTGGGTGGATTCATCATTAATGAATTGGAATCGATTCCTGAGGCAGGAACTGAAATTGAATGTGATGGATTGCGTTTGTTCATTGAACAAGTAAGTGATCGACGCATAGAAGTGGTACGAATCGTAAAATTGGATTAATGCGAAGTACAATTATTTTTCTCTTTTCGATTCTGACATTCTGTTCTTTTGGGCAAACAAAAGAATCATGTGAAAAACTATCCAACGACCTCAATGAGATTTCCGGATTGGCACTCTTTCAAGACACCTTGTTGATTACCATGAATGATAGTGGAAACAAACCGCAATTGTTTTTTATCAATTTTAAAGGAAAGCTTGTTCATACGTGTAGAATAACAAATGCTAAAAACAACGATTGGGAAGACTTAACCATTGATTCAAAAGGCTTTGTATACATTGCTGATTGTGGAAACAATGAAAATAAACGACACGATTTAGTGATTCTAAAAGTTGATGCTAAATTGGCTTTTGAAAACGACAGCGTCAAGGTGGAAAAATTGAATTTTACCTATGAAGATCAGGATGCTTTTCCACCAAAAGAAGCCAATAAAAATTTCGATTGTGAAAGTATTTTCTGGGACAATGATTCCATTTTTATGGTCACAAAATCGTATGCAAAACCTTGGACAGGAATTTCCAATATTTACGGCATCGCTACAACAGGTAAACAGCAAATTGCAAAGAAACGATACAGCATTGAAATCGGTAAAAATGGTTGGAGACTTGATGCTGTGACAAGTGCCGATTTTAAGAACAATCATTTGTATTTATTGACTTACAACCGGATGATTGATTTTGAAAAAATGGAAGGAGCCTTTGTTAAAAAGAGCGATTATGTTTTCAAGGACTACAATCAAAAAGAAGCAATTCTGGTGTTGAGTGACAAACAATTTTTTGTGGCTGCAGAAAAACATAAAGTACTTGGTGGTCCTTTCTTATATACAATTCGTAAAAAATGAAATTAAACCTTGAAGATTTTGATGCCGTGATTTTTGACATGGATGGCGTTTTAATAGACTCCGAACCCTTGTGGAAAATTGCGATGGAACAGGTTTTTGTAGCTGTTGGATCAAAACTTACACGACAGGATTTTCAAAAAACTGTTGGATTACGTTTGGATGAAGTAATTCAATTTTGGCACCAACACGAAGGATGGAAAAATGTTTCTCCTGTAGAAGTAGAACAGCAAATTGTTTCCAAAATGCAAGAATTAATACGCGCAAATGGAACTCCTTTAACGGGAGTTGTTGAAACACTAAATTATTTGCGTTCACACAACAAGAAAATTGGCTTGGCTACTTCGTCGTACCGTGTTTTAATCGATAGCGTTTTGGAGGTATTGGATTTAAAAGCATCCTTCGATTGCACACATTCTGCAGAGATGGAAGCCTATGGTAAACCACATCCTGCTGTTTATTTAACCGTTGCAGATTATTTTAAAGTGGATCCGCGAAAATGCTTGGTGATTGAGGATTCCTTGAATGGAATTATCTCAGCGAAAGCCGCTAAAATGAAAGTGGTTTGTATTCCAGAAAAAACACACTTTCCAGAACCGAAATTGATTCTTGCTGATTACCAATTTGAGGACATGGGATTGTTATTGGAATCGTTCAACTAAAAACAAAAAAGGAACAAATCTATGACCTGTTCCTTTTCAAATTTAATTACGATAAGGCTTCTTCAACCCACGCTTTTCCCCATTCATTCATTTCATGTTCTGACCAAAGTGCTGGATAGAAAATGCGTTTTTGGAATCTCGGAGGTAAGTATTTTTGCCAGTTAGTTCCACCTGTTGCAGCGATATCCGCAGAATCTTTGTTCAAATATTGAACAGCAGATTTGTAATGCGCTAATGGCCAATTGATATTTACATTGACGTCATTTTGTTTCATAGCATTAATCACTGCTGGATTTTTTTGATCTTCTACAGACAAACGTTTGTACACTTGCCACAGATTTTCAGTGCGACATTTTTTACCAAGTGCTATAAATTCATCTTGATAACGCTCTTCAAACTGCACTAACGTCAATGTTTTTTTACCTGTAGCCAATTCAGTTGCTCCTTCTTTCCAATAAATATGCTCATACATATCTTCGATTGGAGAGTTTACCGTATATTCTGCTCGTTTGTCTTTATGGACCAAGTTAATGAAATCCGTGCTAAACATTTCAATGAAACGATATTGTGCTGATTGGAATCCACTTGCTGGTAACAAAGACATTCTAAATTTCATGAACTGATCGCGATCCATCCCAACAATCATAATCTCAAAACTTTTAATCAAAGCTTCAAAATAACGATTGATGCGTGAAACATGATTGATAAAGAACTTGGCTGTAATATCTTTTTCGTTAGAAAGTTGTTCAAATTCATTCAACGACAATTTGAAATACAATTCTGTTACTTGATGATACATGATGAAAATAACTTCATCAGGAAAGTTTGTACGCGGTTTTTGTAAACTTAATAAGGTATCAACCTCAATATAGTCCCAGTATTTAACTGTATCTGCGTATAGCAAACCATCCAAATACGAAAGTAAATCTTGACCCAATGCAGAATATTTCTCATTTAATTGATCAAGACGCTGTTGGATTTCGGGTGTTATTTCCATGTTCATAATTTAACATAGCAAAGGTAAAAAATGCGCAATCCTACGCAAGCGCTTGTTAAAATATTAACATTATAGTTTGAAATCACAAGAATGACCCAAATTATAAACCCAACGCTTTCGTATAAAAACGCGTTGTATATTTGTATACATCAACATTAATAAACGAACTATGAAATCACGTCTACTTTTTGCTTTCTGTTTACCTTTTGCATTAAGCGCACAACAAACAATTACTTCGACGCAAAATGGTTCTGCTTCGAACCCGCTGACATGGGATTGTATTTGTTTACCAACAACTGATGATCATGTAATCATCAATCACACATTGACGATGGATGTGAATTGGGCTGTTACAAATGGAGGTAGTATTACTGTTAATTCATCTGGAGCATTATTACAAGCAGGTTTAAAAAACTTGTTGGTAGATGGAATGAATTCAGAATACATCAATCATGGAAATAGTGCATTTGACCAAATTGCTTTTACAAATGGTGGTGCTTTAACAAATGACGGACATTTCTCCATGACAAAAGCAGCTTATGTTGGGGCAAATTCATTTTTTACAAATTCTGGTTTGGTCGACGGTTTGGATAGTTTAATGTCTGAAGGAGATTTCAATAATTCAGGAACTGTTTATACGGGTAACTTCTTAAATGTAGGTTTTGCAAATACATCTGGTCCAATTGGAGCAGATTCTTTAGGAAACACAGGAAGTTTTTCCATGACTGGTGGCTATATCATGTGCAATGCTTTTGGAAACTCAGGCATTTTTGATATGTCTGGAACAGGATTTTTAGAGGTGCAGCAAAATTGGTTCAACATTGGTGTATTTGGTGTTGGAACAAATAACGAAATTATGGCTCATAATGATTTCTACAATGGAGATTCCTTAGGTGGAATTGCAACATTAACGAATAACGGTTCAATTGAAATTTGGAATGATTTCTACAATGGTTATGAAGTATTTGGTTCAGGAAATTTTTGTGTGGCAAATGAAACCTATAACGCTGGTGACATGAATGGAACGTACGATTTTTGTGACAATACAGGAGGAAATATTGATTTTAACATCGGAACAGTGGGTGCTGGAATCACTTTTTGTCAACCTGGATGTTCGGTTGGTTTATCGGAATTCGGAATTGTGAATGTGCAAGTCTATCCAAACCCTTCAGAAGGATCGTTTTCGGTAAATGGTGTTGCGGAGAATACCGTAGTTGAAGTCTATTCGTTGGCAGGACAAAATGTTGCATCAACACATATTCTTAACAATTCTTTTGATTTGAGCAATTTACCGATTGGTACATATTTGCTTATTTTTGCAGACGCTTACAACGCGAAGCCTGTAAAAATTAACATTCAAAAATGATCAATTACAATCCTAAAAGTTGGGTAACTTTAATATTTGCATTTCATCGTAGTGATACCTTCCGCATGTTGTGGAAGGAAATCATCTATATTGGATTATTTACTTCGGCATTGGCCTATGTAGATATAACTTATTTTCCAAAAACTGAGGTACTGGATAAACTGATTAGTGTTTATTCCCTTATTGGTTTTGTTATTTCCTTATTATTGGTTTTCCGAACTAATACGGCCTATGATCGCTGGTGGGAAGGACGAAGAAAATGGGGTGAAATGGTGAATGATTCACGGAATTTGTCCATTAAACTTTCTGCGGTATTAAAGGATGTGGAAGATCGATTATATTTTAAGCGAATGGTTCCCAACTTTGTTTTTGCAGCCAAGGAACATTTGCGCAATGGTGTTTTGTTTGAAGAACTTGAACTTACTGCCGAGGAATTAGAAGTTTTAATGCAGAAGAATCATGTTCCATTAGCGATTTCAGAATTGTTGTACAAAAAATTGGTTGAGTTAAAGAAAAGCGGAAAAATCTCAGAAGAAGAGTACATTACGTTTGATAAAAACATCAATTCGTTCATGGATGCCGTAGGAGCGTGCGAGCGCATTAAAAATACACCAATTCCCTTTTCCTACAGTTTATTTATTAAGAAGTTTATCTTCATTTATGTGACAACTTTACCATTGGCATTTGTCAATCAATTTGGCTATTTCTCAGCCTTGATTGCAACATTTGTCTTTTATGTATTAGTGAGTATGGAAGTCTTAGCTGAAGAAATTGAAGATCCTTTTGGTTCAGATGATAATGATTTACCAACCGATACTATATGTGAACGCATTCGTGCAAATGTTCACGAGGTATTAGGTTAAAAAGTATGGCGCATAAAAAACCCCGTCTAGTTCAATCCAGACGGGGTTTTTAGTTATAAGAACGATGATTATTCTTTAATGAATTTCAATGTTTCAGTTCCACCAGCGTGGTTAACTACAACAAAATAAACACCATTGTCCATTCCGTTTAAGTTTACATCCATTGTTGCTGCTGTAATGTCCAATGTTTTAACAACTTTACCTTCCATGTTTGTAATCACTGCTGAAGTAATTTTCATTTGTGAATTCAAACCAGATAAGGTGATTTTGTCATTTGCTGGATTTGGGTGCAAAGTAATTGGGTTGATGATCGCTTCAACTAAACCTGCCGTTCCAACAACAATTTTATACCCTGAGAACGTGTATGGCGCTGGAGCTGGAAAACCGAAAATCAAAATGTTTCCAGTTACATCGATTGTAATAGGATAAGTTCCAGGTGTTGTACATGTTCCAGTGATTTGAGCACATCCTACAGAACCACCAGCGAATGTACATGATGGGATATTACAAGCGTAAGATAAACCTGCAGGCAAACCATTCACAGCATCAACTGTAAAATCCTGAATAGTATTTCCAGCTAAAATTGGATCAACATCTCCAGCATCTAAAGGAACTTTAAATTGTAAGTCTTGAACATAAGCAACACCTACAGCTGCTGGACCAAAGTTCTCAACTGTATCAGGCCATGCACCGAAAGTTGAATCAGCATAATTTGGAGCTGGTAATGTAACATCTGGTGTACATTGTGCAGTTGCAGAAGCTGCAGCAACACTTACTAAAGAAATAACAAGTAGTAGTTTTTTCATAATTTTTTCATTTAACGTTTTGAATTCCAAAGTTAAGTAAAAATTTCATCGAAGCAAACGTTTGTGAGGATACCACATTTCAACGTCTAAATGTGAAAAATTCGTACTTTTCTATGGGAAATTAATTTACATGAGATGGAAACGTTTGTCGGAATAAAAAGGTTGAAAGAAAAGCAAAAAGAACAACTAATTAAGTTTGAGAGTTGGGCAGAAGAAAACAATTGGCTGGCATTTCATGATGCACATTATGATTGGTGGATGTTTCCAATTGACCAACCGAGTCGCTTAGGATTCGCTTATACCGTGCAACAAGACGATGTTGACAAACTCAAGCAGGATGCTGAATTTATGAGAAATTACTTGCGAGGAGTTGAACTTCTGCTACTTTCGTGGGGCTGGGATTTAAAAAACAAATGCCTTATTCTTTCACCTATGGAAAATCAATCATGGCACGATTGGCCAATTCGTTTGTCGAAATGTGCGCAATCGTTGGAACTTTTCAATTGTTCTGAAGCCTTAGAATCTGTGTTAACTTATGGAAAATACCTATTGTCGATTGGAACCGATTTTACCTTCCGAAAGGTAGATTTAAGTAGTCGATTCTTGGTGAATAATCCCCAGGATGAAAATTGATTTTTGCTTGAACAGCTGATTAGGCACATCTTGATTTTTGAACGTAAAAAATCACATCCATTTGTTAAACTTTAACTATAAAACTGCAAATTTGTGGTGTGATTAAATTACGAATAGCACTGGTGGAAATTGGAGGATCGCACGATGAGTGCCTATTCACCCAAATTTTGGCATTATCCAGCATTGAAGCGGAAATCACTTTTGTTACAACAAGAGAAGTTTACGATCGAAATAAACATTTCCTACCGTACATTCATCACACCTATTTTTTCGAAACTTCTGGTAAAGCAATAGCAGATTTTAAAAATGCGCGAAGACTGGTCCGCTTTTTTAAACAACAGGACATTCAAAAGGTGGTATTCAACACAGCTCAAGGGGGACAAATCAGAAATATTTCTTTGTTACTTCCAAGGCGAATTCAGGCGTTTGGAATAATCCATACAATTCGCAAATTTCACGGCAGTTTTACGCACAAAATCATCAATCGAAAAATAAAGAAATTCTTGGTTTTAAGTGATGATTTATTAAAGCGTATTGCTCCTCAAAAAAATAGTACGATAGGTAGTTTTTACCCAATTGATTTCCCACGTTTAGGAAAAGATATCCATAAATCTGATGATGCTTGTTGGGTGACGCTTACAGGAGGCGTTGAAAATAGAAGAAAGGATTTGACAGGATTTGTTTCGTTGGTGGAACAAACACCGGCAAATGTGAGCTTTATTTTTTTAGGAAAAACGGATGTTACAAGAGAAGATGTTGGACAACTTTTTGAAGAACTAAAGGCACGTAATCTGATGAACAGAATTGTTTATTTTGATTCATTTATTGATGCTGAAACCTTCGATGGGTATTTAACAAAAACAGATTTCTTATTACCGCTAATTCACCCAACTACTCAAAGTGCGGAACAATATGTGGTCAATCAAATTTCAGGCGCTTTTACCTTGTCCTTCGGTTATCACATTCCACTTTTGATGCATGTTGCTTTTCAGAACGAATTGGATTTACAGCAGGCCTCTTTTTTTTATGATCCAATACATTTCAATCGCGACTTTACAACGGCGCTTCATGAGAATGGTACTAAACGCCAGCAACTGAAACATAATCCAAAATGGCAATCTGAAGCGCAACAGGATATTTATCTCCGCTTTTTAGAAACGCACGAATAGATTAATCAATGCATGCGCATTTCTAACAGTTGTTTTACTTCTTCGATAACGAGTGCATCTTCTATTGTTCCCGGAACAACATAAGCCGTATTGTTTGCTAAGCTTCTTAATATGTTTCGTAAAATTTTCCCACTACGTGTTTTCGGCAGGCGTTCCACAAATAACACTGTTTTTATAGAAGCAACCGCACCAATTTCTGTACGAATTTTGTCTTTGATTTCCGCACGAATGGTTCCTTGATCTCTCACTTCTGTATCCTTCAACACAACAAAAGCTAACGGAACTTCACCTTTTAATTCATCTGCTGCGCCGATTACAGCACATTCAGCTGTACATGACATTGCAGCAATGATTTCTTCCATTTCTGCAGTCGATAAACGGTGTCCTGCAACATTGATAACATCGTCCACGCGACCAGTGATAAAAACATAGCCTTCTTCATCTATATATCCACCATCGCCAGTGAAATAATAACCAGGAAAACGAGATAAGTATCCAGCCTCAAAGCGTTCATTGTTTTGCCAAAGCGTTGGTAAACATCCCGGAGGAAGCGGTAATTTTATGGCAACAAACCCTTGTTCATGTGCTTCTGCTCGCGTGCCGTCGTCATGTAAGATTTGAATGTTGTAGCCCGAAACAGGAACAGATGCCGAACCTGGTTTTACCGGTAATGGTTCAACCCCTTGCATATTTGCAAGCATCGGCCAGCCACTTTCTGTTTGCCACCAATGATCGATAACTGGTTTTTGTAACAAATTTTGCGCGTATTCTAAGGTTGAAACATCACAACGTTCACCTGCAAGAAACAGGTTACGCAGAGATTTTGTCATTTCTGGTTTGTAAAACTGATTGTGTGGATCTTCTTTACGAATCGCACGAATGGCTGTTGGAGCAGTGAAGAAAACATCCACTTTGTGTTCGTCTATTACACGCCAGAACGTTCCAGCATTTGGAGTTTTGATCGGTTTTCCTTCAAAGACAATCGTTGTGGCTCCTGTAATCAATGGTGCATACACAATGTAGGAATGTCCAACGACCCAACCAATGTCGGATGCGGCCCAAAACACATCACCTTGTTTCACATTATAAACGGCTTCCATCGAATAGCGCAAAGCAACTGCATGTCCACCGTTATCACGAACAATTCCTTTCGGTTTTCCCGTTGTTCCAGAAGTGTAAAGAATGTATAAAGGATCTTCAGAAGCCATTTCAACATAGCTTTCAGGTTCGGCAGCTTGCAATAATGAATGCATATCTTCAAAGTGTTCGGAGCGTGGAACATCTTCGGTCATACGATTGAACGAAATCACAATTTCAGGTTTCAAAGTAGATTCTTCAATTCCTTTCTCGATTATGGGGTGATAAGGAATGATACGTTGAATTTCAATTCCATAGTCAGCCGTGATAATTGCTTTTGCTCCGGCATCATCTATTCGTAATGCCAACTCGTGAGCGGCGAATCCACCAAACACAACGGAATGTATCAATCCTAATCGCGCACACGCCAACATCGCGATGGTCGCTTCGGGTACCATCGGCATATAGATAATCACGCGATCACCTTTTGTTAATCCCTTTTCGTTCAGTGCTCCCGCAAATTTTGAAACCAAGTGCAACAATTCTGAATAGGAATATTTTCGAACTGTATTCGTAACAGGAGAATCGTAAATCAGTGCTATGTTATCACCCAAACCATTGTTCACATGTACATCTAGGCACAAGTAAGAAGTATTCAGTGTTCCTCCTTCGAACCAATGTGCGGTTCCATTTGAATTTAGTTTGAACGGTTGATGTGGTTGTTTGAACCACGTGATTTTTTCTGCTTGTTTTGCCCAAAATAAAGCAGGTTGTTCGATGCTTTCCTGATAGACTTTTTGATATGTTTTCATAGCACTACGATTAGTGCGTTAAAGGTAAAAAAGTGAAACCATCGATGCATGGTTTTGTCTATTCAATTTGCTAAAATACTATAGGTAATAAATAAGATAATTCTACCATAAAAACGCCTATTTTTAAGAAGTAAATCTACCGAAAATACTGTTATAAATGAGAAAAGACATTTAACTATAGGTTTAACAGAAGCCGAGAGAAATATGTTGAACGAAAGGTCGCAACTAGTCCAAACAGGATTGCGAGCAGTAAAAAACAAAAAATCCCGCAAGTGTGGGACTGGGCTCGAATACCGTTCGTACGGTAACCCTCTGATTAATCCCGCAAGTGCGGGACTCTAACCAACTGAGCTAACGATCCCGTAGGAATAAACCCTGGATCACATAACCTTAGAATCAAGTTGCGTGATTTTTGTTTTTTAATAAAACGTTCGATTTTAATTGCATCACCTTCGCTTTTTGACACCTCGAAAACTGCTTTTAACCTCCAATCTTTAGCCTTACCTGTGTATTTGTCGGTGGAATTAGAAAGATGTTGCTCTAAACGCAACCAAGGATTAGAAGAATAGCCAACATAATATCTATCGATACTGTTGGAATGAATGATGTAAATGTAATAGGTCACATAAAACAAAAAATCCCGCACTTGCGGGATTTTTTTGCTCCTTCTGCTGGGCTCGAACCAGCGACCCTCTGATTAACAGTCAGATGCTCTAACCAACTGAGCTAAGAAGGAATATTACCTTTATTTCAAATCTCTCGACCCTCTGATTAATCCCGTATTTACGGGACTCAACCAACTGAGCTAAGAAGGAATATTACCTTTATTTCAAATTTCTCGGCTCCTCTGATTAATCACGTAGTTACGGGACTCAACCAACTTAGCTAAAAAATTTCACCATCGTTTCCGAAAAGCGAATGCAAATATAAAGAAAGAATTTATTCTGCAATGCTATTTTGAAAAAAAAATTCAGGAAAAGTGAGCGTTTCCCGCTAATTCCTTAAAAATCATCTTCATCCAACGTGAAATCATCAATTGAAGCATCAAAGCTGTCTTCACATTGATCACTATCAACTAAATCTTCACAATTGCCATCTTCACATTTGGCAGGACGTAAAATATTTGTTTTTGAAACATTTAAACGAATTTCTGTGCGAATGAAACCATCCTCCTGAGCATAGGCTTTCGCAAAAGGCGTTCCTTCCAATTCAACCAATGCACCTTTCTTTAAAAAATCTAAAATTCTTAGGTTCGCGCCGTCTTTTTTCCAGATTGTGCAGTTTACCCAAGTTGTTTTGGTTTTAGTCTCTCCTGTACGTTTGTCCTTCCAGTTTTTGTTGTGTGCAACGGGAAAATTTATGGCTATTACGCCTCTTTCCATGTTTTTCACAACAGCGTCCTTCCCGATGTTTCCAATTAATCGTGTTTCAAATACCGTCGCCATTTTGCATAGTTTATACCGTGAATGTAACAAACACTACGGTAATTGTCAAAAAAAGTTCTTTTTTGGAATTATTCTAAATACAATAGGTGTTATTCAACCTTTACGATATATGCATCTTTGAAGCCATTTTTCTTGACTTTTTCTAAGTCTTTCTTAGCTGCATCTTGTGAATCGTAGCTTCCAACCGTGTATAAATATTTATAGGCACTGGTAGTATTTAACTTCTTGCGCGTTACAGGTAAGCCTAATTTTTTGAAACTTTCTCCACCAGTATCCATTGGTTCCTTCGAAGACATAATCTGTATCGTGAATTTTCCAGAGGCAGTTGATGTGTTAGTCGTATTATTTGTTGACTTTGAATTTGCTGTTGAATTATTTCCTCCAGCGCTTTTCATGAAACTAATGGATGGAAAATCCTTTTGAATTGTTGTGCGAAATCCTCTGTAAATCGCTGAAGCAATAATATCTTGACCATTTGTTGTGTTCAAATAATTTGCCTCTTTTTCATTGGTTAAAAATCCACATTCTACTAATACACTTGTCATGTTCGTGAATTTCAAAACTTGTAACGAATGTTCGCGATCATCTGTATCTTTTACACCTCTGGAATGTCGACCTGCTCGTGTAGAAAATTCATTTTCAAATTCTTTAGCTAAACTCACCGCTTTCTTTGAATTCATTGAATGAACATGTGATTCGGTACCATGAACATTGGTGCGTGCATTGGCATTGCAGTGAATCGAAATGAAATAATCAGCTTTTGCATTATTGGCCTTTTCAACACGATCGTCCAATGAAGGAAATGAATCGTCTGTTCGCGTGTAAATGATTGTCACATTTTTCATGTTCTGCTCGATATACGAACCAAATTTTTTAGCAATCAACAAATTCAAATCCTTCTCAGGCAAATGATTCTTGTTGCTCGATAAATGTCCTGGATCACTTCCTCCATGTCCTGGATCAATTACCACAATGATTTTGTCTTTCTGAGCAAACGATTGAATGCTTAATGCACTCAAGCAGAAAAGTAAAAGCAGCATTTTCATGCGAACAAAAATAAAACCTGTTCTTTTTAAAAATTACCTGCTAGAAAAAGCTTACGAAGAAATGATTGTTAATACCGCGTTGAAAGTCAACCGAAAGAGGGAAATTACTTGGACTCGGTTGAAAAATAACCGTGTACAATTTTCGCTTTTGCCGTGCCAATCACCGAAACCAATGAATCCATTGATGCATTTTTAATTGCCGAAACGGTTTTAAATGCTTTCATTAAATCTTCTTGCGTTTTTGGTCCAATACCTGTGATTGAGGTTAATTCAGAAGTAAGCGCTCCTTTACTTCGACGATTTCTATGATGTGTGATTCCAAAGCGATGGGCTTCATTCCGCATGAACTGAACAACCTTTAAACTCTCTGATCGCTTGTCTATATAAATAGGCAAAGAATCTCCAGGAAAGAAAATTTCCTCCAAACGTTTGGCAATCCCTACAATTGCGACCTTTCCACGTAAATCCAATTTTTCCAACGCTTTCAATGCTGCCCCTAATTGTCCCTTTCCACCATCGATAATGATCATTTGCGGTAAGGATTGTCCTTCTTCCAACAAACGACGATAGCGACGATAAACCGCTTCTTCCATCGAAGCAAAATCATCAGGGCCCTCAACTGTTTTCACATTGAAATGACGGTAATCTGCTTTGCTTGGTTTTCCATTTTTGAAGACAACGCATGCAGACACGGGATTCGTTCCTTGAATATTGGAGTTATCGAAACATTCCATGTGAACAGGCAATTCCGTTAGGCGGAAATCGGTTTTGATTTGTTCTAGAATGCGTTTCGTATGACGTTCTGGATCTACAATTTTTTCCTGTTTGTTTTTTTCCAAACGGTAAAACTTCGCATTGCGCATTGATAGTTCGACCAATTGTTTTTTATCGCCACGTTGGGGAACGGAAAACTGAATGCCTTCGAGTTTTAAATTTAAAGGTTCTTCCAACAATACTTCTTTCGAAACACTTGAAAATCGCTCGCGCAATTCTGGCAAAACATAACTTAAAACTTCTTCACGTGTTTCATTCAATTTCTTTTTGACTTCAGCGGTATATGCGTGAATGATTGATCCATTGTGAATACACAAGTAGTTCACAAACGCAGCATCTGGTTCATCGAGTAAAGTACAAACATCAACCTCATGTATGCTTGGTGAAACAATGGTCGATTTCGCTTTGTAATTTTCGAGCGTTTGTAATTTCACCTTCATTTCTTGCGCCAACTCATACTCTTGATTGCTCGCATGTTGCACCATTTTGTCTTTGAGAAATTGCATCACGGATGAAATATTACCTTTCACCAAGTTCTCAATTTGCGCAATTTTTTCGTCATAATTCGCTTTGGATTCATAGCCAACGCATGGAGCCAAGCAATTTCCCAAATGGTATTCCAAACAAACTTTATAGCGTTTCTCTTCAATTTTATTTGCCGCCAAATCATAAGTGCAATTACGCAAAGGATACAATTCTTTAATAAGTGAAAGCAAGGTATGCATGACCTTTCCACTTGGATAAGGACCATAATAGGCTGAACCATCGCGGATCACATTGCGCGTCGAAAATACCCGTGGGAATGGTTCTTTCTTAATACAAATCCAAGGATAGGTTTTGTCATCTTTCAGCTGAATGTTGTATTTCGGCTGGTATTTTTTGATGAGGTTATTCTCCAACAACAAAGCATCCAATTCGGTGTCAACAACCATGTATTGAATATCAGCAATGCGTTTTACCAACATCACTGTTTTGCCGTTGTCCAGTGTTTTATTGAAATAGGAAGAAACACGTTTTTTAAGGTTCTTCGCCTTTCCGACATAAATGATCGTACCTCCAGCATCAAAATACTGATAGATTCCCGGTTTCTCAGGAAGCGTTTTGAGTTTTAACTGAAGATGTTCTTTTACAGACGACATATTGCAAAAATAAGCAATCGTGCTTGGTTAGCAATTCATGAACCATTCAAATGATTTTACGCAAAGAAATACAAGGCCCGCATCAAATTTTATCGTAGAGTTATCCGATTGATAATGAGTAGATAAAATTTGAAAGAACGAAGTAGTTCAAAGCGAAAATTCATTGAATTTAGTCTTTGTTGATGATATCGAACAATTCGTTAAGATTCGGAGAAATAATAATCTCAATACGACGATTTTTTGCTTTGTCGTTTGGATCTACAGGATGAAATTCAGAACGACCAGCTGCCATTAATTGTGCTGGATTCATTTTTGAATTCGTTAAAAGAATATCAATTACAGATGTCGCACGAAGGACCGACAATTCCCAATTTGATTTTGGATGTGTTGTACTGACCAATTTATCAGTATCGGTGTGACCTTCAACGATGATTTCTAGCTCTTTTTCGTTTTCCAATACTTTTGCTAATTCAACCAAGGCCTTTTTTCCATTCGCTTCAACGCTTGTACTTCCAGAAGCAAACAACAATTTCGCTTCCATACTCACATAGATTTTACCATTTTTTTGAACAACAGTTAATCCTTGGCTTTCAAATCCTTTTAATGCGTTTGCCACTTTGGCTTTTAACAATTTCGTTGCTTCGTCTTTGCGTTTGATTGCTTCTTCCAACTCATTTACACGTTGTTCACGTTCAGCCAATAACACTTCTTTGGCTTTCAAATCAGTTTCAAGCGTCATCAAAGCATCTTCTTTTCGCTGCAATTCGATGTTTTTACTTTCCAATTCAGCTTGTAAATTGGCAGTTTCCTTTGCACCAGATAAACGCAATTTATCGAACGCTTTTTCCAATGATTCATTTTGAACCACCATTTTATCGTACTGTGTTTGTAGAATGCGGTATTCGTTTCCAATGCGTGTTGTATCTGCTTTTAGCTTTTCAACATCCGACTTCATAACATCATAGCGTGCTTCTAAGTCCTTTGCTTTTCCTTCGTAATTAAGTGCATTGGTTTTGTACATTTCCAATTCTTCGCTACACTTTTTCTCACGCGCCACTAAATCGTTGTATTTTTTTGCAGGAACACAAGCTCCCAACACCAATAATCCAAGGATAACACCACTTAATCTCATAACATTTATTTTAGCCTAACAAATATCAACAAGTTAAGGCTTGCAATTGCGTCAAGAAGCGGGAATTATAAACAGTGAAAATTGAATAACTTGAGGGGAAACTAATTTACATCAATTACGGTTTCTATCATTGTTTCCAAATCTAATTCAACGATTTCAAATTTTACAGTGAAGTTAATGGTTGTCCCAATTTGATCATAGGTCATTTTTGTCATCAATAATTTTGTTCCGTCTGAATTTGGCTTTAGCCTTTGATACATTACTTTAGGACATTGACATCTCAGTTTAGTTATTGAATTAGTTAAAAAATCGTATTGATAAAGCCCAAAGGCATTTATAAAAATGGCAGTAGAATTATTTATCCAAACCACTTCACTTATATTTTCGGAAAAGGTTTTTTCTTTAATTACGGATTTTTGAGAAGGGTCTATAATTCGAATACCATTAATGTTAGTGCCTATCACATAACCATTATTATTGTTCCAAGAACCATAGCGGCAGATTTCATACATTTTATAGTAGCCTAAGGTATCTTGTGTTACACCATCAGAGTTAAAAACTTCAGAATAAGATTCAATAGAATTATAAAAATAGCTCATGATTTTTGATGCATCAAAATTCCATTTGGGATGAAAGTAAGTACTTCCGCTAGTTAGTTGATTTAAACTATCTCCATTGGATTTCATTTTCCAAACGTTGTTATCACCTATTTCCAACAAAATCCAATCATTTGTTCCCCAATCAAATGATAGAACCTTAGAGAAAGTACCAATCAATAATTTTTCATTGGTGACTCTATTGTAACGGTACAAATATCTAACATTAGATATTTTGTTTACATATATAAACTCATTATCGTTATGCGGATTGTAGGCTGGATAATATACTATGTTTGTATCTAAAATTGAATTTAAATCCGTATTATAACCTTGCAAATTAATATATGGTTCACACTCACAATGTTCTGATTCATCATTCATTAAATAGAAATCCTTTTTACATCCATAAAAACCAATAAATACAAACAGAAATCCAATAAGGACGAATATTTTGAACAGAAAACGCATCTATTTACCGATTGTTAAATTTACACCAAAATAAACTCCAGAAAAATCGAGGTTCACAGATGTGCCATCTGATAAATCCATAGTTCGATCTATACGATCGTGAATAATTTCAGACGTAAGAAACTGATAACCAAAATGAATCCCAATTGCTGAAAAAACTTGTTTATCGATGAATCGATAAGAGAATGTAGCTGAAATTTCTCCAGCTATATGATTTGACTTACCACCAAACAATGAACGAGCCATTTTATTTGGTTTTATCATAGCTTCATACGCGTTAAGCTTGCTTTGAGCAATACCAAACTTTAGATCATTGGACAAAGTCAATCGCTTCAAAAAAGCTGATTTTGCATCAAAGTTGAAAAATTCATGATATAAAATACCAAGATTTAATCCAATACTTTTTGATTCAGGTTGCAATATAAAATGGTACGTGTAATTATAATAAACATCCTGAAATGGTTCATATACTGTATAGTTCTTTTCAAACGTTGCTTGCGCAGTCTGATAATTCCCATAAATACCAAAATTAAAGTGTCTAGAATACTGATAGCTTAATTGCCCCTGGTATTTAAATCCGTCTTTAAAATATGGACTGTCCAACATTACATCCTTAATTGGATTGTTAGCATCGATTAAAAAGTCGTTCAATTGATTCATTTTCCAATATTGTTGTGAAAATGAAAAATCAAAGTTCAGTTTTCCTTTTTGACCTTCTGCTGTAAGTGGAATTAAAAAGAGAATCAGTAATATGCAATGGAATGTGTGTTTTTTCATTTGCGTAAGGTTAATTGAATTCCGAAATTGAAGCCTGAAAAATCAAGATTAATGGGTTTTGATGATGGATTAGTATTGTAATAATAATAAAAGGTATTTTCCGAATGATCTCTAACAACTTTTGTTTTATAATACTGGTATCCTACTTTCAGATTAATTGACGAGACTACTTTTCCTTGATTTAACTTGTAACCAACTACCAAATTAAATTGTCCATTCAAATCTGATGAAAAGAAAGTTTCACCTAGATAGATTTGTTCGGGATATTTATATGATTCCTCATGAAATAATTTTGAGAATCCGAATCCAATTTTATATTCACTTGCTAAAATTAAACGCTGAAGTAGTTTAGAACTATTCTCCTCAAAATGAAATAGTGAATTGAAATAGGTTTTTGAACCAATTAAAAAGTTAAAAGCATTTAATGTCAACCGATAT
>JACCDQ012139589.1_pt1 | contig 27905 bp, 46 predicted proteins | sample 7446031 | NCBI WGS metagenome assembly JACCDQ01 (sample SAMN15323442, study PRJNA562643) | freshwater metagenome | isolation source: river surface water | place: USA:Blue River Watershed | collected 2017-08-17 | reverse complement strand
GGGTATCAAGATAGAGCTGAGAGGCTCTGAGATCTTTACTCGTCTAGGACTTGAATCGTACTTCTATGCTCAAGGCTCTCAAGAAACGTCTCAGGATACGCTAGAGGACAAGTAAAACAGTTATTGTTATCCTTATCGTAAGGTTGGCCACCACCTATGGATACAGGGATTTTGATAGATAAGAATCGCTCTGGCTTCTTATTAGTCTTAACACACTTCTCACACACTCGTGACTTGTATAGATTGTTATCTCTGGTTAGTAGCTGATACTGTTTCTTAATCTCTTCAGGCTTAGTTACATCTACCTTCGCTTCCTGGCTACCCTCCAGCTCTTTAAGTCTGGTTACTGGCAAGCGGTGATCAACTTCAGGATTGGTTGTTGAGTGGATCCCTGTGAAGGCATCACGATGCCCCAGTGTCTTTCGAATGGTGGCAAACTCTTTTGGACTGTAGTTGGCACGAGCGTAGGCATTGCCTGTTACGTATGGCTCTACAATCTTATCTTTAGTCTCTGTGACATTATGAACGTAGCAACGCTCTCTCTGTAGCCTTGGAATGTTTACACCAGCGTCACGCAGGAACCTGATATGGCCTGCTGCCTGACCAATGTCAAGATTATTATTCAGGATCTCCTCACGCATACAGCAGCGTAGGATTCCTTCTGGGTGCTCTAGCAAGATTGCTAAGATAGATTGTGTCTTATTTCCCTGAACTAGTCCAGCATCTTTAAGGTAGGCCAAAAGCTCAGTTTTATTCATACAAAAAGTATACAGTGGGTGGATTAGATTGTCAAGACTTATAGAGAAGAAAACAGTGGTGGGACTTCATCGTAGTCTCCAGAGTCTTCTACTTTAGGGAATGATTCGTGGCATCCATAGCAATAGTGGGTAGGCATATCTGGTCCTACAGTGCAACCACCCAAAGCAATACCCTCAGATCTTGCCATGTCAATTAGTTTAGGTGTAGGGAAACCATAGACAACGTTAACGAGGTCGTGGTTACACTCTGGACAATTATTCATTATTCTAGTATAGCATATAAGCAGTGGTATAATAGGGATTATGGCCACTAATCACAATCTTTTTACACTTAGTAACGCTACTGCGACTAGGATTACACCACTTGGAGTACACTCTGGGATGGATATAACAATTCAAAATGTTGATGCAACAGCATATGTCTACGTTGGTGGCGAGGGTGTTCTCACTACTGACTACGGATACCGCATTGCACCTGGACACGCCATTTCCTGGGAGCTTCCTGGAACAGACTCTCTTTATCTAATTTCTGACGTGAATGGATCGAAGGCAGCTGTTCTTAAGACCAACCTTGAAACTGGTGCATAATGTCTAGATTCACTAACCATACTGATGGAATCCCTGGACCACAAGGTCCTGCAGGTGTAGGCGTTCCTCCTGGTGGAGATGCTGGAGAAATCCTAGCTAAGATTGACGGTACTGATTTTAATACTGAGTGGATCCAAAACTTTACAAGCACTGTTAAGCACCTAGTCAAATATGTTGGTGACCCAACTATTCCCATTGGTACTCCAGTTTATACAGTGTTAAGCGGTAATGGAAATAGCTCAACAAACATTCCAGTAAATGTTGCATCAAACACTTCTGAGGCAACATCATCCAAGACTATGGGTCTTATTGAAGCATCAGCAGAGAAAAATGGTTTTGTTTATGTTGTTACTGAGGGCCTTGTTGCAGGCATTAATACATCTACCGCAAACACTGGTGATCCAGTATGGCTAGGTGCTAATGGTGCATACATCTTTGGTCTTGCCAATAAGCCAAAAGCACCTGCTCACCTAGTATTTCTTGGTGTCGTAACACGTGGTCAGCAGGCTAATGGAGAGATCTTTGTTAAAGTCCAGAATGGCTTTGAAGTTGAAGAGCTTCACAATGTAAAGATTGACAACCCACTTGATGGACAAACGCTAAAATACCAAGCGTCTACTGGAATGTGGATCAATTCGTTCTAATGGCTAAAGAAGTATTGCTCTGGTACAAATGTCCTTGCGGCAAATTCCATGACATCTATTGGTCAGTGTACAAACAGCTGGTTGAAAAAAGATTGCAGTGTAACTGCGAGCTAATCAGTCATATACTTAACGAACAGCTTCATTAATTCAACTGTGTATTTATTGTAGTCAATCTCTAAGACTGAATTGTCAGCATCTATCTTGTGAATCTTGATGTCTTGTCCTAGCTGGAAGAGTACCTTGTGAATCTCTTGTTCAATATCCATCTTCGTGTTCTCTCATATATGTTCTGATCTTATGACAATTGCTACATACTACGTCACACTTAGCTACTTCTTTCCAAGCCATCTCTACCCCAAAATTTTTGAGGACACGTGTAACGTTATCTAGTTTAACTTCTTCTGGTCTGTGATCAAATTCCAATACATAATGTGGGAATTTGTTTCTGCAGTCCTGACATCCAAGTTTCTCCTTCAATAGATGAAGTTGTTGTAATACCTTTGCACACTCTTGACGGTGCTTCTTGGACTTAACCATCTTAATCTATTATATCATTTGATTAAGATGCGGTGCCCCTGGCAGGAATCGAACCTGCGACTAAGAGATTAGAAGGCTCCTACTCTATCCACTGAGTTACAGAGGCTAGTAGCTAATTAGTTGTTTGCTCTAAACTGACGCAGACGATCGCAGTTAGCACAAATAAACTTTAACTGTGCAACCTTAAGCTTAGCCTTTTCTAGAGTTTCTTTGTCAGTAACAGACTTGATAATATTATCAACATCGGTTGCATCTACTGCATCTAGCTGACTGTGGTGTAGGTACTGTCCACAAGAATTACACGGACGCTTCTCCTTGTATCCTTCTACGAACTTTAGTACTTTGTCTTTAAATTCATTTGCCATTTGTTTCTCCTTATAATAATTGTATCAAATGTAGCTATGGTTGTCAAGTGGGCTGGATGGGACTTGAACCCATGACCGACGGATTATGAGTCCGCTGCTCTGACCAGCTGAGCTACCAGCCCCAAGCCTAGTGATTAATAAAATAATCTACTATGCCGTACAGGTCTTCGAAAGATCCTATGTTGTGTATCTCTCTCTTAAACTTGTAGCTGTCTAATGCTGTTTCAGATGGGTGTCTGTTTACTGGTGCTACCCCAGTCTTATGTACCCTCCAAACGTCCCCAGAAGCCTCCAGGATGGCCTCAACCTCGTTAGGGAAGCGAACATCTGCAAAGACTACGTTCTCGTGCTCCTTGGCCCTTTTCATGGCCTGATTGACCCAAAAGTCCTGACCAAAGATTTCACGGCCTACCTCTGTGCCCATTCGCTGCAAAAGCTCTCTGGTGTCTGGGCTATCTGCCTTAACGCCTTCCCAACCAAGACCATCTACTGCAGCAGATAGTGGTACACCACGCATATCTGCAATATCAATCTTAGGATTAAGGACGTATAATGCCTGCCTAATTGGATCTGCAAATGAAATCTTTACAAACCCATGGTTCTTAACTAGATAGTTAGCTACTGTGTCTTTACCAGACTGTGCGTATCCTGATACTCCAATAATCATTAGAAAGGTGGCTCCTCAAATCCTTCTTCTTTAAACTTCTTATACATATCCTCTAGGGTAGTATACTTAATTTTAATTGTCTCTACCGCCCAGCCTTCGCAAGCTGAGTCAGCATCCTGCAATGCCCTGATACAGCGATCGTTTTCATTCATTTCAGCAATCCGCTTAACCAGATCAAGATACATATTCATCTCAGGAAAGATCTTCCAAGCTAACCATTCACGGAAGTCCTCTGTCCAGTTTAGGATATAGTTTTTTATAATGTTCATCGTGTCTTCTTGCCGAAAATAGTTCCAAGCCATCCAAGAGTAATCAGTGCAGTCCAAAAGATGTTCCAAAAGTTTGGTCCATCATTAAAAATACTACTAACGTTAATTGCGAATACTGCTAGAGCTCCAATGCCAATGGCAATAGATGCTATCATTACTAGCACTACCAAAAATCCTTCGTATTTCATTTAGATTCCTTAATGCCTTTCAATACACTCATTGTACTAGGAAATGCTGTGTCTGTCAACTGTTGAACTGCCTTTGCATAGTCCTGAATCTCAACCTGTGCATCGTGTCCCAGACGCTGATCTAGGAATGTCATAACACCCTGCAGGGATGTCGTCCAACGCCAGCGTACGTACATTCCATATGCTGGCAAGAATAGACGTGCTAGCTCTGGAGCAACGTTGTCGCTCATAGCTTGGTGATATAGGTCAGTGCCCTCTTCAATAAGCTTGATTAGTTTATTTGTATATACACCGCCAGTGCCTTCAAAGATTGGCTCACCACTACCCTGCTTACTATTCTCAGGCTTGCTTCTCCATTCATCTGGAGATGGCACATAGAACTCTTCGTCCTCCGTAATGTATCTGCGTGAAGACTCGTTCCAACCATTCTGGTCGTCTACGTGTGACGATGCAACTGCATACTTCCACCACTGTCGTGCAACAAATAGTGGGGCATAGACTTCGAAGGTGAGAGCCGCATGGCGGAATGGCGACGTGTGCCCTTCACGTACCAGGAACTTAATAAGACCCTCGTCTTTGGAGCTAAATTCTTCAGACTCTTTATCGTAGCTAACACGTGCAGCGTTAACGACAGATAGATCATTCCCAAGAGTATCAACCAAACGTACATATCCCTTATCCAATACCTTTACACTAGTCATTTAGCAACGCCTTAAGCTCTGGATACTCCAAGTATTCTGGGTATTCTTCAAGGACTTGCTTAGCTGTTTTAGCAATGTTATCCCAGTTATCTAGCATCTGTAGCCATACGCCTTCTGGCACTACCTGCTTCCACTCTCCACCAATATACATTGTGGGAATCTGGGCCTTGTCAATAATAGTATAACCCCATGTGAGACCGCTCTGTGTGTATGGTGCGATCAGAATCTCTTGTGGGTCTAGGCGAAGTCCTATGCCACGTAGCTGACCCTCTATCGGTTCGTCCATTGCTTTATCTTTCTTACTAGTTTTGGTTTTGTAAAATAGTTCCAGTTGTTTAGGAACCAGTGCTTATAAACTGGAATAGGATATTTAAGAATACCCCATAGTCGTGACCAGTCTGTCTCCCAGCGGTGCTTACTCATCAGCTGGTGACACTAGACTGATACGCTCTCGTAGAATATCTAGTACATACTTTACATAGTAGCCATAGTATGGATCTTCTGAAGCCGTAGCGTGATACTCTTTATCAAAATAAGCAAGTAGCTCTTCGTATGCCTGGAGCCTGCCCTCATTAAGAATAACCTTGATTACAAGCTCTTGGTCTTCTGTTAGATTATCTAGAGTAATCTTGCTCATACTGTTATCCAATCACTGCAAAAATATCACGATATGGTAGGATGACGAAGTCTTTTCCATCGTGCTTAATTTCAGTTCCAGAATATTTAGAATAGATAACCTTGTCGCCAACAGCTACATCAAGCGTTACCTTGTCGCCGTTACCTGCTGTAAACCCTGGTCCTACAGCCACTACGATGCCCTCTGTGGGTTTTTCTTCTGCTGAGCCAGCAATAATTAGTCCAGATGGTGATGTCTTCTCTACTTCTACAATAGGTTCTACAAGAACCTTATCTTCTAGTGGTTTAATACTCATTTTAATACTCATCTTTCTGGTGCTCTACACCATGCTTATCATCAATATACTTGTGGATCTTACGCAACGCTACCGCCTTTGATACGGCATAGCCTACCAATAGAAATACGGCATTCCAGAAAAACTCTGATACCATATGCTCTAGGCCAAAGGTTACTTCAAAGATTGTTTGGATTAGGGTTTCACCCTCGTGTTCGTGCATTGTGTCCTCTCATACGTTCTGTATATCCATTATACTGAACGGAGAGGTAGTTGTCAAGCAGCGATTGCGTTAATTTTGTCTGGCTGGAATCCTGCCCAGCTGTCATCGCCTGAGATAACTACAGGAGCAGCCATGAATCCCATTGCTACGATCTTGTCGTAAGCCTCTGGGTCTTTGGTAATGTCCACTACGTTATACTCTACCCCATTTCTGTCCAATAGCTTCTTGGTTTGCTCGCACTGTACGCAAGCTGGCTTGGTATAAACCGTGGTCATATGATCTCCTTTTATAGTTGTAGAATCTATTATACGAACTTGTTTAATAGATTTGTTGTTCTTATATTACGATTATGTTACGATTATGTTACAAGCTCCCCCACCAGGATTCGAACCTAGAATGACGGCACCAAAAACCGTAGTGTTACCAATTACACCAAAGGGGATTCGTGAAAGTAGAGGGATTCGAACCCACTCAGCATATGCAACAGATTTACAGTCTGCCCTGGCTCTCCAACTCCAGCGTACTTCCTTGGCACCGCCACAAGGAATTGAACCTTGTCCCTCAGTTTTGGAGACTGATGTGCTACCGTAACACTTTGGCGATTTACGTGACCCCACGGAGAATCGAACTCCGATTGCCAGGATGAAAACCTGATGTCCTAACCATTAAACGATGGGGCCAGATATATATAATATCAGATTTAGATACTTAAGTCAATAGGCGATGACTTTGTATAATCTTTGCCAAAGTCAGCAAACAATGACTTATCCATTTCACGATTCACAATTGATCGTGACCAGGAGAATCCTGCATCTCCACCCCAGGCAAGCCACATAATGTAGCCGTTAGAAGGATTGGCAGTGTTTCCCCAGTCTTTGCCCTTCTTGTCTACCTCGTGACGTGAGAAGTATGAATACATTCTCTTAACAGTACTTAGAGACAAAGTCTCTCCTCTTGCTAGCTGTCCTGCACGAGTCCAGCCTACAGATGTTCCAGCACCGTTGGCCTTACCATCTTCCTTAAACTTAATAGCACGACGTGCTGCAGATCTAGCACCAGCAGGTGGAGAGTATCCGTCAGCCTTAGACATTGAGTCAGTTTCGTATTCAACATCGTCTGAATCTTCAAACAGGTCATCGGCTTTTTCTGCAGGAACGCAGTTAGGGACCATTCTGCCATCCTTTGGCTTCATACCACGCTGAACATATCCATCCCAACAAGCCTTTTCAACAGACTCTTCTGGGCAGCAGTTCTCCATAGCCTTCTCAGAGTCTGCTTCGCTTGCATAGATTGCAGCTTGCTGTGCTCTTGCCTGCTCTTCAGTTGCGTGACAACCGTGCACCTTGCCTTCTCCGCCCACTACTGGGTATCCCGTACATCCATGAGTACCCTTGGCACCAATGGTGTATCTTCCTTTTCCTGCTGGCATAATTGCCCCTTCTAATCTTTATATAATTATAGCATTAGAAATCCCCCCACACAGGCAATTCAGGCACGAAGGCCACGGTCATAAAATAGGTAACTAATCCATCCTAAGCGTAGTCCTGTGTGAGGGGACACTATAATTATACTACTAGTTAATGCTAATAGTCTTTGGTTTCTTCTCTTCTGGGATGTTTCTTACCAGATCAATGTACAGAATACCGTCCTCAAATCCAGCCTTTTCTACCTCGTAGTACTCAGGTAGGGTGAATGAGCGTGAGAACTTGCGAGCAGCAATACCCTTGTGTAGGTAGTTCTTCTCTTCAGCCTCTGGCTTTTCTGCTTTGATTGTTAGAACGCTCTTCTCAGTAGTAATACTGATGTCGTCCTTCTTGAATCCAGCTACCGCAAATTCCATAACAACTTTATCTTCGTCAATCTTGACAATGTTGTAAGGTGGGTAGGTGGTATTTGTTGATGTGTGAAATACCTTCTCAAATTCCTGAGCAAGGCTTCCAAATGGGAAGAGGTCTCTTCCTGTGTGTGTGGTATAAGTAACCATACTATCATCTCCTTATATTAAGCGAGTTAATTGCCCCCAATTGGCAGGCATAATAATTATAGCATAAGAAAAGAGGGACCGCAAATGCGATCCCCCTATCTTTGCTAAGACTATTACTTCTTCTTAGCAGGTGCCTTCTTAGCAGCTGGCTTTGGTGCAACCTTAGCAACGGCTTCCTTTACTTCTGCAGGAGCCTTCTTAGGTGTAGCAACCTTTAGTGCAGCCTCAACCTCTTCAACCTTTGGTACACGACCAAATGCCTTATCGTTAGGGTTAACTGCTCTAAGAGCAACAGGTGCAATAGCTGCAACTAGAGACCAAGCAAGATCTGCAGGGTCTGTTACTCCAGCAAGGTACAGTGCTGTACCAGCTGACAATACGCTACGTGCGTATGATGCAAGTAGTGCCTTCAATTGTGCGTTCATTTATTTTCCTTCGATTCTTGAGCTGGAAGAATACTTACCAACTCTTTGTATGCCTCTATAATTAGTTTTACATTAGCATCTTTTGTTTTATTTAGCTTTAGGATTGCTGGATCTACCTTTGTCCTAAATCCTTCTACTACCGACTGAACTTCTTCAATGTATGAAAATGCCCAGTCTCTAGAATTAGATAGGAATTTGATGAATCCATCATCTTCCTTTAATGCATTGGCATCTTTTTCTGCTGCGAGGGACGATACCTTCTCAGCCAAGACACTGTTGTCTAGTAATGCTTGCATTAACTTTGCGTACGCCTTATCTTTATCTATCTTCAGTTTGTAAACGCTGAATGACAAAAGTGCAATCGCTGCTAGGATAATTATAAAAACAATTAGTTCAATTATCTGTTGCATTAATATACCTCTTTTCCACCCTGGCGTTCAAGAAGAACGATAGCACCCTGATCCTCTAGAGCCTTCTTAACTCGTGCCATATATTCTACAGCACGACGCTTATCTTCGTCTAGAAGAGACATAAAGGCCTTCTCACTTGCTATCACTGCTAGGAAGTGTTCATGGTCTCTAATCTCTAGACCAAATCCTTTTGGTGCAAAATGAGCTAAAGAATGAACTGCTGTACGCATACCATCTGTATATGTCATTACTTACCCCTATCAGTTGTTAGATACTGCCAAGTTTCTGCCCACTGCTGCTTGCTACGATGTCTTCCAAATTCCCTGGACGGTTTTCCAAGATCTAGATAGACACCACCCCAAACACCAGTTTCTTTTTGAGATACGCCAACTGCGAAACATTGTCTAGCAACTGGGCACTCAGAGCAAAGCTTGTCTATGGCTGGCCTTAAACTAAGGTCTTCTTCGTATTTGTCAAAGAATAGATTGGTATCAAAGTCTTTGCAAGATGCATCATCGGTCCAGTCGTTTTTGCTCATAGCCACCTACGAATCTGTCTGGAATGTCCCACCCATTCTTGTTAGGGACAAATCTCTTTTGGAGATGCCAAACGCCATTGACATACGCACCAAACTTTGAGGTACGTCCTTTGTCAGATGGGTATGAGTTGACTACTGTCCACCCATCCCAACGTAAAGATCTGTTACGGTTAACGATCTTTTCCATTTCACTTAATGACTTTATCTGTGCCATTTTGTTTTATCCTAATGTATTTTTAATACCACTCACATATTCCGTGAGCCATCCTGATTTAGGTACAGGAATTCTAGTATCTGTAAACGCCAACCTGAATATCTTTTGCTTCAGCAACCCTAACAAGCTCAGATAGAGACTCCTTTGGTTTGCTAAAGTATGCAAGATACCCAACATCGTTTATATTTTCTTTCACCCAGCTAGGTGGAACTTTAATAAACTTAATCTTGATACCACGTGCTTTGAGGCTACGCTCAGAGATGTTTGTAAACTCCATGCCCATAGCATTAATGTGTGCTGGCCCTGCTGAGTATACGTAGATCTCTTTATCTCCTTCAGGCAACATTGACATTGCTGTCCCCATTGCTCTTAGGAAAATGGTGTAGTCATCAAATGACTTAGTTCCCTGAATTGCCACTATCATTTGTTAACCCCTCCGTTAGCTTCTCTACGATAAATATCATTCTGTCTAATTGTACCTTATCCATGGTCATTGTGTCAACTACCTTGGTAGATTCCTCGTCCACTATTCCATCGATCAGCTGTGCTACGTAAAGCTTGTTGTTTGTAATCCAGTAAGCCTCTTCTTCAGTAAAGATAACACGAACCTGAGTCTTTTGGTTATGCTTAGTAGCCTGAGTAACTTTTCTTCTTAGCTCTGGAACAAGGTATGGCATAAGTGGTCGCAATAGATTGTGCATATGTGCCTGCGAGTACTTAACCAATACTGGTACACTTTTGCTGTGTACCCTCCTAATACTGCGTGAAAATACCACCATTGTGAAAATGGTTAGCAGTGAGCCAATCAAGTATTCCATACTATATTATACTACTTGTGGGCAGCTCGTGCTTTTGCTAGTGCCTCAAAGTCTTTTACCTTTGTGTCTCCAAGATATCCCCAGGCGTAGCCCTTTTCAATCATTTCGTTGTTGAGTGAATTGCCAGATCCATCTAGGTATACCCAGCCGAGAATGCGACCATACTTTTCAGATGAATCCATCTTCTCAGTCTTGATAACAACGGTCTTGGCAGCCTTGATAGCCTTCTTGAGGTATTCCTTAGACTCTAGCCCAAGTGCCTTCTCTACCTTGTCAGTAGTGCGTGACTCTGGGGTATCAATACCAGCCAGACGAACACGTGAACTAAAGCTAATATCAAACCCTAGATCAATTACAACGTCAATGGTGTCTCCATCTACTACGTTGGTTACTTCTTTTACATAATATTCAAACATTAATAGTCATCTCCCTTAGACTTATTAACAACAAGTCTTTCACGCTCATCAATAATATTGAAAGCAAACTTCATCATTTTGTCGTAGCCAACTGCATTATTGACAACATTTTCATAGTGATGACCACAGAAAAGCAACTCTCCAGTTACTCCTGTGGCCTTCACATATGCTTGTGCTCCGCAATCTGCTGCATCACAACGGTCATTGGCAGTGAGTACCCACTCTACTGTCTCTACCACTACTTGTCCTTACTGTAGAATCCGCTACCCTTGAACTGAACACCAATGCCACCGATGACCTGGTTCATCTTATATCCACACTTTTCACACATATGTGTTGGAGATGGATCGTGAATGCTTCTGGTCTCTACTAGCTTTGTTTCACATTCTCTACAAACGTATTCATAGGTTGGCATAATTACCCAAGTGCCTTCCAGGTTAGATTACCTACAGCACCATCTGGCTTGGTAATCTCTTTACGAGTCTTCTGGAACTTGATAACTGCAGCCTTAGTAACATTATCGAATGTTCCTGTAGCGTCTAGACCAAGTCTAGTCTGTAGCCACTTAACTGCTGGACCAGTTGATCCAACCTTAAGTTCTCCAGCTAGAGCAGGCTTTGCTGGCTTTGCAGCAGGCTTAGTAACTGGTGCTGGTGCTGCCACTGCCTTGGCCTCTGCTTTCTTGGCAGCCAATTCAGCGTCAACTGCTGCTGCCTGAACCTCATTGTGTTCTGGAGCTGGTGCTACTGGATCATCCTTGGTTGCGACAACTGCTGCCGAAGCGATAGCCTTTTCAGATGCGATAAGTGCCTTGAAGAAACCAATTGGCTCAATGTAGTTCTTACCATTTGCATCCCAGATGTGCTTGTTTCCAAGACGTAGCTCCCAGTGGAGGTGCTTGCCAGTTGACATTCCAGTAGTACCCATCTTACCTAGAGGAGTACCAGCTTCAATCTTCTGGCCCTTCTTAACCTTAATAGAGCCATCTTGCATATGTGCAAATAGAGATGTGTATGTCTTGCCATTGATCTTCATAAGAAGAACTACGTAGTTACCAAAGCCACCGCCAGGTGCAGTTGACTTCTTTGCTTCGATTACCTTACAGTCATAAGGTGCTTCGATCCAGCATGGCTCGTGTGGAGACCAAATGTCTGTTCCGTTGTGGTGCTTCTTTTGCTTAGTGACAGGATGGATTCTCATCCCCATAAGCGAGGTAGCCTTGAAATCTTTTCCTAGCTTACCGTCAATAGGAAACTGTGCTTTTGCCATATTTCCCTCCTTTGTTCAACTATAATTATACCGTAGTACAATGGAGCCACCTATCGGATTCGAACCGATGACCCTCGCATTACAAGTGCGATGCTCTGGCCAACTGAGCTAAGGAGGCATTTGCCAATCGTGGTCACCTTTTGGTTAAGGAACTATTCCCATTGGCTGTTATACCTAGTGGGTTAGCAGAGCAATCTCCATCGGGCTGAACCCCTTCGTATGATGCGTCCACGGTGCAGATTTCGGTATAACAATCTCCACATAAGTTGTTCAGACTTATGCTTCTGAGCGATCCTGACCAGACTTGAACTGGCGACCCCTACCGTGACAGGGTAGTGCTCTAACCAACTGAGCTACAGGACCAAAATAGAGATAGCTCTTCCGCAGCAAAGCTATCTCCCAGCAGCCTCGTAGTGAAGCGAGAACTCCCATTCCAGAAGGAGGCTACTGTTTGTGGACTTGTCGGATTTGCACCGTTTTCCATGGCTTCACCTGGAGTGCTTCCAGTTACCATACAAGTCCTAGCCGTTCTCGTATGAGGGTGGACTAACCTTGATGGACGCTTATAACTTAAACCATTTCTGGGTGCCGAACAATTACGAACTGCAGTTATAAGTCGTTCGTGGATAGAGGAAGAGTCGAACTTCCAATCTGGCTGATCAACGCCGTTTTGCCTATTAAACTATCTATCCTAGTGGGATATCAGATTAATCAGATCCATATCCCTGAGTCGTTTCCTAAGACGAGTGACCAACTCCGAACCGATTACGAGAGATTCCTACACGCCAGATTAAAATACTGCCTGGACAGCAACAAGTGTTTAAGTTTTACGTACACTTGTACACGAACGAGATGATTAGTCCCATTGAGCGGATAGGGAGAATCGAACTCCCACCATCAGTTTGGAAGACTGAAGCACTACCTTTATGCAATATCCGCATTACTTGCTTTTATCCATACCCAGGAGTGGTGCAAGTGGAACCATTAGTTGCGGTAGCAGGATTTGAACCTGCGACTTCAAGCTTATGAGGCTTGCGAGATGGACCGAACTTCTCTATACCGCTACGATCTATATTTAGTTATTAGCTCCCCAGCCTGGATTCGAACCAGGAACCTTAGAGTTAACAGCTCTCTGCTCTGCCGTTGAGCTACCAGGGATTACTACAATATTATTGTAGCACGTTCACAAACTTTTGTACAGCCTGTGAAGCAATTTTTTCATATTTTTCTAAAAAAGTTTTGCCAGAAATCTTTGACCAGTATCCTGCAAGCAGGGCAGTGGCCTCAGATGTTGTATTTGCTGATGTCAGAAAGTCAGTATTGTTTGATATGTTTGCCACGTATTGTGGTTGACCAAACTGATCTGACGCTGAGACTGCTACTGCTGAATCAATACAGGCAGGGTAGTCAACATACTTCTTATCTGCATCATTACCAGTAGCAATAATAGTTGCAACATTTAGAGACTGAAGATTTTTAATCAGCCCATCAGTCTTTTGATCTACTGGACAAGCAATATCCCCAAGTGCTAGCAGTTGTGCCTTTAGTTCAGACAGCTTTGCCTCGTATAGGGCCAGCATCTTTTTGTTGCCACCCTTACGCAGGTTTTCGACCATAGTATTGTATAGCCTAATTGTGCTATTAAGGGATGATACTTGTTTGTTTGCAGATACATATGAGTGTGATCCACGTGACATTGATACCGCCACAATTTCGTACTTATATGCATTTGCAATTACCCACTCCAATGCCTTGACAAAGTCTTTTTCATTGCCAGGAATAATTGAACCTGAGTAAACCTTAGATGTTCTAATTAAGATTAGCTTTGCGTTTGGATTAACTTTAAGAATACTGGTTGCCATCTCATTGCCATGGCTCCAGTCTTGTAGATACTGTGGCTTAATTGTGCTGGTAGATCCTGATGAACCCTTACCAATTTGAAAGCCAGTGTTGTTGTTGCATCCACCACCATTTGTAATACATAGTTCTTCAACCACGTTGCTTGCAAATGCAGATGAATCAAATCCACTGTCAAGTACAACAACGGCCTTTGGTGTTTCTGCCTGTGCTGGTGATACTGTAACAAAGGCAAGCGTAACAGCTAAGCCAAAAATAATTTTCTTCATACCCTGTTTTCTTAAACTAGAATCTTAATTACTGGAAGACACGGATCTCCGCCATCTTCCCATTCTTTCTCTTCTTCTTCTGTCATATACGGATCACCATCGTGAGTATTGCAGAACGGTTCAGTTACCCAACCCTTGTCAATACCAATCTGGAGCCATGTCCAGACCTCATCAATCACATCGTCCCTTGAGACTTCATTTTCACTCATATATATATTATATGCTTTGTGGACTACGTTGTCAAGCATTATTCTGAACTTAGTAGGTAATCCATTACCGCTGGATTTTCACGAAGAATATTTAGCATGGTGTCTTCGTACATTGCAATAAAGTAGTGTTCCCACGTTCCAATGATTTCATCTGGCTGAATGTTTTCCATGTCTGGCTTAATTCCGCTTGATCCATTTGAGTAGCGTATAGCGTGGAATAGCTCGTGAAATAGTGTCTGACGCTTACGAGAAGGTGGACAATGCTTGTCAAGTACGATAACATTAGTTTTTTGTAGGGTATAGCCATAAGCATCTTCTGCAATATAGCCATCGTCTGAGCGATCACGCTCTATGATTGTCCAGTTTTGTGCCCCAATCTTAATCTTGGTAGGCACCTTTGGATACTTAACAGTCTTGGCATTAGCCATAAGAAAACCCCTCCTAAATGATGTTTACGACTAGTATACACCACCCAGGAGGGGCTGTCAAGGGGTTTGGTAGGGGTTAGTTCTCAGCGTTCTTGTCTACTTTGGCAAAGGCTGCATTGATCTCGTCTAGAGTCAGCTTGCCATCGTCAAGATAGGCTCGTGCCAGCTTCTCAACTACTGTAGCAACACCTAGTAGTCCAGCCATAGATACTGCCTGGATGGTGTCAATACCAATAACAGCACCAGCACCAAGGACTCCAAGTCCAGATGCAGCAAATACTGCTACGATTCTTGTAAGAATGTTCTTAACGGTAGCCCAGCCACCTGTTACGCCATATTCTTCTTCCATTTTCTTTTCCTTTCAGCGAATAAATTACTTAGTTATTCTTTATTTCTAATAGGATATGTAATAATCCAAAGACCTAGTGTACCTACGATACAATAGCCAACAATTGTCTTGGCAGATCCTTCCAACACTACCCAGGCAACAAACATACCTAGTAGTGTCCAAGCTTGCCCAAGAATATCGTTGAAGAATTTTCTAATCTTTTCCTTCATTCTTATTCCTTCCTTCTGGCCGATGAGCCTGATGATCCACCTGAAGATCCACCAGATGTTCCTGATGATCCAGACGATGGTGCAGCTGCTCCTGCTGCTGCGGTAACTGCTGCTCCTGCAGCGGCTGTTGTTGCTGCCTGTACAGCATTAATAGCTGCTCCTGCCGCAATAACGGTTGCGATAACTGTCTTTTCTGCTTCCTCACGGACTGCAGGTGCCATATCGGCACCAACGTTACCAAGATTATTAAATACTTCTAATGCTGCTCCTGCAACATCTCCAAGCAATGGGATGGCCGCAAGCTCTGTAGGAATCTCTGGGTCATCTGCTTCAGCAGCAACTGCCAGTGCTTCAAGGGCTTGTTCATATTCTGGAGATCCCTGCTCTGCTGTTTCAAATATAACAAGGGCAGCCTCTACAAGTTGCTCAACCTGTGCATCTGTTAGATCTTCTGGTGCAGTTTCTACTAGATTTGAAATTTCCTCTACAGCTGCTTCTTCAGATGCTGGCTCTGGGGTTGGTTCAGGCTCAACGACTGGCTCCTCTGGCTTAACCTCTGGCAGTGGCTCTGGCTCTACCGTAGGTTCTGGAGTAGGATCTACTGTTGGTTCTGGGGTAGGCTCTGGGGTAGGAGCTGGTGTAGGAGCTGGTGTAGGCTCTGGCTCTGGAATAGGAGTAGGGGTAGGGGTGGGCTGTGGAACTGGCTCTGGTGACGGAGCTGGAGATGGGCTTGGTTCTGGGGTAGGCGTTGGTGTTGGCTCTGGGGTAGGAGCTGGAGTTGGGGTAGGTGTTGGAGTAGGGGTAGGCTCTACAACTGGTGGGACCACAACAATCGCAGTGATTGGAGTTCTTAATCTAAGCACCTTTGGTGTTCCTGGGCATGGGTCAGTGAACAGCTCATTATTAGCAACAAAACTTGCAGTAGCATTTCCCTCAATCAGCGGAGTAACTGCTGATGTAACGTCAAGACCGCAAACACCATCTGATCCACCATACCAAGCTCTTGGTGTTCCAAATATATAACCTTCTGGTGCACCAATAGTTACAGTATCATTTTCATTAAAGCTAATCATCCACCATGGTGGTGCAACTGTGGTCAACGAAACTATGTTTGACTGTCCTGAGTATAATGCAAGAGTATCATTATCGGATCTAATAGCAAACTGGAATGTACTTCCTTGGGGTGCTGTAGAGTATAGTGTTGAAAATGGAATAGAGATTGAAGTAGTTGTGCTTGCAATACCCCAGCCATTCTGAGCAAAGTTTGTTGTAGACCAACTGACAGCATAACGCTCAGGTGTTACACCAGATAGGTTTGGTGTAGGGGCTGTCCAGGAAAGCTCTACACCTGTCTCAGTTGTAGTCAGCGTTAGATTGCTTGGTGCAGCAAGTCTTGGTGTTAGATCATAAACTAGCTGAGTGAGTCTCTGCACCTCTAGATTTGCTGCATCAAGTCTTGCCTGTGCTGCTGTCTGTGTTGCTGTGGCAGCATTTAGTGCAGCCTGAGCTGCAGAAAGCTCTTGCTGTGCAATTGCCAAAGCATCCACTGTGTCCTGACTGTATGTAGTTACGTCTGGAGTAGTAGTTCCCATAGTTGCAATAAGGCGAACATTGTCCATTACAGGACCAAAGGCACCTGCCCAGTAGCCAGAGTCTTGCATTCTAAAGCCAATATCCCACCTAACGGCATCGTCGGATAGGGTGTATGTTCCACCTCTGGTAATCCAGTCGTGCCACTGTGACCACTCAAGATTGTAGTAGTTTAGTCTTGTGCCAGCAGCATTGTATGTACGGAACTCAATACGGTAATAGTCTGGGTTGTTTATGCGGTTGCCTTCGTTAGTATCATAGTTCCAAACATCTACAGAAAAGGTTACTTGTCTTGTTGGGCTTGGGAATGTTCCTGTTTGCTGAATATAGTACCCAGCGGTGTATGATCCCTTGAGCTGGTTGTTATAAATAATAGGATTAGCTCCACCTGTATATACCGTCGAAGATGCTACAACATTTGTCCAATTGGCAGTGCTATCAAAGGTGCCGTTTTGTACAACATTCTGAGTGGTTGTTGTTGTAGTTCCTGGGGTTATAACTGCTGTAGCATTTCTTGCAGCTAGTGCTTCGTTATATGCAGTTTGCTTGGTATCTCTGTCTACGGTTGCAGATGAAAGGGCTTGGTTGGCCTCTTGAAGAGCTGCTGTAGCATCTGCAGCTTCCTGTTGTGCCAAAACCAAGGCAGCCTGTGCCTCTTCAAGTGTTGGTGTGGTGGCCTGAGCTGGGGTAGCCCAAAACAATGGTCCTATGGCTAGTGTAAGCGTTAGGACAAAGTTTCCTACTTTATTAAACTTAATGTTATCACTCCTGGGGTATGGATATTTAACAGTTTTATTATACCATTATTTGCCTAACAGAAAAGGGGACCTAGACAATACTAGATCCCCTCTGAGAAACAAAGACTAAAAGTCCCAGTCCTCGTCTTCTGTTGATTCGTGCTTACCAATGACATAAGATGAACCAGATCCACTGAAGAAGTCGTGGTTCTCATCTGCGTTTGGAGACAGTGCAGAAAGAATCGCAGGGTTAACATCTGTTGTTTCCTTTGGGAACAGTGCGTCAAATCCTAGATTCATTAGTGCCTTGTTTGCATTATAGTGCAGGAACTTCTTAACATCTTCTGTTAGTCCAATACCGTCGTAAAGATCAGCAGTGTACTTGACCTCGTTCTCATAAAGCTCCATCAATAGGCTATAGGTATAGTCCTTGATCTCTTCCTGGCGTTCTGCAGACTCTTCTGCCAATGCCTGCTGGAACTTATAACCGATGTAGTAGCCATGAACAGCTTCGTCACGGATAATAAGTCTAACTAGGTCAGCAGTGTTTGTTAGCTTTGCACGGCTTGACAGGTACATAGGCCAGTAGAATCCTGAGTAGAACAGGAATGATTCCAACAATGTAGATGCTGCCTTACGCTTTAGCGGATCGTCTCCACGGTAGTATCCCAGTACGATCTCTGCCTTCTTCTGAAGGTAAGGGTTCTCCTCAGACCATCTAAAGGCATCCTCAATCTCCTGTGTAGAAGTTAGAGTAGAGAATACGCTTGAGTATGACTTGGCGTGTACTGATTCCATAAATGCGATGTTAGTAATTACTGCCTCTTCGTGCTGTGTACGTGCATCAGGAATTAGAGACATTGCCCCAACTGTTCCCTGAATTGTATCCAGCATTGTTAGTCCAGTAAAGACACGCATAGTCAATAGCTTTTCCTCCTCACGCAACAGGCTCCACGATGGGATGTCGTTAGCTAGTGGCACCTTCTCAGGAAGCCAGAAGTTAGAGGTTAGACGGTTCCAGACCTCTAGGTCAATCTGGTCTTCTACCTTATTCCAGTTAATTGGTCTTGTAATCATTTCTCTCCTTATAGCATACACGATACGCACTCAGATACGTCTGTGCCCTCTAGGGCCATCTGACGAATACGAATGTAGTAAATAGTTTTAATACCCTTCTTCCAGGCATAGATCTGAGACTTGTTAACATCACGAGTAGTCGCAGTGTCCTTGAAGAATAGTGTTAGTGATAGACCCTGGTCTACGTGCTGGGTTGCAGCAGCGTAAACGTCAATGATCTTTTCAGGACCAATCTCATATGCATCCTGGAAGTATTCTAGGTTGTCATTGTTTAGATATGGTGCTGGGTAGTAGACACGTCCCATCTTTCCTTCCTTGCGAATCTCAATCTTAGATGCGATAGGGTGGATAGATGATGTTGAATTGTTGATGTAACTAATTGATCCTGTTGGGGGAACAGCCTGTAGGTTCTGGTTGTATAGACCAAAGTCCATTACATTGCCTGCAAGATACTTCCAGTCTTCCTGTGTAGGAATGTGAATGCCAGCATCAGCAAATAGCTTAGCAACCTTTGCGGTCTTTGGCTTCCACTCATTAGCAATATACTTAACGAAGAATGTTCCGTCTGCATACTTAGACTTTTCAAATCCATCGAATGGTGATCCAGTCTCTACCGCCATCTTGTTAGACGACTTTAGAGCGTGGTATAGGATGGTGTAGAAGTAGATGTTAGTAAAGTCTACAGACTCTTCATCTCCATAGTGCATACTCTCCTTACCAAAGTAACCGTGTAGGTTCATCTGGCCAAGACCAATTGCACGTGACTTCTTGTTACCCTCAGCAATTGACATAACAGATTCAATGTATGACATATCTGCAACTGATGTCAGAGCACGGATAGCAACCTCTACGGTCTTTCCAAAGTCTGGAGACTCCATTACCTTAGCAATGTTTAGTGATCCTAGGTTACAAGAAATATCCTTGCCAATATTGTCATATGATAGATCAGCGTTGTAAGTGGTTGGCGTGTTTACCTGAAGGATCTCAGAGCAAAGGTTTGACATATTGATACGACCCTCAATTGGGTTAGCATTGTTAACAGTATCTTCATACATAATGTATGGGTACCCTGACTCAAACTGTAGCTCTGCGATTGTCTCAAATAGGTGACGAGCCTTGATCTTAGTCTTCTTGATGCGAGCATCGTCAACCATCTCCTGGTACTTCTCAGTAACAGAGATGTCGCTGAATGGAACGCCATAGACCTTCTCAACGTCATAAGGAGAAAAGAGGTACATATCATCGTTATTCTTGGCAAGTTCAAGAGTGATATCTGGAACTACCACGCCAAGGCTAAGTGTCTTAATACGCATCTTCTCGTCAGCGTTCTCACGCTTGGTGTCTAGGAATCGTAGGATGTCTGGGTGGTGAGCGTTTAGATACACTGCCCCTGCTCCCTGACGAGCACCTAGCTGGTTTGCGTAAGAGAATGCGTCTTCAAGCATCTTCATAACAGGGATGACTCCAGAAGACTGGTTCTCAATCTTCTTGATTGGAGCACCTAGCTCACGTAGGTTAGAGATATTAAGTGCAACACCGCCACCACGCTTTGAAAGCTGCAGTGAAGAGTTTACTGCACGAGCAATTGATTCCATGTTATCTTCAATGCGAAGCAGGAAACAGGATACGAACTCTCCACGCTGGGCCTTGCCTGCGTTTAGGAAGGTAGGCGTAGCTGGTTGGAAACGCTGTGTGATGATCTCATCAACCAGGTCCTTGGCTAGCTGCTCGTCGCCACGTGCAAGCATAAGTCCATTCATAACCACACGGTCTTCGAAGCGTTCTAGATAGCGTTCACCATCGAATGTCTTTAGTGCATACTGGGTATAGAACTTGTATGCACCGACAAATGTTGGGAAGCGGAACTTGTAGGCATATGCCTGCTTAAACAATTCCTTAATGAAATCAAACGAGTACTGATCCAAAATGGCTGGGTCGTAGTAGTCGTGCTCCACCAAATACTCTAGCTTCTCTTCTAGACTGTGGAAGAATACCGTATTTAGATTTACGTGATCTAGGAAATAGGCTCTTGCTGCTTCTCTGTCTTTTTCAAATTGAATCTTTCCATCTGCCCCATAGAGATTGAGCATTGCGTTTAGTTCGTGATAACTGTAGTTATCCATATAGCAGACCTAGCCTTTCGTTTACTTTAATTACATCTTCGTCTGTGCCAAAGATTTCCACTCTGGCGATTACTGGTACCCCAGTCTTTTGTGAGATCATATCTGCAGCCTTACAGAAGTGCTCTCCAAAGTTTGTGTTGCCTAAACCAACTACTCCACGTAGCCATGTCCTATTGCTAGGGATGTTTAGGAATTTCCTAACCTGCCTTGGGATAGCTGACTTATCGCTACCGCCCCCATAAGTTGGAACCATCAGAACGTATTCTCTTTCGACATAGACTGGATGTGCAGGATCCCAATCTATAGGAATACGGATAGCTTCAGTGCCCAACTTTTCAACAAATCTTTTAGTATTACCTGAGTAATTTGAGAAATAAACAATTTGTATGGACATCTATTTTACCTCTCTTTTTTAATCTAGGGATGAGAAAGGGGAGGAATTTTTGCTCCTCCCCTTAATCATTTTACATCAATTACTTGATTAGTGCAACCTTAGCCTTTGGGAACTTCTTGTTCCACTTGGCAGCAAGTGCATTGTACTTCTTCTTGTTACCAGCAGCAGCAGCATCTGCAAGAGCTAGCTTGGCCTCAAGCTCTGCAACCTTTGCAGAAAGAGTCGTTACCTGGGTAGCAAGGTCAGCAGCAGTGATTGAGAAAGAAACTTCCTTAACAGCCTTTGCTAGACCAGTTACGTCAGTAGCTGAGATTGTAGCAATACCAGCAACAGCACCTGCATCGGCAGGAGTGGTGATTACACCCTCGTAACGCTTGTCAGTTGCATCGTAGGTTAGAGCAGTCTTAACTGTACCACGAAGAACTGATGTGGTGATTGCTGCGTTAGTTACAGCGTTACCGAACACGTCAGTTACAGTTGCAGTAAAGTTAACGTCTACACCTAGACCAGCAACGGTAGGAACAGATGCAACTAGGTTGTATGCTGCACCAGCAGTACCCTTAACTACATAAGTAGTAGTGTCTCCACCAACGGTGACTACAACTGAACCAGCAGTAGTTGAGGTAGTGAATACATAGAAGGTAACGGTGGTTCCTGAACCAGAGTTAGCTGAGAAAGTTGCAGCACCTGCAGAAGCAGCTACTGGAGCAGAAACGGTTGCAGTTGCAGCAACAATCTTGGCACCAGTTGCAGTTGCAGACACAGCAGTGTTTGCAGCAACAGTTACTACGATCTTTAGTGCGTCAGCAGAATCTACAGAGTTATCTGCAGGAACTGGAAGTAGCACTGGATCAGCGGTAGTGGCAGCAGCGGTAACTGCTACGTTGTTCACAGTCAATGCAGCAGAAATTGCAGCATTAGCTGGAGCTGCTACTAGAGCAGATGTTACAAGTGCTACTGCAGAGGCAATAGCGATTAGTGGCTTCTTTAGTGAAGTCATTATTCTCCTTATTGTTATGTTTTGATTTTATATTAAATCAAATCGTTGTAGATAGTCTTGCACCTCTTTGGGCATAGGTTTCAATTTTATCACATTATTGTCCCCCATGTCAAGTGGATCTTTTGGCCTATCTTTAAAAGTATGAACCTCTACTTCAAGGTTCAGATCCCTAGGCGTATGGCTGATGGCACCAAAGATGGCACCGCAGACAGCATCTGCAAGGTCCTTGGAGGACTTTCTAGGGTGGTCTACACGGTTCTTTATGATCTTAAGCTCTGTAAGCTCTTCGAACAATAGTTCGATTGCAGGCAGGGCTAGACGCTCTTCATACATAAGCATAGCCATATCTTCATAGTGCTTCTTAGCAACAGAAACAGTCTCAGTTCTCATACCAACAGACTTAAGTTCATTTTGGATATCGAAAGACTGCCAACGGTCAAATGACACCATACCAATATCAAATCCCTGCCTACGCAGATTCTGAATCCACTGCTTTACCTCTGAAAGGTTTACAGGTCCTTCAATTCTTGGTTCCCAGTATACCACAGCATCTACTACTACCACTGGAACTACCTGCTCATAATCTTTCATTACCTGAACAGATACCCACTTTTCTACGTGAGCAATGGCAACAGCACACTTGTCGTGTCTCTGTGCAAGGTCAGCGTGGACGTAGTACTTCTTATTTGGATCTGGCTTAAATGTTTCTTCAAATCTCTTTGCACTATCGATAGGATTTCTGATAGTCATACAGGCACGAACCTTCTCTTGCTGCTTAAAGAATGCGTCAGAGGCGAAGGTTGGGACACAGGCAAAACGTTGCATAGCGTCACCAAGGTCTGTATAGAACGATACCTTGAAGTCGTCAATCTGACGAGTAGGATTTACAACCCAGGTTGGACGCTTAAGGGCAAACATTCCTGGAAACTTGTATGACAAGATTGTGTCTTCTTCCCATTCAATTTCTAAAGAGTTTCCTTCTGCATCTTCTGGAAGGTCCTCATTCATAATAAACTTGTGATGCTTTGTTACTACTTCCTTCTCTGCAATAACAGCATCGTATCTAGTGGAGATAAAGTCTCCTGGATAACGAGGAAATGATAGTAGTGCTACCTTGCCAAGGTCTGGGAAGCGAGAGTCAACTGACGCACGGAAAGCTTTGTAAATATTGTCTGCAGTCTTGCCTTGGTCGTTGCCTGTTCCAATCTCTTGTGCAAATCCAGAAATCTCATCAAGAACTGCGAGTATGAGGTTAAGCCCCTCATGGGACTCTCTTTCAGAGTGTCCAGAGTAAACAGTGATAGAGTGGTCAAATTCAATGCTTTCTGCTTTAGGGTTGAATTTTCCAGCAAACCATTCAGATTTTTCAATCTTTGTCTTAAATCCTTTAAAGAAAACGTTCTTAGCCTGTTGGGCATTGATAGCGACGTTAATAATGTCAATAGCATCGCCAGAAGGTTTACCGAAATAGCGAGCAGGATCCTTAAGACACAATAGCTTATATACGATGTAAGAACAAGCAACTGTAGACGTAAAGTCCTTACCGCTACCCTTGCCAAGTTGTAGGATAACTTCATTCTTTGTATACTTTTTATAATAGCGTCTACCCTCTTCCTCACCCATTAGATCAATAAGATCCTCAAGCTTATAAATTTGACTCATTGCTTCTACGATGTCGTACTGAATTTGCGACAAAGGTGGCTGGTTAAGATACTGCTGACCCTCAACGAATGTCTTAGCGTCTACAGGAATCTCTGCAAAGTTATCAGACTTAAGAGCATTAAAGAAATCATCAAACATCGTTGTTGACCACCGTAATCACTTCTTTGTCTTTGGCAATGGTAGATAGTCTACGCATAATCTCGTCACGAATCTGTGGGTACTCTGATGCAATATCCTTAAGAATACTAACAAGCACTTCCTGCCTTGATTCGATCTCTAGCATTTCTTCTGCAAGCTCTTTGTTCTCTAGAAGTCCTGCCTTCTGCAACATATCAATACGCTTGGACTCAAGGTCCATGACTAGTTTGATACCTGCAGTTTTAGCCTGTAGGTTTGCCACTGTAGTTGCCTCGTCAATGACCTCGTAGGCCTTAGCGATTAGCAAGCTGTAGTGGGTGTCTGCTCCAACAAGAGCTTCCTTTGCACGAGCACGGATTGCTGCGTTGTCTGCAGCCATCGCTCTCCACTCGTTGATATATGCCACAACCTTTTGTCTAGGCATAACAAGTTCTTTAGATATCTGAGTAGCGTCAGAGCCAGACAGATACTTCTCTACAACCTTGTTTACTTGGTCAAGGTGTTCTACTAGCTGATCTTCAGTTGACACGCTTAGCTCTCTTTCCTCTTACTGGGATACGCTTGATGCGTTCTTGTTTGAATGATCTCCATCCACAGACTACCCCTCGTTCTAGCTCTAGGCAGTCAATCCATTGTGCTCCAGTTTCGGTGTTGGTTACAAGTGCCTTGAACTTAAACTTGCTACCATACTCTCCCTGGATCTTAATGATGTCTCCATCGCTGATTAGAAAACCGTTCACCTCTACCTCTGGTACACGGTGGAACTTAGTCTCTACGACTGCTGCTGAATTCTTTTTACGAGCCATTATCTTCTTGACTTTCTTAGTCCAAATTTTGCAAGGTAAACATAGATTGTCTCTACGCTAACACCACATTCTTTGGCAATATCTTCTGGTGTCTTTTTGTCCATGTGGAATCTTTTTTTCAACCACAGCTCATTAGTATAAAGCTTTGTTGCCATATTGTCAAGCACCTACCTTCGACCAATTGTTAATTGAGTAATGTCCAATACCAATAGCGTCAGCTACGTCATGGTCATCAACATCAATATCATAGTTGATATTAAGAATGTTTATTGTTCTTTGTTTGCGGAAATCTCTTTCCTTAGACTTGTACCAGGCTACAGACTTACCTGGGTGATCCTTGACAATAGCGGCTTTCTCTTCTTTGGTTAGTTTGCCGTTGCCAAGGTAGGTCTGCCAAGTAATAGGATTAATTGATCCAACTACTTTGATTCCTGTACCCATAGCTGCCCCCAGCAGGGCTCCCTGCACCATTGCCAGGTCTGCCATAGTCTTTGGGCTGTTCATATATACTGCGTGTTCAATAACAATAGCATCAATGTCAAACTTTTCAAACACTGCTTTTGTTTTATTTGCAGCATCCCCAACTTTCTGGAACGTGTTTCTTCCAGCAAAGTTTATCTTTCCAAATGATACCAACTTCTTATCAGCAAAGATGGCGAACGCTAGGCTATTAGTGCTTGCATCGATTGAGCAAACCCTTGACGGTGCCTGATTAATCTGTGATAGATTTACCATTCATAAATCCTTTAATGTCCTTCAAAGCCTTGGTGACCTCGTTGGGATTAACTGTACACTTCATACACAATTGCTCATCATTGTAGACAGACAATCCTGCTCCACAGCCCTTGCACTTTCGTACCTTGCCGTGTCTGCGATTTCTTCTAGCAATAGCATAACGTTCAGCTATCTTTTCTCTCGTTGCTGCTTCTCTACATTCAGAAGAGCAATAGATCTGATATGAAATTTTTGTTGTGAACTGTGCGTCACACCATTGACAATGTTTCATCTAGTGGCTCCAGAGACTCAATCTTAATCTGTCCCTCGCCAGCTTGATCGCAGACTGCCCTTAGAGGACAGGTCTTGCAGATCTTTGAGTTGGAACGATAGTTCTTGGTAGGAAGAGTCTTTTCTTCCCAGGCCTTTCGAACTGTTCTCATCCAATCAAATGCTTGGTTTACCCACTGTACATAGTAACTACCAGGAGTTACTTCAATTGGCAGAATCAACAAGTCGTGATTATTCTTATTCTCATATATAAGTACTGCCTTTGACTTACCAAGAATCTTCATATAGATAAGCAACTGAATTAGGTGGCCAGTCTTTGGCTTTCCTGATTGCTTTCTATACTCAAACCCCTCGTTTGGCATAGTCTTAATTTCACCTAGAAGTTCTTCATCGTTCCAATTAAGCATTACGTCTCCGTAACCAAAGATTGGAGGATCGTTGTAGGTGATCTTAAATTCTGAATCTACTAGGAAGCCTGGAACATTACCCATTGCTTCCTGGATTCGTTCGTGTGACTTTGTACCTGCATTCATATTCGCACCGCCATAGGCATCTGCGTTATCTTCAAATACTCCACCAGTAAAAGCTAGGTACCAGTAACGAGGACATTCTCCGTGAGAGAACGCAATCGTGCTTGGTGCGAATGTCTTTTTCTGTGTGAACTTTGGCACACGATTAATTGTATAGCCAGAATTAATCTTTTCGATTAGTTCCTCTGGATTGAGAAAAGAATCGATCTTCTTCTGTACTGGCTTAAGCATTACCTGCTTCAATAAATTTTTTGTCATAATAACATTAGCGAGTAATATACTTCAGGGCTGAGACCAATTGGTTAATTGACTCTGCTGCTGTATAGTATATATTCTTCTTCGCTCTGTCTCCTTTATCTACGTTTGTTAGCCATGTAGCCTTGAACGCCATCTTAGCTGCAATAGCCTGTAGACGTACAATTTCTACGGTAGCAACATTGAGTGGGATATCTGGTTTAACAATGACCTTAGCAATAAAGGTGAGGGCTGTTGTCAGCTCTTCATCATTCATATAGTCAGCAATCTCAGTGAGACCGTTAACCATTTCTATTGTTGTTTTCTCTTGCTCCATTAAAATATCCTTTAATATTGTAATTTCTATTATACACTATCGCCAAGGATCTGGTCAAGCAGGGATAGCTCAATTACCGCTAATCTTGTCTTGATTCCAGAATCCCCAATGACCACTACAATAGCAGGATCATTTCCATTACGTATTGCATCCGTGGTTGCCTTGGCCCAAACGTCTTTATTAAGGGTAAAGGATTTGCCAACTTCCTTGAAGTCTACCGTGAAGTTTTCCCAGGTGGCATCGCCCTTGTGCGTTCCTCTACCAGAGTTCTTGTGCTGCTTAGCCCCAAGCCTCTTAGACTCACTCTTCTCGCTCATAATCCTTCTTAGTCTTTTTAGTGTTTAGGCTTACAGTAGATAGGTGCTTATCAGGACACATCCAGGTCAGCTCTTTCTTCTCTGGATAAGATCTGAGAGAGTTAACCTCTTTGCCACACTCCTGGCACTTAAACTGTCCTTGGTAGATGTTATACTTCGCCATTGACCTTAGCCTTAATTGAATCCTGAAGATCTACATCTTCTCTTACACGATTAACAAATGCTTCTCTACCCTGGACCTTAGACCCATCTGGAAGCAGATACCAGGCTCCTGTACGCTCTACAATGCCCATCATCTCTGCAGTATCCACAAGATCACCGACACTATCAATACCCAGTAGAGGGCCTCTGAAATAGAAATCGTATTCGCCACTTTGAAACGCAGGACTTGTCTTACTAAATTGTACTTCCCAACGAACTTTGCGACCAACCTTTTCCTCAATGAGCTTGTCTCCCACAGCAATCTTACCCTTGATCGCTTGGTTGTCAGACTCAGAGCTAAATAGTTTAATAACGGTTGAGCTGTAGAACTTAGTGGCTTGACCACCAGACGGTTGCTGGCTTGTATACATTGCACTAATATTATTGCGGCTCTGACTAATGAGGACAAGCATTGTAGGCTTGACCTTGTTATTTGCATAGTTGAGCATTTTCCACGCATTACTAAAGTCTCGTGACTCTGCTCCAATTTGCTTAGTATTCTCAAGCT
>JACCDQ010572941.1_pt1 | contig 27949 bp, 27 predicted proteins | sample 7446031 | NCBI WGS metagenome assembly JACCDQ01 (sample SAMN15323442, study PRJNA562643) | freshwater metagenome | isolation source: river surface water | place: USA:Blue River Watershed | collected 2017-08-17 | reverse complement strand
TCTTCTATTTCACGCTTAGAGTGTTACGAAATTCCGAGGGAGAAATTATGGATTCTTATGATGTTCCGCAGCTAGTTGCATCCGACCCGAAGGAAAATGCGACTGATCTGCTTCTAGAGCGCGTAAATAAAGCGCCGAACCACATGCTGTTTTCCCGACAGAATCAGGATGGTAGCTGGCGCGATGTCAGCACCAAGGATTTCTACGAAGAGGTAAAGAGCCTCGCCAAGGGTCTTATCGCCAAGGGCATCAAGCCTGGTCAGGCAATCGCAATCATGTCTAAGACTCGCTATGAGTGGACTCAGATTGACTTCGCGATTTGGTTCGCTGGGGCCATCTCCGTGCCTATTTATGAGTCGAGCTCCCCGACTCAGATCGAGTGGATCCTTTCTAACTCTGACTCAGTTGCGCTCTTCATTGAAAACGATGACCACCTAGCCCGCTATCAGGAGGTCAGCGCCGGCACTCCAAACGTGAAGCAGGTGTGGCGTATTGACTCGAGCGACTTCACTGACCTTTACCGCGCTGGCGACTCGGTAAGCGATGCCGATCTTGAGGTAACCAGAAAGAACGCTGAGGCCAAGGACCTTGCGACCATCGTCTACACCTCTGGCACCACTGGCAACCCAAAGGGTTGTGAGCTAACCCACAAGAGCTTTGTTGATCACTGCCGCAACGCTGCTGCAGAACTACCTGAGGTCGCAAACGACAAGCAGCACTCCCTAATCTTCTTGCCTATGGCTCACATCCTGGCTCGCTACGTGTCTGTGCTCTGCGTCTACTCAGGAATCCGAGTTGGTCACCTTGGCGATGCTAAGCAGGTGGCTACCGTGCTGCCAACCTTCAAGCCAACCTTCCTACTCGCAGTGCCTCGTGTTTTCGAGAAGGTTTATAACGGTGCAGAGCTAAAGGCCGAGGCTTCGGGCAAGGGCAAAATCTTCCGCCTAGCTGCCGAGACCGCGATCGACTACTCAAGAGCTCTGGACACGAAGACTGGTCCAAGCTTTGGCTTGAAGGTTAAGCACGGTCTATTCGACAAGCTGGTCTACTCCAAGCTGCGTGCCGCTATGGGTGGAAACGTCAAGTACGCCATCTCAGGTGGTGCTCCACTGGGCGAGCGCCTTGGTCACTTCTTCCGCGGCGTTGGTTTGATCGTGCTCGAAGGCTATGGCCTAACCGAGACCGCTGCGGCGGCCGTAATCGGCCGAGTGAACTGGCAGAAGATCGGCAAGGTCGGTCGCGCACTGCCTGGCACAGGAATCAAGATCGCTGCCGATGGAGAGATCTGGCTACGCGGTATCAACGTGATGCGCGGCTACTGGCGCAATGAAGCTGCGACCCGCGAGGCATTCGAGGGTGATTGGTTCCGATCCGGGGACATCGGAGAGTTGGACGAGGACGGATTCTTGACCATCACCGGTCGCAAGAAGGAGCTTTTGGTCACCGCAGGTGGCAAGAACGTTGCCCCAGCACCAATCGAGGATCCGCTACGCGCTCACCCACTGATTGGACAGGTCGTCGTAATCGGCGATGCAAAGCCATTCATCAGCGCATTGATCTCACTTGATCCAGAGATGGTCCCGGTTTGGACTCAGAACAACGGTGTGGCCGAAAAGCTCTCGCTAGCTGATGCCGCAAAGCACCCAGCCATTCGTGCAGAGATTCAGGCTGCTGTCGACAAGGTAAACGTGCTGTTCTCAAATGCCGAGCAGATCAAGAAGTTTGAGATCTTGGATGTTGAGCTCACCGAAGCCTCTGGTCACCTGACCCCATCTTTGAAGATCAAGCGTCCAGTTGTCATGAAGGACTTCGCTGGCGCGGTAGAGAAGATCTACGGCTAGTTAGCTAAAAACCAGGATTGCTCCCTGAGGGCGCGGAAGGCCAACTTTCGCTCCTCTGGGAGCAATCTGTCTATGTAGACCTTGCCGTCGAGATGGTCACACTCGTGTTGGAGCGCCTGGGCCAATAACCCAGATCCAGTGATCTCAATCACAGATCCATCTAGCTGCTGACCCCTTGCCGTGGCGACCGGATACCTTGGGGTCTTGTGCCACAACCCAGGCAGTGAGAGACAGCCCTCCTCGGTGAGCTCTGGATCACCCTGCAGATCGATGATTTCGGGATTGATGAGGTATCCCACCTCACCGTGAACGTTGTAGGAAAAAACCCTTAGGTCAACACCAATTTGATTAGCAGCCACACCTGCGCGACCGGGTAACTGTGTGGTTTCGATTAAATCCTCAACCAGACTCCTGACCGACTCCAGGTCAGTTACCGCTCGGCATTGAGAGCGAAGCACCGGATCGCCAAAGAGTCGAATTTCCCTAACGCTCATTGGCCAGACCCTCCATAACCAGGGCCGCCAACTCTCTGGCCGCATGGCGAGTCTCGGGATGCAACTTGGAGTAATCGATAACTCCTCCAGATGCCAGCTGTTTGTCGTAAGGGACAGTTACAACCGCCCTCACGCGCGAGCTGAAGTGATTCACGATTTCGTCAATCTTGATTAGGTCGGTCCCGTAGGTGCCGGTATTGACCGCAACCACCGACTCAGCGACCAGGTCTGAGTATCCGTTTGACTCCAGCCAGGTCAGGGTTTCCGATGCCAGTTTGGCTTCATCGATTGATCCACCTGAAACCACAACAAGCCCATCTGCACGTTGCAAGATGGCACGCATCACGCTGTGGACTATGCCGGTGCCGCAATCGGTGAGGCAGATGGAGTAGTAGCGACTTGCAACATCAGCGACCACGTTGTAGTCACCCTCATTGAAAGCCTCGGAAATCATGGGGTCTGTGTCTGAGGCCAAAATGTCAAGCCTGGTCTTATCTCTAGAGACGTATTGCGAGAAAACTTGAAAACCGGTGATCGAGCTTGCCTTGTTTACTACATCGCGAACGGTCTTATCCGTGGTTCGGGCGATGCGCTCCGACAAGGTACCGCGATCTGGGTTGGCGTCGATTGCCAACACCCGGTCTTCTCGAATTTCAGACAGGGCCATACCAATCAGCGCTGTGACTGTGGTCTTTCCAACCCCACCCTTGCGGGTCAGAACAGGTACGAACCTTGTGCTTCCGCTCAGGGACTGAGCGATCCTTGCATCCAGAGCTTTTCTTGCTTGAGCCTTCTTGCTATCGCCCAGGTTTATCCGGCCAAGGCTGGCCCTAAAAATGAAGGGGCGGAGCCCACCTTCGGGAATCTCCCTGAGCTTTGCCTTTTCCTGCAACAGGCGATCAGCGGTAAGCATCGCCGCTGGTTCAGCAGCCTCAGCCAACTCCAGGGACTGAATCGGGACATCCTCTTGAACCAGATTCGCATCCGGCAGCAGTGGGTCAAAGTCCAGATCGCCCAGATTAGATCTCTCCCCAGAGGAGAAGTCTTGATTTTTGGGCATCTACTCGATCACCGCTATTAGATCTCCGCCCTCTACTGGGGTTGGTCCCATGACACCCAGTCTGACAACGCGACCCGCTACCGCCGACTGTATGTTGGCCTCCATCTTCATGGCCTCGATGGTTGCAATTGGTTGACCAATCGTGACCATGTCACCTACGGATACCTTCGGGGTTACCACTCCTGTAAAAGGTGCTGCCGCGTGTCCCGGCTTAGCTGGGTCGGCTTTCTCGGCTGCTGCAGATGCGACTTGAATGCTGTGATCGCGAACAGTAATGGGTCTTAGTTGACCGTTTAGCTTTGCCATAACGGTTCTGAAGCCCTTGGAATCTGGCTCCGAGATTGCCTCCAGGGAGACAAATAGCTGAAGACCCTTGCTCAGTTCTACAACGTGTTCAGTGTCACCATCGAGTCCATAGAGGTAGTCGAGTGTGTCAACGCTGTCTAAGTTGCCGTAAAGGTTTCGAACTCGCTCGAACTCCTTCGTAGGGGCTGGGAACAGCAGTCGGTTAAGAGTCTTCCTGACTAGTGCAGAGTCATCTGAGATCAGAGCGCGCAGATCGTCATCTGAGACCGGCTTGATGCTGACATCTGGGTTCCTACCTGAGAGCACCTTGGTCCTGAATGGCTCGGGCCAACCTCCCGGCAGATCTCCAAGCTCACCTGCCATGAAACCGACAACCGAATCTGGAATGTCGTAGTTTTGAGGATTCTGCTCAAAGTCAATCGGGTCAGCACCAACAGCGACAAGGTGAAGCGCTAGGTCTCCGACCACCTTTGATGATGGGGTTACCTTTGGAGGGCGACCCAGGATACGGTTTGCCTCGGCATACATCTCCTCGACAAGCTCGAACTTCTCCCCCAGTCCCAGCGATATTGCCTGCTGTCTGAGGTTAGAAAGCTGACCGCCTGGGATTTCATGGCGATAAACGCGACCAGTTGGTCCTGGAAGTCCAGACTCAAATGGTGCGTATACCTTGCGAACCGCTTCCCAGTAGGGCTCAAGGCTGGTGACCGCGTCGAGCGAGATACCGGTGTCCCGATCGGTGTCGCTCAGCGCGGCAATCAAGGCAGATGCTGATGGCTGTGATGTGGTGCCCGCCATCGGCGCTGATGCAACATCTACCGCGTCAACACCGGCGCTGATAGCAGCCAGCAAAGTTGCTAGCTGACCGCCCGCTGTGTCGTGAGTGTGGAGATGAACAGGGAGGTCAAAACGAGCTCGAAGGGCAGCGACCAGCTTCTCAGCCGCCTTGGGTCGCAGTAGGCCAGCCATGTCCTTGATTGCGAGAATGTGCGCTCCGGCGGAGACCATTTTGTCGGCCAGGTTTAGGTAGTAGTCCAGGGTGTAGAGAGTTTCGTTTGGGTCAAGAAGATTACCCGTGTAGCTAATTCCTACCTCAGCAACCGAGTTGGTCAGCTCTCTAACCGCCCTGATAGCAGGCTCCATTTGGTCAACATCATTGAGCGCATCAAAGATGCGGAAAATGTCTACGCCGGTTGCTGCCGCCTGCTTCACAAAAGCGCGAGTTACCTCTTCTGGATATGGGGTGTAGCCAACGGTGTTTCTTCCGCGCAACAGCATCTGTATGCAGATATTTGGTAGTGCGGCTCTGAGTTGGGCCAAGCGGTCCCAAGGGTCCTCGCCCAAAAAGCGCAGTGCCACATCGTAGGTTGCCCCGCCCCATGCCTCGACAGACAGCAGCTGTGGAGTGAGCCTTGAGACATACGGCGCTGCTGCAATCAAGTCGCGGCCGCGGACGCGGGTAGCGAGCAGCGACTGGTGCGCGTCTCGGAAAGTAGTGTCGGTGACAGCTACCGTGCTTCTTCTGCGCAGCTCCTTAGCAAAGCCCTCAGGACCAAGCTGATCAAGCAATTGCTTAGATCCTTCGGGAGCGGCCTGAGTGATGTCAATCTTTGGGAGCTTTAGCTCGGGGTCAGACTTATTAGAACGCTCACCGTAAGGCTTGTTTACGGTCACCTCAGCCAGCCACTGCAACACCTTGGTGCCACGGTCCTGAGAGGGCTTGCCCTGCATAAGCTCAGGTCGCTCATCGATGAAGTGAGTCGATAGGTTTCCGGATGCAAACACCTCATCGGCCAGCACGGCCTGCAAAAAATTGATGTTGGTGGCAACACCGCGGATTCTGAACTCCGCGAGCGCCCTTCTGGCGCGGCTCACTGCGGACTCGAAGTCACGACCGCGGGTGATGAGCTTAACCAACATCGAGTCAAAGTGTGGCGATACCTCCGCACCGGTGGTCACGGTTCCGCCGTCTAGACGAATGCCAGCACCTCCTGGCGAGCGGTAGGTGGTGATCATGCCGGTATCGGGCCTAAAGCCAGCGGCTGGATCCTCGGTGGTGATTCGACACTGCAAAGCGAAGCCGTGCGGCTTGATGCTCTCTTGATCAAGCCCGAGGTCTGCGAGCGAGGCCCCGGCAGCAATCTTCAGCTGCGATTGAACTAGGTCAACATCAGTAACCTCTTCAGTCACCGTGTGCTCAACCTGAATTCTCGGGTTCATCTCGATAAACACGTGCTTGCCAGCGTTCGGACCGATGGTGTCGATCAAAAATTCAACGGTGCCAGCGTTTTGATAACCAATCTCTTTAGCAAAAGCAACGGCGTCGCGGAAAAGCTTTTGACGTAGCTCTTCATCTAAAAGCGGTGCCGGGGCAATTTCCACGACCTTCTGGTTGCGGCGCTGAATCGAGCAGTCGCGCTCGTGGAGGTGAATCACATTCCCATAGCTGTCGGCCAGAATCTGAACCTCGATGTGACGAGGGCGAAGTACGGCCTGCTCTAGAAAAACCCTTGGGTCACCAAAGGCACTGCCAGCCTCGCGCATCGCAGCCTCAAGAGCTCCAGGCAGCTCTGCTGCTGCCTCGACTTTACGCATTCCTCTTCCGCCGCCGCCAGCCACTGCCTTTACAAACAGTGGGAAACCGATTGATTCGGCCTTAGCGATCAGTTCTGCGGCATCAGCCGAAGAATCTGTCGATGCGAGGACAGGGACTCCGGCTCTAATTGCAGCGGCTTTGGCGTTTACCTTGTCACCGGCTAGCTCCAGCACCTCTGGGGTAGGCCCGACAAAGGCAATGCCGTTTTCCTGAGCAGCTCTCGCTAGGTCTGGGTTCTCCGAGAGGAAGCCATAGCCTGGATAGATTGCGTCTGCACCGGAAAGCTTCGCAATGCGGATCATCTCACTTACCGACAAGTAGGCGCGGACGGGTGAGCCGTCTGCCTCAATCTCATATGCCTCATCGGCCTTTAGTCGGTGAACCGAGTTTCTGTCCTCGTAGGGGTAAACCGCTACGGTCTGGGCTCCGGTCTCATACGCAGCGCGAAAGGCGCGGACAGCAATTTCACCTCGGTTGGCAACCAGGATTTTTCTAAACATTGGGACCTCACTGAAACGACGGCTCAGATAACGCCACGCTGCGTATAAAAAGGTAGCCTAATGCAGTGCATGTTCTTAGCGTGAGCTCTCTCAAAGGTGGAGTCGGTAAAACTACCGTCGCCCTCGGTCTAGCCTCTGCGGCCCTAAACAAGGGTCTGAACACGCTCATCATAGATTTGGACCCCCAGTGCGATGCCACCAGTGGCCTCGCTGCAACCAACGAGTTCGGTGCATCGGTTGCCGAAGTCCTGCAAAGCCCAAAGCTGCCCGCTATCAAGCGTGCCATCGTGGCCTCATCTTGGGCCCGCGGCAGCAAGATGGACGTCATGGTCGGCTCACCAAGGTCACTGCTGCTTGATAACCCGGCGCCAACCGTGGCTGATGTGTGGAAGCTTGAAGAAGTCCTAACTCAAATCGAAGAAGACTACGACCTGGTAATCATCGACACTCCCCCATCCATTAACGCCCTGACAAGAACCGCATGGGTCGCTTCCGACCGCGTGATTATCGTGACCGAGCCCTCGCTCTACTCAGTGATTGCAGCAGATAGGGCTCGAAAGGCGATCGCGGAGATTAGTGCGAAGCTCACACCGCGCTTAGAGCTTCTGGGCGTGGTGGTCAATCGCCTAAGACCGCAGTCGAACGAGCACGACTACCGCCTCAAAGAACTCAAGGAAATGTTTGGCAATCAGCTCCTGATGCCCTATTTCGAAGAACGAGCAGCGATCCAGCAGTCAACCGGAGCAGCTCGCCCAATTCACTCTTGGCCCGCAGAGGGTGCCGCCGAGGTGGCGAAGGGCTTTGACTGGCTCTTAGCAGGGGCTCTTTCCGCCATGGAGCGCGAGACTCGTAACCCTGATCGAGCAAGCTCTACCCGAGCAACCAGAGGTCTAGGTAATCCAATTACTGAGCTGATGGGCTCTGAGAGCCGCAAGGAATCAAAGAAGCGTCGTTGGTTTAGACGCTAGGAAATCTTTCTAGCTCTTCTGGCAGCGAGCTCGTCCTGAACCGCAGCCTCTTCAGCAGCAAAGTCAACCAAGGTGGCTTCGACCTCACGCAACACTCGGCCAACAGCAATTCCGAAAACGCCCTGACCCTGGCCCAAGAGGTCGATGACCTCATCCTGCGAGGTGCAGAGGTAAACGCGAGCACCATCGCTCATCAAAGTGGTGTTAGTTAGATCTGAAATACCGGAGGCGCGAAGCTGCTCCACCGCAAGACGAATCTGCTGCAGCGACACACCTGTGTCTAGGAGACGCTTTACGAGCTTCAAAACCAAAATGTCGCGGAAGGAGTAGAGCCTTTGCGACCCAGAACCGGTTGCGGTTTGAATGCTGGGAATCACCAGTCCGGTGCGATCCCAATAGTCCAACTGGCGATAGGAGATTCCGGCTGCAGCAGCAGCAGAGGCTCCTCTGTAACCGATGTCCTGCGAAGGCAAACCATCGGTAAAGAGCATCCCGGATTCGTAGTCCACGTGTCTCTCCTTAGTAACGACTCGTTAAGTCTGCCTTCAAGTTGTACTTTAGGGTTACTCCACAGCCTCGGCGTGTCGAAATCTAACCTTCGATTGAATCGATTGACTGCTGAATCAAGTGTCCGCGAATTGCACCAAATCGCTCGGCAATCTCAGAAGCAATGTGGGCGGCGCGAGCAGCAGACTCAGGTGCTTTCTTGCGCAGTACAGGCTCAGTGACGCCACTTATGATGGCAACCTCGCGCTCAGCCGCCGACTTTAGGCCCCTGAGGTGGCGCGGTTGAATTCCAAACTGCTCCAGTCCGACCAATGCGAAAGCAATCTCAACCTCATGCGAGCTGTGCGGCTGAGGTCCAAAGAGCCCCAGTTCGGCAGCCTCTCTGAATGCGAGATCCGAAATACCGGTCTCAGCCTTCAGCTGTGCCGTTGAGAAGCGCTGTCCACGCCTGAGGGTTGCGGGAGAAGCGGTGGGCAGGATTGGCGATCTGCCGGCATCGAGTTCGGCAAGGTAATCCTTGATGACCTTGAGCGGCAAATACTGATCGCGCTGCAGGGTGAGAATGATGCTTAGGCGCTCAATTTGGTTCTCCGAGTATTTACGGTAACCAGCGTCGGTTCGTTCCGGAGTGAGCAGCCCCTGGTCTTCCAAGAATCTCAACTTCGACGGAGTTAGATCGCCAAACTGAGGCTTCAGAACCGTTAGGACCTGACCGATTGTGTACAGCTTGTGATCAGAGAGCTTTCTTACTGCGTTCTCCATCAGGACTTTCCTCCCAGGAAGAAGGTAAGTCTGAACTTGCCGATTCTTAGCTCATCGCCGTCTTTTAGCTTTGCTCGATCGACAATCTCACCGTTGAGGTAAGTGCCGTTCATAGACCCGAGGTCTCGAACCTCAAAATTCCCCTCGGATCTAACGATCTCCACGTGCCTGCGAGAGACCGTGACATCATCCAAAAAGATGTCTGCGTCTGGATGCCTACCCGCTGTGTTGACGTCCTCATCGAGCAAAAATCGAGAGCCCGAAAACTGGCCGTGGGTGGAAATCAGCAAGGCTGAACCCTTAGGGAGTGCCGCTACCGCACGGGCTTCTTCGGGTGTTAGTGAATCTGAGTCGGATTGGACCAAATCAGATGAAAACCTTGCGGTTTCATCTGCGTTGAACATTTTGGTCTCCCCTCGTTATGCACAATGCTAGGGGATTTTCAGAGCTACTTTGACAACAATTTTCTAACTTGATTGACGTAGATGAACCCTGCAACCCAGTAGAGCGCAATACCCCAGTAGGCGAAGGCCCAAGCCAGCGGCAAGATCACAAAATCAGCGCCGGGCCAGATGTCTGCCATCAATAAAAGTGGTAGAGCGTAAAGAAGCGCAAACGTTCCGGCTTTACCCAAAAAGTGCACTGGGAGCGGTCCATAGCCGTGATTGGCAAGCAATGGATAGACCATTAGAAGCATCACGTCGCGGGCGATAATGACAACTGCAAGCCACAGCGGAATGTTGCCATTTATGGTCAAACCAATCAGCGTGGCAAAGATGTACAAGCGATCTGCCGCTGGGTCTAGCACCTTGCCCAACTCGGTAACCTGATTGAACTTTCTCGCAATCACACCGTCTAGCCAGTCAGATGCACCAGCCACGGCAAGAACCACAAGTCCCCAGATCAAATGGTCAGCTAGCAAGAGCCAAAGGAAGACCGGAACCAGCAACAGTCTGAGCAGACTGAGTAGGTTTGGAACACTCCGAAGCTCTTGGCTCAAACCCATACCGAGATTCTAGGTTCGGGATCGTCTAAATCAGGTTAGCCCTGCGGAGCACTTCGGTTACCCGCTCGTGCTCATTGAAAGCGTAAAGGTGGATTCCCGGCACCCCACCGGCCACTAGCTCATCAACTAGCTCAGCCGCCCAGGCAATACCAGCCTCAACTCGCTGTTTCGAATCTGAGGCAGCCAAGCGCTCGGCTAGTTCAGCCGGGCGAGCTTCCCCAGTTAGCTCCAGTACCCTCTCCAGTCGGCTGGCTGAAGTTAGGGGCATAATGCCTGGCAAAATCGGGATAGTGACACCTCGAGATCTTGCCAACTCAAGGAAGTTGAAGTAGTCGCTGGCATAAAAGAAAAGCTGGGTAATTGCGTAGTCTGCTCCGGCCCGCTGCTTGGCTAGCAGAGCATCGATATCTGCTCGCTCTGATCCCGATTCAGGGTGGCCATTTGGGAACGCTGCAACGGCAACCTGCCCCTCGTTAGACCTGCTTCTCAGAATGGAAACCAGCTCGGCTGCGGTGTTGAGTGAATCGGTTGGCAAGTCAACTTCACCGGCGGGCAAATCACCCCTCAGGGCCAAGAAGTCCCGCACCCCGGCCGCTTGAAACTCGTCGATCAGGGTTTCAATGCTGCTTTTACTGGTGCCGGCGCAGGTTAGGTGAGCTAGGGCTCCAATTTGCTTCTGGAGAATGTAGCCAAGCACCTCGATGGAATTTTTGGTGTCTGAGCCACCAGCTCCGAAGGTCACAGAAATAAACCTCGGACCTAGTGCACTGAGTTTGTCAATGGCGTCAAAGAGTGCAGGGGCCGCCTCGGGTGAGCGGGGCGGGTAGACCTCAAATGAAAATGGAACCTTGGCCAAAGCTTTTCCTTTCAGAACGCGCCTCGGGGCTCCGATAGCAGATCTGTCGGGCTGGCCGGATTTGAACCGACGACCCCTTGTCCCCCAGACAAGTGCGCTACCAAGCTGCGCTACAGCCCGTTATCCGACAGATAACCCCAGAAGTCTATTCACTCCAGTGGCTAGGAACTAATCAAAAGCCAAGACTGGCAAGCGAGTTCGCCACCGCAGCAGCAGATTTCTCGAATTTCTCTCGCTCTGAGGAAGACATTGGGAACTCCAAAACTCGGGAAACACCAGAGCGATTAACGATCGACGGAACTGAAAGTGCAACCCCGGAAATACCCATGTAGTCATCCAAAACTGAACTGACAGTCAACACCGCATTCTCATCACTGAGGATTGCCGAGGCGATTCGGGCTGCTGACAAACCAATTGCGTAGTTGGTTGCGCCTTTGCCCTCGATGACCTGATAGGCAGCATTCTTTACTTCGAAAGCGATTCGATCCAATTCCGCTTCGTCTAGGTGCCCCCCATGGCCCAGGTCCCAGCTTGAAAGCGGAATAGCTCCGATTCTGGTCTGAGACCAAAGCGAGAACTCGCTGTCTCCATGTTCACCCAAGATGTAGGCGTGGACCGAGCTCGCAGCAACTCCCAGCCGCTTAGAAAGCATCCAACGCAACCTTGATGTGTCAAGCACCGTTCCTGATGAAAAGACACGGCTGGAAGGAAGTCCGGAGATCCTTTGGGCAACCACTGCCAAGACATCGCAAGGGTTAGTAACCAGCATCAAAATTGCGCTCGGAGACTGGGCTAGCAGCTCAGGAATCAACGATTGCAGTATGGAGACATTTACCCCCGCCAAGTCAAGCCTTGACTGCCCCGGCCTTTGCTTGGCCCCAGCAGTAACAATAATGAGATCACTGCCCTCGGTTAGCGAGATGTCTGAGCCGCCACTTAGCTCTGTTGCTGGGGTAAAAGGTGATCCGTGTGCCAGGTCCAAAACCTCAGCACGCGCCTTGGCTTGATCGATGTCAAACAGCACCACTTCACGAGCAATACCTTGAATCATGAGGGCGTATGCGGTCGATGCGCCTACCGCGCCTGCCCCAATCACAGAGATTTTTGCCATTAGCGGCGCTTTCTCTTCTCCCTCACGCGCACGCCAATTTCAATCGGCGAGCCCTCAAAACCGAAGTCTTCGCGCAGGCGTCTGGTGATGTAACGACGATAGCCAGCCTCTAGGAAGCCAGTTGAAAACAGCACAAACTTTGGTGGACGGGATGCGGCCTGAGTTCCAAAGAGGATCCTAGGCTGCTTACCACCACGAATTGGGTGTGGGTTCTCGGCCTGCAGTTGCTGCAAGAAGGCATTGAGTTTTCCGGTTGGGATTCTCTTGTCCCAACTCTCCAAAGCCAGCTCAAGGGCAGGAACCAGCTTCTCAAGGTGTCTTCCGGTGGAGGCAGAAATGTTAACTCGTGGAGCCCAGTCAACGTGAGCTAAATCACGCTCGATTTCCTTTTCAAGATAATTGCGACGATCGTCATCAAGTAGGTCCCACTTGTTGAATGCGAGCACCAGCGCTCGACCAGAATCGAGCGCGAGCTGCACGATGCGAACATCAGCTTCGCTGATCGGCTCGGTGACATCGAAAAGCACCACGGCAACTTCAGCGCGCTCCAAGGCGGCAGCTGTTCTCAGTGAGGCATAGAAGTCGACACCCTGTTGCCTGTGAAGGCGACGCCTAATACCAGCGGTGTCGACAAAGCGCCAGATTTTGCCAGCAATTTCAACTTGCTCGTCAATTGGGTCTCGAGTGGTGCCCGCTAGGTCATTCACCACCGCACGGTTAGTGCCGGTTGCCTTGTTGAGAAGAGAGGACTTACCAACGTTTGGTCGACCAATTAGGGCAACCCTTCTTGGACCGCGGTACTCATCTGCCGCGACTGCGCTCTTTTCAGGCAGCACCTTCATAACAGCGTCTAGCAGGTCTGCCACACCTCTACCGTGCAGGGCAGAAACCGGGTGTGGCTCGCCAAGCCCCAGTGACCACAGCGCTGCGGCTTCAGAATCTAGATGAGAGTCATCAATCTTGTTGGCAACCAAAAAGACCGGTCTGCCTGTCCCGCGGAGCATTTTGACGACGCGCTCGTCCGAGGCCGTCGCACCAACCAGAGCATCAACCACAAAAAGCACGGCATCAGAAAGGTCAACCGCAATCTCTGCCTGTTCAGCAACGGATGCATCGATGCCTGTTGCATCGTGCTCCCAACCACCGGTGTCAACCAGAGTTAGCGGCCTTCCGTTCCACTCAGCCTTATAGGAAACACGGTCACGAGTAATGCCTGGTCGATCTTCAACAACTGCCTCACGGCGCCCAAGAATTCGATTCACAAGTGCAGACTTACCAACGTTTGGTCTTCCGACAATAGCCAGCACCGGAGGAGCTGGGCGATATTCAGATAGCTCTTCCTCATCTAGCTGAATGCCTAAGAGAGCTAAGTCCTCTTCATCTAGGTCATAATCCTCGAGCTCTGCCTTCAGCACCTCGGCTTTGGCAATATCCAGCTCAGGCTCAAACTCTTCACTCAATTTCTAATCCTTGCAATTTCGGCCAAAACGGCCTGAACACTCTGTTCAAAATCCATGTCGGAGGTGTCGATCACCGTTACGCCCTCTGCGGCGTCTAGGAACCTTGCCACTTTACTGTCTTTTTGGTCGCGTGACACTAAATTCTCAGCGGACTCGGTGCCTTCAAGCCCACGCCTGCGCAGCCGCACTGACTCGGAGGCCGTAAGCAAAATCCTGACCTGGGCATCTGGCGCGACCACGGTAGTGATGTCTCTTCCCTCAACCACGATTCCAGCAGCATCACACGCGGCGATGCGCTCTCGAGCATCCTGCCGCTGTAGTTCGCGCACTTCCGGCAGTTGGGCAAATTCACTGACCAAGGCTGCAACTTGCTCAGATCGAATGCGTTCGCTGACGTCAACTCCATCAAGAAGCACCCTAACGCCACTCGGATCAGTATCAATCAGATAGGGAAAGTGTTCGCTGGTGGGGTTCTGGCTTTTCCAAAGTGCATATGCACGATAACCGGCACCGGTGTCTAGGTAGCCAAACCCAAGCTCACTTGCCACTGCCTTTGAAACGCTGGATTTACCCGAACCTGCCGGACCGTCAATAGCGACCACAAATTTCGCCATCAGACCAACCTCCAGCCATTCTTCTCAAGCTCCTCAGAGAGCCGCTGGGATGAATCTGGGAGCACTTGCAACTCCACTAGACCAATCGGTGCACCCGGGGAATGCTCTAGCTTGAAGTCCTCAATATTCACACCGATGTCGCCGACGAAGGTGAACAGCGCAGCGAGTGATCCTGGTGAATCGTCGATCATCACAGTTAGTTGCGAGTAGTCGGCAAACTTGCCACCGTGCTTGCCAGGGATCTTCGAAATACCTGAGTTGCCTCGAGTTAGGAGCGAGTGCACCTTGGCTAGCGACCCGGGGGCAGAAATGTCCGCCAACGCGGCTTCAAGTGCCTCAAGCTCGGACCGCATGCCACTGATTAGAGGAAGTAGGGCTTTCGAATTCTGAGAGATGATCTGCACCCAAAGCTCTGGATCGCTAGCGGCGATGCGAGCCGTATCTCGCAAACCTTGACCGCTGAGGGACAGTTCGTCCTCAGTCCCGGTGTTTAGCTGACTCGCGAGCGCCGAGGACACAAGCTGTGGCAGATGGGAAACCAAAGCCACAGCTTTGTCATGATCTGCAGCTGATAACTGCACTGGCAGAGCACCGACCCTTAGTGCGACATCCCTAATCAACTCAATCGCATCGTTGGTGTTCCCAGCGTGAGGTGTTATCACCCAAGGTCGGGCAAAGAACAGGTCGGCTCTTGCGGCGGCGGGTCCGCCTTTTTCGCGGCCTGCCATGGGATGGGATCCGATGTAACGATCACCCAATCCGGACTCGCTCACCTGCTGGGCTATCTCCACCTTCACACTGGCGACATCTGTGACGACGGCGCTTGGGTGTTCCTGCAGCTGCCGAATTACAACATCAGCGGTGGCATCAGGTGGGACACAGACAATCACTAGATCTGGCTCAGGCCCAGTCATCTCCCCGGCCCCGTACTCAACCGCTAAGCGAAGAGCGGACTTTGACTGGTCGGCAAGCTGTGGGGTAATGCCCTGACGCGAGAGGGCTAGTCCGAGGCTGGTTCCCAGTAACCCGGTTCCGACAATTTTGATGTTTGGCATTACTGCGCCAAATCAGTCCTGAGGTTTGCCGCACCGCGAAGGTAGATGTGCTTGATTTCAGACCTAGAGAGCTTGGTGTCAACGTGCATCATCAGACGAATGACTCTTGGCATAGCCCCCTGAACATCCATCTCAACACTGCACATCAACGGCACATCGCCCAAGCCAAGCTCTCTGGCTGCCAGAGCGGGAAACTCTGAGGTTACGTCTGGCGTTGCGGTGAACCAGATGGAGATCAGCTCAGCGGTTGAAAGATTGTTTTCGTGCAGCACCTTGGTGACAAGTTCCGCAGTCGATCGCAGCAGGTGTTCGCGATCATCTGAATCAAGCTGAATTGCTCCGCGAATTGCCCTAACAGCCATTAGCGACCTCTTTCTTTGCGGGATCCCGCCTGCGCCGCCTCCATCAGAGAGGACACCTCGAGTCTACCCAACTCACGGAACTGACCAGGCTTGAGATTTCCAAGCCGCAGCGGGCCAAAACTCTTTCTGGTTAGCTCAAGAACAGGGAAGCCAACCGCTTCAAACATTCGTCGCACAATTCGGTTCTTACCGCTGTGAAGCACAACTTCGACCAACGAGCTTTGCTCATTCTGATCTAGCACCCTGGCCTTGTCAGCCTTCTGAAATCCATCCTCGAGCTTCACGCCATCGAGCAAGCGCTGGATTTCCACCCTGGTGATCTTGCCCCTGACCTTTGCAACATAAAGCTTTTCAACTTCATAACTCGGGTGCGCGAGTTGATTGGCCAAGTCGCCATCGTTTGTCATCAGGAGAATGCCAGTCGTCTCCGAGTCCAACCGACCGACATTGAAGACTCTATCCAGGCCAACAAAGTAATCGGCCAGGCAACGCCTTCCGTTCTCATCAGACATTGTCGAGACAACGCCCTTTGGTTTATGAAACGCAAAGTAAACGCGGTCCGGATCGAGCTGAACCGGACGCCCATCAACTTGAACCTGATCGGTCTCAGGGTGGATTCTTGAACCGAGCTCACGAACCACTTTGCCATTGACTCGAACTCGTCCCTGGACGATTAGCTCCTCACAGACTCGCCTTGATGCCACGCCGGCACTTGCCAGCACCTTCTGAAGTCTGATGCCTTCTTGATCAGTCAATGTCATCCTGTCCCGGTAGGTATGGGCTTATTTGAGGCAGTTCATCCAGGCTGTTGATTCCCAGCACCTCAAGAAGCAATTCTGTGGTTCCAAACATGGCGGCACCAGTCTCGGCATCTACAAATAGCTCGCTGATTAGGCCACGAGAGAGCAGGGTTCGCACCACAGAGTCAACGTTGACCCCTCGGATTGAGGAAACCTGACCTCGGGAAATTGGCTGACGATAGGCGATTACCGCCAGGGTCTCAAGTGCAGCCTGGGATAGCTTGGCAGGATTCTCGTTGGCCACGAGCTGCTTCACAGCCCAGTCATGAACAGGCCTGACATAGAGGCGGTATCCCCCGCCAACCTCACGAAGCTCAAACCCTCGACCGACCCCACCATTGGCCGAATCGTAATCTTCTCGCAAGGCCTCAAGCTCTCGCTTCACATCATTCAGCGGGACCTCAAGAGCGCCAGCCAAGGTAACCAGGTTCAGGGGAGTTTCCGCTACGGTCAAAATTGCCTCAAGAGCAGCACGAAGATGAAGGTCAGTCGTCATATTCAGCTCCCAACTGGTTCAACTTAGTCTCGTCAAAAGCCCTATCTTCCCACACCACCGAAAAGTCAGCGAAAGGGTCGGCCTGTTTGAAGCCAACTGCTCCCAGGCGGTAAAGCTCTAAGAGTCCAAGAAATCTCGCCACTAACTCGGAACGATCCTTGACATCGGCGATCAGCTCGCGGAAGGTCATGGAGCTTCGTTGTCGCAGCTTCTCCACCATCAAGCCAGCCTGCTCTCTTATGCTGACCCTTGGAGCATGAAGGTGAGTGAGGCCAACTCCCGGAATTTCTTTGGGAGCGAATGCCAGCTGAGCTAGTTGGGAAAACTCTTGGACCGTGAGCTCCCAACGCAGTTCCGGCCGAAGTTCACGAAAGCGCTCCTCTAGTCGAACCGACCTTGGTATTCGGCCAGACTCTCGATCGAGACTTGAGCTAAACCAGGCCGCAATCTCTTTGAACGCTCGGTATTGCAGCAGTCTGGCGAACAGCAGATCTCTGGCCTCCAGGAGTGCGACATCCTCGGCATCCACAACTTCGCCAGCAGGCAGCAAACTCGCAATCTTCAGATCCAGCAAAGTCGCTGCCACCACTAGAAACTCGCTAGCACTCTCAATCTCCGCATGCTCATCAAGCTGCTTTACATACGTCAAGAATTCGTCCGTGACGCGAGAAAGCGATACCTGAGTAATGTCTAATTCGTGCTTACCAATGAGTCGCAACAACAGGTCAAAAGGACCATCGAAATTATCTAGAGTTAGTCGGAAATCTATTTCAGATTCAAGCTGCACTGCCACGTTTGACTAGCTCTCTGGCAACCCTGCGGTAGGCCTCGGCAGCCTCTGAAGTAGGGGCAAACTGGGTGATTGGCTTCCGCGCCACAGTCGCATCTGGGAACTTCACGGTGCGGCCAATTGCTGTCTCGAAGACCATGCCCGGGAAAGCTTCCTGCAACCTCTCCAAAACCTCACGAGAGTGCAAGGTGCGGGAGTCGTGCATGGTTGGAATCAATCCATCTAGCTGCAAGGTTGGGTTAGTTCTGGCCTTGACCTTGTCGATCGTTTGAATCAGCAGCGCAACTCCGCGAAGTGCAAAGAACTCGGTCGCCATTGGAATCAAGACCCCATGAGCTGCGGTCAGCGCGTTCACCGTTAGAAGACCCAGAGATGGCTGGCAGTCCACGAAGATGACATCGTATTCATCTTTTACCTTGTGGAGAATGCCCTCGAGCACGCGCTCACGGCCCATCTCGGTTACGAGGTTCATCTCGGCGGCAGATAGATCAATATTTGCTGGGATGATGTCTAGATTCTCGACCTCGGTCTGCTGGATAGCCACGTGGGGATCCATCGAGACATTCATCATTAGGTCATAAATAGTTGGAGCATCCTGGTAGTCCGCGGCGAGGTTTACCGAAAGAGCACCCTGTGGATCAAAATCGACAACCAGAACTTTTCTTCCGTACTCAGCTAGCGAGGCGGCAAGGTTAATGGTTGTGGTGGTCTTACCCACACCACCCTTTTGGTTGCACATTGCAATAATGCGGGCTGGTCCGTGGGACTTCAGCTTCGCTGGGATTGAAAACTCCTTACCAGAGAGATTCACTTGTGCCTCCAACTACTTGTGCAGATAGCCTACCGCCGAGCACGCGGGTGGGCCGACTGATAAACCTCTCTCAAAGTATCGATTGTGATCTTGGTATAAATCTGAGTGGTGGCAACCGAGGCGTGACCCAGTAGCTCCTGAACCACCCTTACATCTGCCCCGCCCTCGATTAGGTGCGTTGCGAAACAGTGTCGGAGCGTATGAGGTGACAACTCGATATTCACGGCTTCGCCGCAAGAACTGATGATCTCCCAAATGGACTGCCTCGATAACCGCCCGCCTCGCTGATTGAGAAACAGCGCAGGGGTTGAGTTTTTGACCAGACCCGGGCGCACTCGAACCAAATACTCCTCAAGAGCTCTCGACGCATAGCTACCGACGGGCACAAGTCGCTCTTTTGAGCCCTTGCCGCGAACCCGAATAAAACCAGAGTGATCGACCTCATCCAAATCCAGAGCAGCAATTTCGCTGACGCGAGCGCCGCTTGAATAAAGCAGTTCGATAATTGCCCGATTTCTAATTCGAATTAGGTCGGGGCTATCGGATCCAGGTTCAGGGCCGCTCGCTGCCAATAGAAGTTCGACTTGACTTAGGGATAGCGCTTTCGGAAGCCGCATTGGAAGCTTGGGAGGCCTGACTTTTTTGGTGGGATCGTCACTTCTCAGGCCCTCAAGTGCCAAAAACCGATGAAAGCCTCGAATAGCCGCGAGCGCCCTGGCCCGTGAAGAAGCAATCAGTCCGGAGTCAATTAGCGCTAACTGATAACCCTCAACATGCTCGGAAGTAGCCTTCGTAGCCTCGACGCCCAGGGTCCCGAGAAACTCGAGGTACCCGGACAGGTCCTTGCGATAGGCAGAAAGCGTGTTTGCACTAAGTCCGCGCTCGATGGTCAGATGCCGCAGATAGCTTTCAAGCGGCTTTGACATTTAGTTCTCGTTGAACAGCCGCTGCTGGCGCTGGCGCTCCAAGGCGGCCTTGATCAAACCGTGGAACAGTGGATGAGCCTTGGTTGGTCGAGACTTGAACTCAGGGTGAGCCTGAGTGCCGACGTAGTAAGGATGTACCTCACGAGGTAGCTCCACGTACTCGACCAATTGCCCATCCGGGCTGGTTCCCGAAAACACCAGGCCACTGTTTGCAATCTGATCGCGGAAGCGGTTGTTCACCTCATAACGGTGACGGTGCCTCTCGTGAGAAACGGTTGATCCGTACACCTCGGCCACAATGCTGCCTGGAGTTAGCTTCGCTTCGTAGCTGCCAAGACGCATAGTGCCGCCCAGGTCTCCCCCAGCAAGAACGTCAACTTGCTCGGCCATGGTTGCAATGACCGCGTTCTGAGCATTTGGCTCGAACTCACTTGAAGTCGCCCCAGATATTCCCGCCTTGTTTCTAGCGTGCTCGATAACCATGCACTGCAGTCCAAGACAGAGTCCAAGTGTTGGAATTTGCTGCTCACGGGCAAATTTCAAGGCCCCGAGCTTGCCTTCGATGCCACGAATACCAAAACCTCCAGGGACACAGATTGCGTCCAGGTCAGTGAGGTTCTTCGCGGCACCTTCATCGGTCTCGCAATCATCTGATTTAATCCAGCGAATGTTTACCTTGGTGGACTGGGCAAATCCTCCGGCTCTCAGCGCCTCAGTGACGGATAGGTAAGCATCTGGAAGGTCGATGTACTTGCCGACTAGTCCGATTGTTATCTCGTGCTTGGGGTCATGAACTGCATTCAGCACAGGTGTCCAACCGCTCCAGTCAACATCGCTTACATCTAACTTGAGAGAGCGAATGATGTAGCTGTCTAGACCCTCGGAGTGCAGCACCTTGGGAATGTCATAGATTGAGGCGGCGTCAGCAGCTGTGACTACCGCTTCGCGATCAACATCACACATAAGCGCGATCTTGTTTTTGATACCCTCTGGCAACTCTCGATCAGACCTGCAAACAATCGCATCTGGTTGAATACCCAATGATCGCAACATGGCAACTGAGTGCTGAGTTGGCTTGGTCTTAAGTTCACCCGATGGCTTTAGATATGGCACCAAAGTCACGTGAACAAAGAAAACATTGTCTCTACCGACGTCTCTTCTGACCTGACGAGCAGCTTCCATGAATGGCTGAGACTCGATGTCTCCGACGGTGCCTCCGATCTCGGTGATGATCACATCAGGGGCTGGAACCATTGTTGCCTGCAAACGCATGCGGCGCTTTAGCTCATCAGTGATGTGCGGGATTACCTGGACCGTGTCACCTAGGTACTCTCCCCTGCGCTCCTTGGCAATCACGGTGGAGTAGGCCTGTCCAGTAGTTACGTTGGCGGCGGCGTTGAGGTTGATGTCGAGAAAGCGCTCGTAGTGACCAATGTCCAAGTCTGTCTCAGCACCGTCTTCGGTGACAAAGACTTCTCCATGCTGGAACGGGTTCATGGTTCCCGGATCGACGTTTAGGTACGGGTCAAGCTTTTGCATTACGACCTTGAGACCACGCGCTCTCAGCAGATTTCCCAGCGATGCGGCGGTTAAGCCCTTACCTAGGGATGACGCAACGCCACCAGTTACGAAAATATGTCTTGGGATTCCAGAGCTCTCGGCCATGGAATCCCAATCTATCAGCGATTCAATTGCAGTTTGCCTGCGACACCAAAGTTTCTAGCTGGAAGCCAATAATTCTTTGGCGTGTGCGATTGCGACATCGGAGTCCGGCGCTCCGGACAGCATCCTGGCCAGCTCCCGCACTCGCTCCTCGCCACTTAGTGGAAGCACTGAGGAGTGAGTTATCGATCCCTGGGTGTTTTTTAGAACCCGAATCTGGTTTGATGCAAAAGCTGCTACTTGAGCTAAGTGAGTGATGACCAGTACCTGAGTGTTAGTGGCAACTCTGGCTAGCCTGCGCCCTAGTTCAGAGGCGGTTTGACCACCGACACCGGCATCGACTTCGTCAAAAATCATGGTTGGCAGGGTCTTGTCTTTTGAAAGCACCAGCTCGAGGGCGAGCATAATCCTTGAGAGTTCACCCCCGGATGCTGCTTTTGAGATGGGCCGAAGGTTGGCGCCGTCGAAGGCGGCCAACATAAACTCAACGCGATCCGACCCGCTCGCTTCGAACTCACCCAAGTCAGTGACTTGAACAACCAGCCGGGATCCAACCATGGCCAGTTCCGCCAATTCAGTAGTAACCTCGTGCCCCAGTCTTTGGGCGGCTTCACGCCTTGCCTCAGATAGCGACTTTGCCGCTGCAGCCAGTTGAGATAGGGAGGCCTCGAGCTGGACCTCTAGCTTCTCTAGCTGCTCGTCTGATGAATCCAAATCAAGCAGCTCCGCCTGTAGCTTGGGAACACCATCAATGAAGGCATCAAGCTCACCATTTCTGCGCTCAAACGCAACCAGTTCAGCCCTGCGTTCCAGGTTCGCCTCTAGTTGCTGGGGGTCAATTTCCAGATCGAGTAGATAGCTTGAGAGCTCGACGGAGATGTCTCGCGCGAGAGATGTGAGATCCGATAGCTGGGATGCGATTTCCTGAAGTTTTGGATCTGACGTTGAATCGAGGCTCTTTCTGGCAATTCCCAAAGCCTGCAAGGCGCCTACCGAATCCTCCGGGGAGATGGCCTCGTGGGCAGTGCTAGCCGCAATCCTCAGATTGTCGACATTGCTTAGACGTTCAATTTGATGCCCGAGTTCGGCAATCTCGCCTTTGACCGGGCTGAGTCTTTCGAAAGTGGACAGTAGGGCCGTGAGCTCCTCTACTCGAGCACGGTCCTGACCGCTCGCAGATTTCATGCGTTCGTAGCGAGCCTGAAGCTCCTGATATGTAGTGTGCGCTTGTCTATATGCGTCCAGGTGAGCGTTGAGCTTGCCGTAATCATCAAGGGCGTCTCGCTGAGCGGAAACCGAGCGCAGTCGCTGCTGATCGGACTGTCCGTGGACGGCAACCAACCGTTCTGCAAGCTCGGACAGTGTTGAAATTGGTACCGGCGTGCCGCCCAGAATGGCCCTAGAGCGACCGTCTGAATTCACGGTTCTGGTGATTATCAGCTCCCCGCCATCGAGTTGAGCGCCGAGATTTTCAAGCTCTTCTTTGAGCAGGGGGTTGCGAATAACCCAAGTGCCACTGACGGACAGCGAATCCTCCCCTGCCCTAATGACGGCAGTGTCCGCTCTTCCCCCAAGCAAGAGATTGAGAGCGCTAAGCACCATTGTCTTGCCCGCCCCGGTCTCACCCGTGAGTGCATTGAACCCGGGCGCAAGGGACAACTCGGCTTGGGCAATGACCCCAAGATTTCGAATCGAAATTGACTCGATCACTCGTTCTCCTCGGGACCTCTCCAGCCAGTGACGGGCAGATTGAATTTGCGAACAAGTCGATCGGTGAACGGGTCGTCTGAGAGCAGCACCATGGGCACCTGCTTATCTGACTGCCTCACCTCAATGCGAGCGCCGGGTCCTAGGTCAAAAGTCCTTCGCCCATCACACCAGAGCACTCCGTTACCGGGACTTCGCTTGAGAACCTCAAAGGCCAGATGGGTAGCTGAACCGAGCACGAGCGGTCTTGCGAAAAGCGAATGCGCGCTGAGTGGCACAACTAGAAGCGCATCAACATCCGGCCAGACCACAGGGCCGCCAGCACTAAATGCGTAGGCGGTTGATCCAGTTGGAGTGCTAACCAAGATGCCATCGCAACCAAATGACGAGAGCGGGCGTCGGTCAACCTCGATTACGAGCTCCAACATGCGCTCTCTGGCAGATTTCTCAACGGTCACTTCATTCATAGCCCATGAGCTAAAAGCTAGGTCACCTGCCTGGTAAACCTCCACCTCCAACGCAGATCGGTGGCCGACTTCGTAGTCCTTTGCTGCCACTCGATCCATGACTGCAGCTAGGGCATCAAGCTCCGCCTCTGCCATGAAGCCAACGTGACCGGTATTGACTCCAAGAATTGGAGCCTTTTGCTCTCGCAGCAGCTCTGCGGCTCGAAGGATGCTTCCATCCCCGCCCAGCACAATGCCAATTTCAATAATTTGAGTGGTGAATTCGACGACGCCATTCAAGTCCGCGCCAAGCTTGGAAATTCGATCCAGCTCGGCCGCCTCAAGAACAGGGTGGAGACCTCTGGCCAGCAACTTCTTCGCCGTCCGCTCGACCACGTTCGCTTGCTGCTGGGTTTGGGCGTTGGTAACCAACAAGACGCTTCTTGTCATTTCACCCTTTTCGCCAGCTGAATAATTTCTTCACTCCATTGTTCCCGATAACCGGGCTCATCGGAAACTATCCACAGCAGATACTCCACGTTTCCATGGGTTCCTAAAACCGGAGATTGAGCCATCGCTTTTACCGAGTATCCAATTGAATAACAAAAGTCGACCACTTGATCCAGTGCCCTGGCCCGCTCGCGCCAATCAGTCACCACACCGGATGCGTTTAGAGAATGCTTCCCAACTTCGAACTGTGGCTTTACCAAGATCACCATAGGAGCCGAGGGGGCGAGGCGAGCGAGGTTCTCAAGAACCAAAGTTATGGAGATGAAGCTCAGATCTGCCACCACCAAACCTATGGCGGGCTCATGTCCCACCAGGCTTGTCAGCTCTTCAAAGGTCAGGTCTCGAAGGTTCACTCCCTCGATGTTTCGAACCCTCGAGTCGCTGGCAAGCTCTGAGGCTAGCTGCCCGTGACCAACGTCAACCGCGAACACTTCTTGAGCCCCTCGGTCTAGGAGAACTTGCGTGAATCCGCCTGTCGATGCACCCGCGTCCAAGACCGTCGCCGGCACATCTATCCCGAATTCTGTAAGAGCAAACGCGAGCTTGGCACCTGCTCGAGACACGTAATCCACTCCAGCGCTCAGCTCGACCTGGTCTGAGGGATCAGTCTTGTGGGCAGCCTTTGTGACAGGCTTGCCATTGACACTGATTCGTCCAGCATCAATTAGTTGCGCAGCCTGTGAGCGCGACCGGGCAAGCCCCCTGAGCACAAGCTCTATGTCTAAGCGCTCTCCCACTTAGGAAACAAGCTCCTCAAGGGATTTGATGATCGCTTCGATTGCCGCGATTTGCTCAGCTTCATCAAGTGAGTCAAGCCCTTCAATCTGGGCCGCCATCTCATTTAGGTTCATGTGTTTCCTAGCTGTAAAGAGCGGGCTCAACATCGAGACCGTAGATTGGCACCTGGCTGGACCAGACTACCTTGCAGGCGCAGCGCAAGGTGTCAATAGACTTCGGATCTCCATCGACCGAGACAACGCGAGTGCCGAGCAATTCGACGCTGCTTTTCCTCAGCTCAAAACCTCGCTTGGTTTGCTTGGGCTGCAAATAATCCGTGAACAGATCTCTCAAATCCGAGATTACAAAAGTTGGCCGCTCATCTGGCTTAGCCGAAATGAGCTCCTTGTAAGTGGCCACCCCCGTCATTACACAAGCGGAGTCAAGGCCAAAATTCACTGCACCCTTTATGTCGGTATCCAGACGATCACCAACAAATAGTGGACGCTTTATTTCAAGCTGCTCAATGGCCGCCTGGTAGATAGGTGCAAATGGCTTACCGGCGAAATCAGGAAGTATTCCAACTGCGGTATGAACTGCCGAGACCAAGGTGCCGTTGCCAGGAGCTATTCCGTCCTCACGGGGAATGGTCCAGTCCTGATTAGTGGCCAACCAGATCGCTCCTCGCTGGATTGCATATGCGGCCTCGGCAAGTTGACGCCAGCCAACATCCGGGGAAAATCCTTGAATCACCGCAGCAGGAGCTTCAGCTGCTGAGCTCACAATCTCAAAACCCAGGGACTGCACCTCGAAGACAAGACCTTCACCCCCGACAACGAGAACCTTAGAGCCCTGAGGAATGCGCCCAAGAAGCATCTTTGCTCCAGCCTTGGCTGAACCCACTATTTCCGAAGGGTCTGTATCGATTCCAAGTGACACCAGCTGTTCAGAAATGACCTCAGGCCTTCGAGATGAGTTGTTGGTAACAAACCCAATCTTGAAACCCTCAGACTTGACTCGATTTATGGATTCAACAGCGTGCGGTACAGCCTGCTCACCAAGATAAACAACACCGTCAAGGTCAAAGAGGACGGAATCGTATGAATCAACGAGCCTTGCCACGGCCGCCTCCCTCGCTGGGTCCACGCCTTCCAGGTCTTGGGGCTCCCTTGCCGAAACTGGCACCACCCCTAGGTTTGCCATCACGACCTCGAGAATCGAAATCTCTCTTTGGTGCCGGTTTACCGTCTGAACCTTCGGGTCGTGGGGTTCTGGGTTTGTAATCAGAGCTACGCTCACCGCGAGGCTTGTAATCCGCACTTCGCTCACCGCGTGGCTTGAAGTCCGAGCTACGCTCACCGCGAGGCTTGTACTCGGAAGCGCGCTCACCGCGAGGCTTACGATCATCGCCGCCTGTGGGGCGTGGACGCCGCTCGAAAGTCTTGCCATCGCGCTTTGCTGAGTCAAAGTCGCGCTTGGCTGGCTTTCTCTCAAAGTCAGCACTTGTTGGGATGGTGATCTCCTCGATCAGCTCGAACATCTCACCGTCTACTTGCGATAGGGCGACCTCGGCCCTGTCCGCAAGCTCGTCCCAAGAGTCCCCATCCTGACCAAGCTCCCTCAGGACCTCAGCATAGGCGCGGAAAAGCAGTGGAGATTGTGGGAAGACCTGCTTCGGTGTGAGTTCTGGAATTTCTAGTTCCAACTTTGCATTCTTCGCATCGCCTAGGTCAAGCCGCGCGCCCGAAAGAGCAACAGCAAGATTTATGCGAACCCCAACTGGAAGCTTCTTCCGATCAAGACCGGTGACAGCCTCGAGGGCCCGGGCGGGACGCCCCATACCGCGCTCAGAATCCACAATGAGAGGAAGCTGTTCGTTAGATCCAGAGAGTCTTCTATGTGTAAGAAGCTCGCGAAGAGCAAGCGAGTAATCGCCGACGGTGTATGCGGTGACACCCAATGTTTCGTGAACGATTGCTAGTCGGCCAGCACGACGTGAAGCAGCGAGAGCATGCTTGTGAGCGAGCTCCGGGTCTGACTCAATCAGCAAATTCACCATAGCAAGATGGCGTGCAACCATCTCGGCATTCTCGGCGGTTAACGTTTTGAGCTGAACCCGAACACCCATGTCGATGTCCTCAGGAGTAATCTCACTGGGGATAAGGGGTGACTTTTCAACATCTCGGTCGCGCTTTACGCGCTCCTGCCATGCAGGTCTCGCACCTTCGGTGCGTTCACCACGGCCAATCGGACCTTCACGCTTCTCGCTAGGTCTTCTACGTTCCATGATGCTCCTTTTGGAATCAGCTTAAATAGAAAAGGCCACCCCTAAAAGGAGTGGCCATTTCTAAAGTAAGTCCGGCGGTGTCCTACTCTCCCACAAGGTCCCCCTTGCAGTACCATCGGCGCTGAGAGTCTTAGCTTCCGGGTTCGGAATGTAACCGGGCGTTTCCCTCTCGCTATGGCCGCCGAAACACTATTGAGTTATGTGAATCGAAGATCATTCTTCGGTTCTCGACCATACCTCGAGAACCACACAGTGGACGCAAGCACAAATTTGAAGTTGTATCAAGTTATCGGGCTATTAGTACGGGTCAGCTCCATGCCTTTCAGCACTTCCACATCCCGCCTATCAACGCAGTAATCTAGCTGCGGCCCTCTCGACATAAAGTCATGGAAATCTCATCTTGAAGCAAGCTTCCCGCTTAGATGCTTTCAGCGGTTATCCCTCCCGAACGTAGCTAACCAGCGGTGCACTTGGCAGTACAACTGACACACCAGAGGTTTGTCCAACCCGGTCCTCTCGTACTAGGGTCAGGTCTTCTCAAATTTCCTGCGCGCGCAGAGGATAGAGACCGAACTGTCTCACGACGTTCTGAACCCAGCTCGCGTGCCGCTTTAATGGGCGAACAGCCCAACCCTTGGGACCAACTACAGCCCCAGGATGCGACGAGCCGACATCGAGGTGCCAAACCATGCCGTCGATATGGACTCTTGGGCAAGATCAGCCTGTTATCCCCGAGGTACCTTTTATCCGTTGAGCGACAGCGCTTCCACAAGCCACTGCCGGATCACTAGTCCCGACTTTCGTCCCTGCTCGACTTGTCAGTCTCACAGTCAAGCTCCCTTGTGCACTTACACTCGACACCTGATTACCAACCAGGCTGAGGGAACCTTTGGGCGCCTCCGTTACTTTTTAGGAGGCAACCGCCCCAGTTAAACTACCCACCAGGCACTGTCCCGGAACCGGATCACGGTCCGCGGTTAGATATCCAGGGCGACAAGAGTGGTATTTCAACAATGACTCCACGTGAACTGGCGTCCACGCTTCATAGTCTCCCACCTATCCTACACAAGCCGCACCGAACACCAATACCAAGCTATAGTAAAGGTCACGGGGTCTTTTCGTCCTTCTGCGCGTAATGAGCATCTTCACTCATAGTGCAATTTCGCCGAGTTCGTGGTTGAGACAGCTGAGAAGTCGTTACGCCATTCGTGCAGGTCGGAACTTACCCGACAAGGAATTTCGCTACCTTAGGATGGTTATAGTTACCACCGCCGTTTACTGGGGCTTAAATTCCTAGCT
>JACCDQ012124694.1_pt1 | contig 27966 bp, 27 predicted proteins | sample 7446031 | NCBI WGS metagenome assembly JACCDQ01 (sample SAMN15323442, study PRJNA562643) | freshwater metagenome | isolation source: river surface water | place: USA:Blue River Watershed | collected 2017-08-17 | reverse complement strand
TGTGGTTAAAGTAGACGGCTTCCCAGACATTGAGAGTCAATGGGCGTGGCTTGCTCGGGTGCGTGCTGCGCGCGCGCAACCAACGGTAGTGGCGATCTGTGATGCCATCGATACCCTCGGCGGAATATGCCGCGGCAACTGGTGGTGCTGCGTAGGTCTCCCCCGGCTGCAAAATTATTTCACCAGGAAGCAAAAGTTCACCCGCTGCAATTGTGGTTCGTCCGGTTGGCTGTCGCTCGATTAGGTGGCGTGAGTTTCCACTCCAGAGCAAACCGACGGACCAGACTTCACCCTGTTGATAGTTGGCACCCTCGGTCATCGCCAACTGGGCAATTGTGTAGTCGTGACTACTGCGCCCCTCGCGAACTTCGCGTGACCAGGTGCCGGTTTGGATTTGTCGGCGCTGCGGCTTGCGCTCCTTTATCCAGGCTCCGGTGTAGTCCAAACTTTCGGCAACCTGATCTGGCAATGGCAGCCAGGTGTCGAACTCAGAAACCTCGTAGTTGGTTGAACCGGTATTAGTCACGCTTTGATTGACCAACAAAATTCCGAAGTCGTTTAGTTCAATCTTTAGGCAGAGTTCTAGGCCAGCCAATTTATCCGAAGCACAGATTTCTACAGCATTTGAAGATTCGATGACATTTGTGATGCTAAATTTCTGCGACCAGTCATGGCCGGCGCGATGGCCGATCAACGCAGGCCTACCTAAGAAGCCGAGTGCGTTTTCACGCCAGAAACCAGGCTTGATTGGATCGTCCAGGTCTGCGTGCGGTACCGGATCGATTGTTGCCTTCAGTAGCGACTCGTGACTCTGAACTGAGCCAATCTCAGCACCCCAGTGCAAGATAGATGGGGTCCCAGTGGTTAGGTCGACAATGACCGAAGTGCCGTCGGCGTGAAGTTCAATTAGCTCGTTCAAGTTCATAACCCTCCAAAGATACCCATTACACCCAGGCGATACCACGTATCCGATTACTTCTAGTCGAAACAGTTACCAAATCGAATCGGTAGTCTGAAAAGACTGTCGAAGGAGCATCATGGCTAAGCAATTTCCGAAGGATTTCGTCTGGGGCGTAGCCGCTGCCGGCCACCAGATCGAGGGATTCAATACCAAGAGCGACCTCTGGTTCTGTGAAAACCTACCCGGATCAGTTTTCAAGGAGCCATCGGGAATCGCCTGTGACTCTTACAATCGCTGGGCCGAGGATCTGGACATCGTAAAGGCGATTGGTGTAAACACCTACCGCCTTAGCATCGAATGGGCTCGCATCCAGCCAACCGCCGACACTTTTGACGATGCCGAGTTTGCTCACTACGAAGCTGTTCTCGATGGCTGTATTGCTCGTGGGTTGAAAGTCAACCTGACCATGAATCACTTCGCATCGCCGCACTGGTTCGCGGCACGTGCAGGTTGGTTGAATCCTGAAGCTCCGGAACTCTTTGCAAAGTACTGCGCTGAGGTTGCCCGTCGACTAGGCGACAAGGTTGACTACATTGTCACTTTCAATGAACCAAACATTTCTCAGCTTCTCGGAACCTTTAACCTTCCAGATTTCATCGAGAAGGCAAACGCACACACGCTGACCAGTGCAGCAGAGAAAGCTGGCGTGCCACTTTACCGATGCTCAAACGTGATGCTAAAAGAGGACTACATTCCTTACGGCAAAGCAATGGAACTAGGCCACGTCGCAGCAGTTAAAGCAATCAAGGCGGTACTTCCAAATACTCCAGTTGGCTTGAGCATCGCGATGCTCGACGATGTGCTTGAGAGTCCGGAAACCGACCCAACCGTGCGCGACGCAAAGCGCGAATTTGTTTACGGACCATGGCTGCGCCTTGCCAAGCACGATGACTTCATGGGTGTGCAAAATTACGAGCGCCTGGTCTACAACGCAGAGGGTCCGATGCCTGCCCCAGAAGGTGCTCGCAAGACCGGCTTCGGCAACTTGCTGGATGCCACTTCGCTGGCTAACTGCATCGAATACGCGTACAGCATCACCGGTAAGCCACTCATGGTTACCGAGCACGGCGTGAACTCAGAGGATGACAAAGACCGTGAATGGATCATCACCGAATCGCTCAAGCACCTGCACGACACCATCGAAAAGGGTGTGCCGGTCTGGGGTTATACCCACTGGTCTTTCCTCGACAACTTCGAGTGGATTTTTGGCTACGGTCCAAAGTTCGGGCTCTGTGCAGTAGACCGAGAGACTATGAAGCGCACCCGCAAACCGAGTTCGTTCGTATACGGGGCTATCGCCTCTGCTAACGCCATCTAGCCCGACTTGTTAGACTGAGAGGCGTTGTCGCAAGGCAGCGGTTGGGCCTCTAGCTCAGTTGGTTAGAGCAACGGACTTTTAATCCGTGGGTCGTCGGTTCGATCCCGACGGGGCCTACCAAGCAAAAAACCTCGGTCAAACGACCGAGGTTTTTTCTTTAGCGAAACTTTCTAGACCACTCCGAGTAGGTCGATTACGAAGACCAGGGTGCGCCCTGAAAGACGATGACCGCCACCAACCGGCCCGTAGGCATACTCCGGCGGGCAAATCAGAGTGCGACGTCCGCCGACCTTCATACCCGGGATACCCTCTTGCCAACCCTTAATTAGTCGGTTTAGCGGGAACTCGATTGGCTCACCGCGGCTCCAAGAAGAATCGAAGACTTCACCGGTTTCGTAATCCACGCCGTGGTAGTGAACCTTCACGGTCGAGTTTGCCGGGGCTTCGATGCCATTGCCTGTTTCAACTTCCTGAATAGTCAAAACCTCAGGAGCTGGTTCCATGAACGGTTCAATAACTGGGGGTTCTAGATTTGTCATGACAATAATCTACATTGCCACGAAATTTTCGAGCCACCTCCGTGGTTGTCTATTTCATGGAATTGAGCGGAAAACGGATACTGGTCGTCGGTGGCAACGGAGCCTTTGGAGCGGAATTCGGTGCGCAACTAAAGACAGCCGGAGCCAGCGTAATTGGAACTGCGCGCAGTCAAGATAGTTCCGTGCGCCTTGCCACAGACCTCGATGAACGTTTGCTCCTGGATCTTGAAAACGACGAATCAATCACTCGACTCACGAATTACTTGACCTCATCGCCGATGCCGTTGGATGGAATTGTGTTGGCCGCCGGTTTAGTAGCTTTTGGCTCAATCGGCGAAACACCATTCCACGTAGTTGAGCGACTGACGAGAGTAAACGCCACCGCACAAATTCAACTGGTGAGTGCATTGTTGAGCAAACTGCAAGATTCAGCCAGCCTAGGTCGCCAACCTTTTGTGTTGTCAATTAGTGGTGTGATTTCGGAACGCCCGATGCCGAGTCTCGCTGCATACTCCGCAAGTAAAACTGCGATTCGCGGTTACGCCCAAGCGGCGGTAAAGGAATTGAAGAAGTCTGGCATCACCTGGCTTGATGCTAGGCCGGGTCACACCGAATCAGGCTTGGCATCCCGAAGCATTTTTGGTCAGTCACCGAACTTTGGTTTGGGGCTATCTGTCTCGAGTGTGGTGGCTCGAATGGTTCAAGGCCTAGTCGACGAAGAAGCCGATTTGGCTAGTGAGGCTTTCGCTGCGCTCGGTAAATAATTAGCACCAAGGCACTTAGATAGAACGTTTGTGCAACCGCGATGATGCGCTCAACCAATCCCACGTTGGTGGCATTCGGGTCGACCCAGACTGCAAGGAACCAGAGTGCGATTGCCGTCATGACCACAGTCGCCGAAATAGCCGCGGTTGGGCGAATTAGCCAGTGGTAGCCCCTGTCAAAGCGCATGGCTAGCAGAGGGAATGCTGTCATCAAGACAAACTGAGTGATGGCAAAAGCTCGATGTGCACTCGAGGATGTGGTCTGACTTGGGGTTGGAAAGACAGTGAGCCCAACCGTCGCGAGGCCCGAAATCAATAACGCCAGGCGGCCAGGCCAAGAGAAAGCCTTTGCAGAAAACGATGCCACTATCCACAGCGAAGCTCCGAGAATGAAGAAGCTGGATTGCAACCAGAAAGTTGATGAATCCAAAGCGGCCAGATCGCTAATCGGCTGTCGAATCGGATCGTAGTTATCGCCGCGGAGTAAACCAGAAATTGTCCAACCGGCAATCGATTGGATCGGACCAATTACCGCTGCGATTGCAGCTAGCTTGCCGATTTTCTGAACCATGTTCACGCCTTTGTATCGGGAGTAGTCTGAGTCTATGTCGCCAAGCGAAATCTCAGCAGGACTCAAAGTAATGCGAGGTGCTCGCGGAGCCAAACCCCTCGCCTTGGTCACCGGGGCCACCGGATACATTGGCGGTCGGCTCATCCCGGAATTACTGGCAGCCGGATATCGGGTTCGAGTCTTCGCCCGAAACGCAGATCGCTTAAAGTATCAGCCTTGGTTGGCAAACGTCGAAGTGCGCGAGGGTGATGCGACTGACCCAGCTGCAGTTGCAGAGTGCCTAAAAAATGTGGATGTTGCTTATTACCTGTTGCATGCTCTTATGGCCAAGGATGACTTCGAGTCAAAAGAGGCAAACCTGGCAACTATTTTTGCCAGTGCGGCCAAAGCCCAAAAAGTAAAGAGAATCGTTTATCTCGGCGGAATCATCTCGACCGAATCAGAACTTTCTCCTCACCTGAAGTCGCGTGCCGACACCGGCGAAATATTGCGCAATTCCGGAGTGCCAACAATAGAACTTCGAGCGGGTGTGGTGATCGGCTCTGGATCGGCATCATTTGAGATGCTTCGCTACCTAACCGAGCGTCTTCCATTCATGATCACACCCAAGTGGCTCAACATTCGGATTCAACCGATCGCAGTGCGCGATGTCTTGCGTTACCTGGTGGGAGCCGCTGCAATCGACACGGGCATAAGCGGCCATTTCGACATCGGCGGCCCAGACGTCTTTAGCTACAAAGAAATGATGCAGCGCTATGCCGAAGCCGCTGGCTTGCGCAAACGAATAATCATTCCTGTACCTGTTATGACTCCAAAGCTGTCCAGCGGTTGGGTTGGCCTGGTCACCCCGGTACCTTACACACTGGCGAAACGTCTGGTCTCGAGCCTCAAGAACGAGGTCGTTGCCAGTCCCTCTGATATTCGCAATCTAGTGCCAGACCCGAAAAACGGACTCACCGATTTCAAGACTGCGGTAAAGCTCGCACTGGTGAAGATCAAAGACGCCAAGGTCGACACTCGCTGGAGCGATGCATCTGTGCCCGGTACTCCATCTGAACCGCTGCCTTCCGACCCGGATTGGGCCGGCGGCACTCTATATAAAGACGTGCGTACCCAGCACAGTAGCGACTCGGTTGAGACCGTATGGAATCGTATCGAGGCGATCGGCGGCGACAACGGGTATTCCACGGCCACCTGGGCCTGGGAGATTCGCGGCTTGATTGACAAGGTATTCGGCGGAGTTGGACTTCGCAGAGGTCGTCGCGACCCGAACTATCTGCAGGTTGGAGATGCCTTAGATTTTTGGAGAGTAGAGCATCTCGAAAAAAACAAGGTTCTTCGATTACGAGCTGAAATGAAAATGCCTGGATTAGCTTGGCTCGAATTCGGCATTGAACCGGAGGGTAGCGGCTGTGTCATCACCCAGGTCGCAATCTACGCCCCTCGTGGACTTCTTGGACACCTGTACTGGTGGTCTGTCTGGCCCATGCACGGAATAGTGTTTCCAAGCATGGTCAAAAAAATGGCGCGCGGTTAGCGATCAAACTTGCTGCGCATTGCGCGCATCGCAAGTGTTGAGCTGATTGCGGTAATTAGTACCACACCTAGAGTAATCTCCTTAACCCCAGCCACTACCCCACTCAATGCAACTGTGCTCGCGATAATCATCGAGAATTCTCCGCGCGAAATCAGAAATGCACCAATCCTCTTCCAACTCATTGAGTCACTCAGGTCGCGTCCGATCCACCAGCCAAGAACTAACTTTCCGGCAATACCAAATACCGAAAACAAAAGAGCGATTGGTAAAACTGCAACTAGGTCTGCGAAAGTAATGCTGAGCCCGAAGAACAAGAAGAAAATTGCTGCAAAAATCTCGCGAAGCGGAGCGAATCGATTACGAAGTGAATCGGCCACCTCGCCGGTCAGCAGTAGTCCAAGCAAAAAGGCAGCGATTGCGCCCGAAAACCCATTTAGATCGGCAAGCCCCGAGACCGCGAGAGCGGTGCCAAAAACCAACAGCAGTAGAACACCCGGGCTTTTTTGCGAAAGTGACCGCAAGCCCGGAATCTCTCTTCCGCTCGAAAAAATAAAAATCGCCAAGGTTACCAACAGGGCTACTCCTACCGAAATTAGCCCGGCTATAGCGCCAAGACCCAGAACTGCGGAGGCCAAAATTGGCAGATAGGGTGCAAGCAAGATGTCTTCGAAGACCAGAATGCCGGTGGCTCGACTGGCCACGCGTGACTTAGCCCAGCCAGTCTCGCGAATCAGTTGACTTGCGATACCCGATGACGAAACGAACATGACTCCGGCAAAAGTAAGCGCACCGAGCCAGCCGAAGCCGAGTAGGTAGGCAATTATTGCAGCGGGAACCGCATTTAGCGCTACGTCGAGCAGGCCCGCATGCCAGCGCTTCTTGAAAGTGTCTACCAGTTCATTTGCCGAGTACTCAAATCCAAGGTTGAGAAGCAGCATGATGGCACCGATTCCGGCACCGATGTTAAGAAATTCCTCACTAAGTTCGAGCGGAACAATTCCACCTCGACCAAATGCCAGCCCGATCAGCAAAAAAAGCGGAACGTTGGAGATTTTCAGTCGAAATGCAAGGTAACTAATCGCACTAAGCAGCACAAAAACAGCGCCAATTTCAAAGAGCGTCAAACTCACCTGCGGACTTGCACCCGCGGCTTGAATTATCTCCCTCATTTGGAGAGTCTAATGTGCCGAACTAGTAATCAAAAGTATCGTCGCGGCCGGTTTTGATTTCCGCACCCGCGCGCACATATAGCGGCAGCGAATCGAAACCATGCTGCTCGGTTACCCAGCGACCGCCATCGACAACTTCCTTGGTGAAGAAGTTTGTCCACTTGCCCGCAGGTAGATAGAACTCCACGTTGCCCTCGGCGTTGAATACCGGCGCCACCAACAGGCTCGATCCGAGCATGTACTGCTGGTCGACATTGTGACAGGTGCGATCGTCTGGGAACTCAAGCAGCATCGGGCGCATCATTGGCACGCCGGTCTCGGCTACCTCCTTGGCAACCTCGTAAAGGTATGGCATCAGGCTGGCTTTGAGTTTGGTGAATTTCCGTGTAACCGCGACTGCTTCTTCGTCGAAAGCCCATGGCACGCGCACCGATTCGTTGCCGTGCAATCTGGAGTGCGAGCTCAGCAGTCCAAAGGCCACCCAGCGCTTGAATACCGCCGGATCCGGGTTGCCCTCGAATCCACCGATGTCGTGACTCCAGTAGCCGAAGCCGCTCAGCCCGAGGCTCAAGCCACCGCGTAGGCTCTCAGCCATAGACTCAAACTTGCTCGAGTTGTCTCCACCCCAGTGCACCGGCATCGACTGCCCGCCAACAGTTGCACTGCGAGCAAAGACAATTGCGTCTTCCTTGCGGAATTCCTTGAGCACATCCCAAACGGTCTGGTTGTAAAGCAGGGTGTATAGGTTGTGCATTTGCTCAGGGTCACTGCCGTCGTGGTAGACCACATCGGTAGGGATTCGCTCACCGAAATCGGTCTTAAAACAATCCACACCCATCTCAAGCAGCGGACGAAGTTTTGACTTGAACCATTCGACTGCACCGGGGTTGGTGAAATCGACGATTGCGTTTCCGGCTTGCCAAAGGTCCCACTGCCAGACCGAACCATCGGCGCGCTTCAGCAGATAACCCAGCTTCTTCGCCTCATCAAATAGTGGTGAAGCTTGACCAATGTATGGATTAATCCACAAACTGATTCGCAAGCCATCCTGCTTGAGTCGAGTTAGCATTCCCTTCGGGTCTGGGAAAACTCGAGGGTCCCATTCGAAATCGCACCACTGATACTCGCGCATCCAGAAGCAGTCAAAGTGGAACACGCTAAGTGGAATATCGCGTTCCTTCATTCCTTGAATGAATGAAGTAACGGTTTTCTCGTCATAGTCGGTTACGAACGAAGTGCTGAGCCATAATCCAAATGACCACTTAGGTAGCAGCGGAGCACGGCCAGTCAACGCTGTGTACTTTGTCAGGATTTCTTTCGGAGTGGGACCGTAAATCACCAGGTATTCAATTTCTTCGCCGGCTACCGAGAACTGGACCTTGTTGACGGTCTCACTGCCAACCTCAAATGACACACGACCGGTGTGATTCACGAAGACACCATATCCCTGGTTGCTGATGTAGAACGGGATGTTTTTGTAGGCCTGGTCGGTGTTGGTGCCCGGGTCTTCGTTCCAGACATCCACGGTTTGACCATTTTTTATGAAGGCTGTAAAGCGCTCGCCGAGGCCATAGATCTGCTCCCCCACGCCAATCGGCATCTGCACACCCACGAACTTGCCCTCTGGGGTGGCAGCGTAGAACAGGCCTTTGTCGTTTTGGGTAGCAAACTTGTTGCCGTGCCCGGACCACTCAATTCCGAATTCCTCGGAGAATTTGGCGGTTAGATTGCCGGAACTAAATGAAACCGCTCCGTCTGCTTCGGCAACTTTAATTGCAGGCTTATCTTCGCTCAGATTAAAGCGAAGTGGCGTGCGCGCACCCTTGAGGTGCGTCACCTTGAGTCGAATGACATCCGCGAGCGGCGAATCGACCTCGACACCTACCGTGCCGATATTCAGAGTGTTGCCACGGTGTTCGATCTTTTTGGTGGCGTAGAGCAATTCCAGCTTGTGGTTATCGTGTTCGACCTTTTGTAGCTGGACCGCCTTGGAAAGTGAAACACCCTCCCTTAGCAGCCAGAATCCATTCGTAAATTTCATTTGACTTCTTTTTCTAGGTAGGGTGTTGCGACTTTTTTTGAAGCTAACTTCGAGTGAGTGAGCCTCCGCTGCGCTTTCTTGAAAGCGCGTCCACGGTTGCAGCAATGCTCAACACCACTCCGGTAACGATGAATGAAACACCGGCAGGGATGCCGATGAGACCTAGACCGTTGTCGATGATTGAAATTACGAATGCACCGATGGCTGCGTGAACAAGACGTCCACGACCACCGAACAAACTAACTCCACCAACTACCGCTGCTGCCACACCAGAAAGGACAATGGCGCGACCAGCGGAAGACTCTACGTTTCCGATACGCGAAACGTTGAATACACCTGAAATCATTGCGAGGAATGAACAGATCATGAATGCATAAATGCGGATCTTGGCAACCTTGATACCGGCACGACGCGCAGCCTCAGGGTTTCCACCCACCGCGTACATGTAGCGACCGAACTTGGTGCGGTCGAGCACAAAAGTACCGATGAATAGAATCGCGAGAGCAATTGGGATTACTGTCGGCACTCCGGTGACCGGGTTGTTGACGTTGAATCCGCGGTTCACGCTCAAGATACCTACACCGACACCACCGAGCACTGCGATTCCAGCAACCTTTAGTGCCAGCATCGAAAGCGGACGAGCCGGAAGCCCAGCCTTTAGGCGGCGTGCGCGGTCCCAGAAGCCCATGGCAAAGGTAAGTACTAGGCAGATTGCGAGCATGACCCAGCCGGCCCAAACCGGCATGTTGGTGTTCATGATTGCGCTGATCTCTGGTACCTCGAGACGGAGCACTCCACCCTCACCGAGGATGATCAACATCACACCAGGGAAGGCCAGGTACAGCGCTAGTGAAATCACGAACGATGGCACACCGATCTTGGCGACGAAGTAACCCAAGAACCAACCGGTCGCCAGTGCGAGCGCGAAGGCGAGGGCTAATGTGAGTGGCCAAGGTAAACCGATGAGGTTAAGCTTCACGAAGATTGCCATACCGGTACCCGCGGTCACACCAGCCGAGAGGTCAATCTCACCGAGCATGATTACGAATACAAGCGCAGCCGAAAGCATCATCAAAGTCGCCGACTGAACAAATAGGTTGGCGATGTTAATGGTGGTCAGGAAGTATGGAGAGACGAAGTTAAAGATAATCAAGAGCAAGATCAATGCTGCGATTGCTGGAACCGCGCCCATTTCTCCGCTGCGGAACTTAGAGGTGTAAGCCTTGATCTGGTCAAGGAGTGAACCCTCTTGACCGGTTTTGATAGTGATCTGGTCAGACATTACTTGCCTTCTTTCTGACTCTTTAGGCCGGTGATGTAGCCAATTACTTCGTTGTGGTTGGTCTTCTTTGTTTCTAGTTGAGCAACCATGTTGCCGAGGTATAGAACCGCGATGTCGTCGGCTACCTGGAATACGTCCTGGAGGTTGTGGCTAATCATGATGACCGCCAAACCCTTGTCTGCCAAACGACGAACAAGATTTAGAACCTGCTCGGTCTGGGCCACACCAAGAGCAGCAGTTGGCTCATCGAGGATTACCAGCTTTGCGTCGCGCAATACAGTGCGCGAAATTGCTACGGTCTGACGCTGACCACCAGAAAGTGATGAAACCTTTTGACGCAGCGACTTAACGGTACGAACTGAAAGGCTCTGCAGCGCCTTAGCAGCGGCAAATTCCATTGACGCTTCGTCGAGTGTGCCCTGAGCTAGCTCTTCGCGACCGAGGAACATGTTCTGCACGATGTCTAGGTTTTCGCAGAGCGCTAGGTCCTGGTAAACCACCTCGATACCTAGAGCCGAAGCCTGTCGAGGGTTGTGTAGGTGAACTTCTTCACCTTCAAAAGTTACGACGCCATCGTCGTATGGCTGAACGCCGGCAATGCCTTTGATCAACGTTGATTTTCCAGCTCCGTTGTCGCCGACTAGAGCGGTGACTCGTCCTGGGTGGACCTTCAGGTCTACTCCCTTTAGGACATCTACTGGACCGAAACTCTTCTTGATTCCGGAAAGTTCAATTAGCGGGCTGCTCATTAGCAAACTCCTGTTTTCTATTTTTGACGCAGTGGTGAGGTGGTGCTAAATCTGGGGGCCGACCCGAAGGCCGACCCCCAGACTCTCAACTTCGAAAGAAGTCAGTGGTTATTACTTGACGCCGTACTTCTCACAAGCGGCTGCTACAGCTGCAGTACAGATGTCTGCTGCTGCTGCGTTGCCGTCTGCAACTACGTCCTTAACCTTGTCAGCACCAACTGATACTGGGTCAACGTGTACGTAAGGAGTACCGTCTTCTAGTGTCTTGTCGGTTGGGTAGGTCTCGCCAGCAAGAATCTTCTTGATTACGTCTAGAGCTGCTGCAACCTCAAGCTGGAATGGCTTGTAAACGGTAGCGGTCTGCTTGCCTAGAAGTACGTTCTGAAGACCTGCAACTGATGCATCCTGGCCTGAAACAGGAACAGTTAGCTTGTTCTTGTCTAGGATCGCGATGATTGATGCAGCGTTGTTGTCGTTTGGAGCTAGAACTGCGTCGACCTTACCCTTTACAGCAGTGAATGCCTGCTCGAAAAGAGTTCCAGCCTTTGCGCCATCCCAGGTACCGGTCATGGTGAATGCAGCCTTTGCACCAGCTGCGTCAAGAACGCTTAGAGCTCCGTCAAGGAACATCTTTGCGTTTCCGTCAGTTGGGTCACCAGAGCTGTAGATGATGCTTGCAGTCTTGATGTCCTTGCCAGCTGCAGCTAGACCATCAACGATCATCTGTCCCTGAAGGGCACCAACGGTGGTGTTGTCGAATGATACGTAGTAGTCAGCGCCGGTGATTGGGCGGTCGTAAGCGATTACAGGAACGCCAGCGGCCTTAGCCTTCTTGGCAACTTCGATACCTGCACCCTGGTAGTCAACTAGAACCATTACGCCACAGCCCTTAGTTAGCTGTGCGTCGGCGATAGTTGCATACTTTGCTGCGTCTGACTGTGCGTTCTGGATGTCAGCTTCGAATCCAGCGTCAGTTAGGCCCTTCTCAAGAGCTGGACGGTCGCCAGCTTCCCAGCGGGTACCTGAGTCAGCGTCAGGAAGGATTACACATGCACGGTTTGATCCAGCAGTTGAGCTAGCTGCACAACCTGATAGACCAAGTACTGCTACCGCTGCGATAGCGGTGATGGTGAGCAATGAAGACTTCTTCATTTGATCCCTTTCCAATTGGTTTTGTTTCCGATAGAGGCTGGAGCCTCGCACGGCTAGACTCACGGGATTCCATGAGCTCAGGGTTTATGTTGCCCGAAACAACAAACCGTTGCAAATTGAAAAGCCGGGTTTTTGGTAACGCTTAAGTAACGTAATCGAGTTGTTACCGAATTTGTTGGGTTAGACCACAAAAGGGGGATTTAGCCCCTGTTTTGGCGCATTTTGCTGATATGCAGCGATGTGCCGGACGGATCGTTGATCAGGGAATTGAATGCCACCTCGGCAGCACCGACCATGAGCAGATTGACCCCGAGCTCTCCGGCTCGAATCACGACCGAGTCGTTCGCGGACTTCAGCGAGTGCCGTTTTACCCCCTCAAACAATCGATCCGAATCAAAGGCCAGAAGTCCGGCTAGGTAACCACCCAGGGCAACAATCTGTGGGTTGAAGATGTTGATGAAATTGGCTATCGCTATGGCGAGTGAATCGATCTGGCGATTGACAATCTTCTCTACCTTGGAGTCCCTGACCTGAGTCAGAGCGAGCATCAGTTCCTCGTCGGTGGCGGCATAAAGTTTTACTGCATCCAGCACCTCGTCTCGCCGCACCTCGGACTCGAGAGTGCCTGGCAGTCCCGAGTAGTCGGGATCGCTGCTGGAAGTAATTCGCACGTGACCGAGCTCACCCGCATATCCAGAACTGCCACGGAGCTGATGCCCTTCCACGATTACTCCGCCACCGATACCACCGGTTGAAGCAAACAGGTAAACCATGTCTTCATAGTCGCGACCGACACCGAAGGTGTGCTCCGCGTTGCAGGCGATCGAGGCGTCGTTGTCTGCGTAGACGGGAAGTCCGGTTGCCTGGTTCAACATCTTGCCAATCGGCACTTCCACCCAGTCGAGGTGCGGTGCCAAACGAACCACTCCGTCATTTACTCGAACCTGACCGGGAATAGCTAATCCGATTCCAGCAATTCGATAGTCAGCAGATAACTCGCCACGCATTTCCTTGATTATCTCGGCAGCCACTTGCACGGCTCGTTCGGGACGCACCGGAGCGGTCAGTGGTTGACGTTTGCGCTTGATTACCTCCCCACCGAGACCAACGAGACCGACGGTTACCGCATCGATATCCGGGTTCACCGCAAAGGCCACGACCTTATTTGAAGCAGTGACCTGCAGACTCGGGCGCCCTACCCCGCTGGTCGACTTAGATTCCTGCTCGGTGACAAGCCCTAGTTCTTCGAGTTCTTGCACCAAATCGGAGATCGTGGATCTGTTGAGCCCAGAGTTTGTGGTCAGTAGGGAGCGGCTGATTGTGCCCGACTCGTGAATCATGCGAAGCAGCGTGGCCAGATTGTGTTGACGCACGTCATCACGGTTCTGTCCCAGATTCTTAGAATCCGCTTTTCTTCTAATCGCCATTAGAAAAAACTACCGCTTATTTTTGCCCGTAGACATTCTGATATCTGGCGTAAAGCGAATCGATGGCTGACTGCTCGATGCGCTTTGGCTCACCTAGCTGGCTCGCGATGAATGCTGACTTGGCTACGTCCTCGCACATGACGGCGGCTTTGAGCGCCTCCTGGGCGTCGCGTCCAATTGTGAAGACTCCGTGCTGGCGCATTAGAACCGCCTTCGATCGGTGACCGCTTAGTGTTTCGACGATGCCGCGACCAATCGAGTCGTCACCAATAATCGCAAACGGTCCGAGCGGAATGTCTCCGCCAAACTCATCTGCGATTGCGGTGAGAATGCATGGAATTGGTTTTTCTGCGGCAGCGAATCCAGAGGCGTAATTGGAGTGGGTGTGCACGACTCCGCCAACCTCCGGCATGTTTTTGTAAACGTATGCATGAGCGGCAGTGTCGCTCGAAGGTGAGTGACTTCCCTCAATCAAGTTGCCGTCAAAGTCGCAGTAGACCATCGATTCCGGAGTCAATTGGTCGTATTGCAGTCCACTTGGCTTGATCAGAAATCCGCCGTCGACGCGCTGTGAAATATTGCCACCGCTCCAGACCACAAGTCCGGCATCCCAGAGTTGCTGATGTAGTTCCGCCAGTTTTTTGCGCTCGGTTTGAAACTTAGTCATTCGCGGCTACCTCACGTCGAAGCGCTTTGAGGCGCTTCATCACATTGTTTTCTCCACGACCAAAGTAGTCGTGCAAAAGTTCATACTCAGCATATAGGCGGTCGTACTGGTTGCCGCGTTCGGCGTTCGGCTGGTAGACGCCCTTCGAAACACTGCCCATGGCTTCTGCCGCTGCTCCGACAGATACGTATGCACCCGCGGCAACGGCGGCGTGAATTGCCGAGCCGAGCGCCGGCCCCTGATCCGAATCGATGATGCTAATCGGAAGTTTCAAGACATCGCTGTAGAGCTGAATTAGGAACTTGTTCTTCAGCAGGCCACCCGCGACTATGAACTCGGTCACCGGCACACCGGCTGAGTTGAAGGTCTCGACGATTTTGCGAGCTCCGAATGCAGTTGACTCGAGAAGTGCCCGGTATATGTCTTCTGGTTTGGTGGTCAACGTAGCACCGATGACCAGACCGGAAAGCTCGTGGTCTACCAAAACTGAGCGGTTGCCCGAGTGCCAGTCCAGTGCGACTAGCCCATGCGCACCAACTTGCTGCTCAGCAGCTAGATCGGTGAGGTGTTCGTGCACAGACTTACCCGCAGCCTTCGCAGCATCGAAGTAGTCTCCAGGCACTTGGTTATTTACGTACCAGGCGAAGATGTCGCCGACTCCAGATTGACCAGCCTCATAGCCGTAGTAGCCGGAGATTATTCCGCCGTCCACAACACCGCACATGCCAGGCACTTCGCGAAGCAAAGCGCCATTCATCACGTGGCAGGTTGAAGTGCCCATGATTGCAACCATCTGGCCAGGCTCGGTTGCTTTTGCAGCCGGCGCTGTCACGTGCGCATCGACGTTGCCAACGGCGACGGCAATACCCGCAGGTAACCCGGTCCAATTTGCTGCCTCGTCGGTGAGCGCGCCTGCGGCATCCCCGAGCTGTCCAATTTGATGCGCAATCTTTTGTTCGAAATTTTCAAATTCAGGATTTAGCGCTGCGAAGAATTCCTTTGACGGATATTCGCCGTCTTGCAGGTTGCCCTTGTAACCGGCGGTGCATGCGTTGCGCAGGTAATTTCCGCAGAGCTGCCAAACAATCCAGTCGGCGGCTTCCACGAACTTATACATCGCGTTGTAAATTTCCGGAGCCTCTTCAAGCAGTTGAAGACCCTTGGCAAGCTCCCACTCTGATGAGATCTGACCACCGTAGCGAGCCAGCCAGTTTTCGCCGCGAGCGCGAGCCAAATCGTTAATGCGATCCGCATGCGGCTGCGCTGCGTGGTGCTTCCAAAGTTTTACGTAGGCGTGCGGGTTGTTCCGATATTCCGCGAGGTTGCTTAGTGGCACTCCGGACTCGGTAACCGGCACCATGGTGCAGGCGGTGAAATCCGTAGCGATCCCGATTACGTCTGCGCTCGAGACTCCGGCCTCGAGCAGGGCATCCGGCACCGCGTGCTTTAGAACTTCGACGTAGTCATTGGCGTCCTGCAGTGCCCAGTCCGGCCCAAGTGTCGCTCCGGAACTGGCCAGTTTGGTATCCATCACCGCATGCGGGTATTCGTATACCCCCGAACCGAGTTCCTTACCATCGCTAACTCGAACCACAACCGCTCGACCGGATAACGTGCCGTAGTCGACGCCGATTACATACTTTTCAGCCATGATTCCCTTTCGCGGTGACTCCCCAGTTGGCCTGCCAGCTCATTCCGGGGGCTAGCCAAATCAAATCTTCGCCCGTATTGAAAGCATTGGCTGGGCAGGTCTGCGGTTCAATCGCAAGGCCTCCGAGGTGATGGCCGGTGTAGACCATCAGGTACTTATAAGCCGAGTCCTGCCAGATGGTGACCGTACTGCCATCCGCGTGAGTGATTACAACATCGCCGGTTAACTCGGTGAAGCAGTCATCAAGTTTGGTATCGCCAAATACCAGATTCTCCCCTGCCTTGGTGGCTGGTTCAAGACCGATGTGGATTTGCTTCGCGTCGTTGATTGACTGCTGCTTGGCTCTAATCGAAAATTTCGAATCATTTTCAACTTTGAAATATGGATGTGCGGCGACTCCGTAAGGAGCAGTTCCCTCGCCAACATTCTTGGCAAAGTAAGTAACTTCGATACCAGATTCGTTAAGCAGGTACGTTGCACCGATTTCCAAATCAAATGGATACTGCTTACTTGAAGCGAGCCGATAAACATAGGTCGCTGAATTGTCGGTCTGCTCGGTTAGTTCAAATTTCTTGTCGAAGAACAGACCGTGCAATTCGTTTCCATGTGCGTCGTTATCTGGTAACTTTACTTCTCCCCAAACCCCGTCGGCAATTCGGTTTGGCCATGGTGCGCAAATTACAGAAGCAAAGGTATTCAGAATTGCCGCTTCGGTAACCGGTGCAATTGCAACGATTGCATCGATTTCCAAATAGCTCAATGAAGCACTGAGTGAACTAACTCTCGCGACGTTTGCACCAGCGCGAAGTTCAAGCATTAGCCAAGACTCTCGGCGAAGCGGTAGTAAGCACCCGACCACTGAAGTTCCTTGCGGAAAGCGCGCAGCTTGGTGTCTTCATCGATCTGCACGAGTTCAACTCCAGCAATGCGAGCGAAATCTTCGAGCGTCTCTGCCGTGACCGAGTTGGTCAAAACTGTGTGGTGACTTCCACCGGCGAGCATCCAGGCCTCGGCCGAATCGGCGAGCGAAGGCTTTGGCTCCCAAACTGCGCGGGCAACTGGCAGATTTGGTAGGTCTTCGTTCGGCTCCACAATCTTGATTTCATTCGAGATCAACCTCAGGCGCTCGCCCAGGTCGACAAGGCAAACTACACGACCATCGGCCGGTTTGGCGGTGAAGACCATGCGAACCGGGTCTTCCTTGCCGCCAATCCCTAGCGGGTGAATCTCGATGCGCGGCTTCTGGCCAGCGATACTTGGGCAGACCTCGAGCATGTGAGCGCCAAGCACCTTTGGAGTGCCAGGGCCGAAATGATATGTGTAGTCCTCCATAAACGAAGTTCCACCATCGATCGGAGTCATGGCTTTCATGACGGCACCGAGCGCAGATGTCTTCCAGTCTCCCTCGCCACCGAAGCCGTAACCATCCGCCATGAGTCGCTGCACTGCTAGACCTGGAAGTTGGCGGAGTGTACCGAGGTCTTCAAAGTTGGAAGTGAAGGCGTTGTAGTTACCGGCCTCAAGAATTCCTCGAAGTGCGATTTCAATCTTTGCGCCGTAGACGAGTGACTCGTGGCGCGCGCCTCCCTTGCGTAATTCTGGGACCACATCGTATTCGCGCTCATAGAGTTCGGTCAGTTTTTCTGCGTCTGCATCGCTAACCGCATCGACAGCTTCGCAAAGTGTGTTTACACCAAGTTGCTCGATGGAGATGCCAAGTTTCATTTGAACCGAAACCTTGTTGCCGTCGGTGACCGCCACGTAACGCATGTTGTCACCGAAGCGAGCAAGCTTCAAATTCTGTGAAGCATGCCAACCGATGGTCGCATAAGCCCAGTTTGTAATTCGTTCGCAAACAGAATTTTCGGTCGGGTAACCGACCACAATCTTGCGCGCAATTCCCATGCGGGTAACTAGGTGTGCATATTCGCGGTCACCGTGTGCCGCCTGGTTGAGGTTCATAAAGTCCATGTCGATGGTCGCCCATGGCAGCGACTGACCGGCCTGAGTGTGCAGGTGAAGCAATGGCTTGGTCAAAATGCTTAGGCCATTGATCCACATCTTGGCCGGTGAGAAGGTGTGCATCCAAGTGATGACGCCGAGACAATTGGCATCGCGCGATGCCTCGAGCAGGACATCCTTGATTTCATCCGAAGTCTTGACGACCGGCTTCCAGATGTATTCGACCGGAGCCGAGGTACCAGCCTTGAGCTGCTCAACCACCTGCTTTGACTGGTCTGCTACCTGCTTGAGGGTGTCTTCACCGTAAAGGTTTTGGCTACCGGTCAGGAACCAGATTTGGCCTTTTACACTGCTCAACGTAACTCCAATGTTAGTGATGTTAGCGTTCACATTAGCAGAAATCCAGGCTTCCGCAAATCTGAGCCTAGACTTTGGCTATGGATGACGAAACCGCTAAGAAGCTGCTCAAACTTCTTCTAGATAAAGGCATCGCCTCAGTGCTGGCCGACTTTCTTTGGGCGGCAAAGTCCCTCAAACTCGAGGCCTGGGCGATCGACGAGGTGCTAGCCGAATTCGAGGCCAGCGACGCAGCCACGGTGAAGCGTATCTTGGCTGAAACTCAACAGACCGCGAAGCTTGGCACTGTTCAAATGTCAGACGTCACCGAGCTCTTGGTTGGCGCCGGCTATGACAGCACGATGGTGCACAGTATTCTGGCGACCCTGTCTCAGGTGATGCATGGAAAAAAGATTCCGTACTCAGACCTAAAGACCGACTAATAATCGAGCTGCGCTGCCAGCTTGTCGAGAACTTCGTAACACGGCAAAACTTTGGCCACGCTCGCGTTCGGTTCGCGACCTTCTTTTATGGCCGCAACAAATTCGCGATCTTGTAATTCAATTCCATTCATCGAAACATCTACCTTCGACACATCGATTTGCTCTTCCTTGCCGGTAAACAAATCGTCATAACGCGCGATGTATGTGGCGGTGTCGCCGATGTAGCGGAAGAAAGTACCGAGCGGTCCATCGTTGTTGAAGGAAAGTGAGAGTGTGCAAATTTTGCCGTTTTCGCTTTGCAGCTGAATCGACATATCCATCGCAATGCCCAGCTCAGGATGCTTCGGTCCTTGCACGGCGTTCGCCTTCACAATGCGCTCACCGGTCTGATACTGGAACAGGTCGACAGTGTGTGCGGCGTGGTGCCAGAGCAGGTGGTCGGTCCAAGAGCGAGGATTGCCCAATGCGTTGGTGTTGGTGCGACGGAAGAAGTAAGTCTGAACATCCATCTGCTGGATTGAGAATTCGCCAGCCTGAATTTTGTTGTGAACGAACTGGTGCGATGGGTTGAATCGACGGGTGTGCCCGGCCATAGCGACCAATCCGGTCCTGGCCTGAAGGTCAACAATCTGGCGGACTCCAGCCAAGTTGTCTGCCATCGGGATCTCGACCTGCACGTTCTTGCCAGCCTCTAGCGCCTGCAAGGTACCAGCCAGGTGCATCTGGGTTGGGGTGGCCAGGATTACGCCATCGAGATCTGGCTGGGCCAGTAGCTCGGCATAGTCGGTGAATGCGCGCTTGGCTCCGTACTTGCCAGCAACCTCTTCGGCGATGTTCATCTTGCTGTGAGCAACGTACTGGATGTTGGCATCTGGAATCTGAGCGAGGGCATCGAGGTGCTTAATACCGAATGCACCCAATCCAACTACTGCGAGATTTACTGACATTGATTATTCCTTTGGTGTCATGATCATGTGACCGACTGCGGTGTTCGAAGCAGGCACGTGATAGAAACGGTAAACCTCGTCGACCTCAGGACCCATCGCGCCGCGCATGATGAGCCACATAATCAGCTCCACGCCTTCCGAACCGGCCTCGACCATATATTCGAGGTGCGGTTTGTACTGCAAAGTTTCTGGGTCATTCACTAGATCATCCATGAACTTCTTGTCCCACGGTGCATTAACCAAACCGGCACGCGCTCCCTGAATTTGGTGACTCATGCCGCCAGTACCCCAAACCTGAACGCTCAGGTCTTCATCGAATGCCTGCACTGCCTTGCGAATCGCCTTTCCAAGCGAAAGGCAACGCTCGCCAGAAGGCTGGGGGTTCATGACCACGTTAACCGGAAGCGGAATGATCTTGGTTGGCCACTTGTCTGGGGTGCCAAACATCAGAGACATTGGCACGGTCAGTCCGTGATCGACATCGAGCACATTCAAGATGGTCATGTCGAAATCCTGCATGATCAACGACGCGGCAAGGAATGTCGAAAGCTCCGGTGCTCCTTCTACGTCTGGAATCGGGCGAGGTCCGTAACCTTCGTCGCAGATGCCATACTTCTCTGCGATTCCCATAGCAAAGGTCGGCATAATCTCCATGCCGAAGTAGGAAGCGTGGTCGTTGTAGACAATGATAGCCACGTCAGGAGTGTTGTCCTTCATCCAATGCTTCGAGAATTCGTAGCCTTCGAACATCGGCTTCCAGTAAGGCTCCTGAGTCTTACCCAGGTCGACGGCCATGCCAACCGCCGGTACGTGACTGGTGGTTACTCCAGCTGTGATGCGAGCCATTATGCCTCTCCCCTTTCCTTCTTAGAGCGCCAGCCCTCGATGTTGCGACCTCCGTTAAGCATCATCTGCTGATACTGCTCCACGTTCATGTCGGTCATGGTGCTAACCGCCTGCACGTAGGAAAGGCCCTCGGAGGCAAAAATCTTCGACAGGAAGTAGACGTTGCCACCAAGGTCGAGCATCTTCTGGAAGTCACGGTCGATTACCGCCTGCTTCTGCTCCTCGGTCATGTCCCACTCGTCGAGGTACTTTCGGTTATCTGCAAGAAATCGTTCGCGGTTCTCGGCCTTGCGCAGGCTCATACAGAACTGGTTGAGCCAGAATCCCTTACGTGCTAATTCGATCGTAAAAATTGTGGTGCCCGGAATGTCCTTGAACTGCTCAAAATCAGGTTTCATGATTAGCTCCAGTAGAGGTTGTTTGGGTTAGCGACCAGTAGCTTCTGCTGAAGCTCCGGGGTTGTTGCAATCGACGGTACGTAATCCACGAGAATTCCGTCATCTGGCATTTCTTTCTTCATGTTTGGGTGTGGCCAGTCTGTACCCCAAAGCACTCGGTCGGAAAATTCTTCAACGATTGCCTTGGCGAATGGAACCACATCCGAGTAAAGCGGCGATCCGCTGACGGTTAGTCGATCTGGGCAACTAACTTTTGCCCAGACATCGTGTTCGCGCATGAACTTCTGAAACAGCGCAAAGTCGTCGTTGTCTACCGGCCTGGTCACATCCGGGCGACCCATGTGATCGACTACTACCGGCACACCAAGAGAAGTGAAGAAGCTCCACTTCTCTTTTAGATCTGCTGGCTCGAAGTAGAGCACCACGTGCCAACCGAGTAGCTTGATTTTTTCGATGATGCCGCGGTAGTACTCGTCAGGCTTTGGGTCCACCAGGCGCTTCACGTAGTTGAATCGAACACCGCGAACGCCGAGTCCATGCATGCGTTCGAGCTCGGCCATCTCGATATCTGACTTAACGGTCACCACGCCTCGGGCCTTGTCGTTGGATCGTTCGAGCACGTCCAATAGAGCCGAGTTGTCTGCCCCGTGACAGGTGGCTTGAACCACTACATTCTTCTCAAAGCCGAGGAAGTCGCGAAGCGCGAAGAGCTGTTCCCAGCTGGCGTCGCATGGTGTGTACTTGCGCTCCGGAGCAAATGGGAACACATCGCCTGGGCCAAACACGTGGCAGTGGGCATCGACGGCTCCGGCCGGCACCTGAAAACTCGGCTTAGTCGGGTTTGCACACCAGTCGAGCCAGTCTGCGTCTTTCACAAACTGAGTACTCATCGGGAAGCCAACTCCTTGTCTAGACGCGGGAATACCTTGCGAGTGTTTAGTTCGAAGATGCTGTGCTTCTCGCCGTCGCTGATCTTGGCCGCGTCGATGTAGCGCTTGGTATCGTCAAAGTAATGGCCGGTGGTTGGATCAATCCCGCGCACCGCGCCGATCATTTCTGAACCAAACAGGATGTTCTTGTTGTCGATTACTTCGACAAGAAGGTCGATGCCCGGCTGGTGATAGACGCAGGTGTCGAAGAAGACATTGTTCATTAGGTGAGTAGATAGGTTCGGCTGCTTCAACATGTCGGCAAGTCCGCGGTAACGACCCCAGTGGTAAGGCACGGCCCCGCCGCCGTGAGGAATGATGAATCGCAGGGTAGGGAAGTCTTTGAACAAGTCGCCCTGAATAAGTTGCATGAATGCGGTGGTGTCCGCGTTCATGTAGTGAGCACCGGTCGCATGGAAGTTTGGGTTGCAAGATGCCGATACGTGAATCATTGCAGGCACATCAAGCTCGACCATTTTTTCGTAGAGCGGGTACCAGTACTTGTCTGTCAGCGGAACTGTCTCCCACTTTCCGCCGGATGGATCTGGGTTTAGATTGCAGCCGATGAAGCCAAGTTCATTAACGCAACGTTCGAGCTCTTTGATGCTCTCAGTTAGGTCCGCACCTGGTGACTGAGGTAGCTGACAGACACCGACAAACTTATCTGGGAACATGTCGACCACACGCTTGATCATGTTGTTGCAGTGAATCGTCCACTCTTTACTAATGCGCTGATCACCTTCGTGGTGCCCCATGTGCGATGCGCGTGGCGAGAAGATGGTTAGGTCACTGCCGCGCTCGGTGATCAACTTCAACTGGTTGTCGACAATCGAGGCGCGCACCACATCGTCTGAGATTTCCGGGTACTCAGGGGAAGGCTGACCAGCCTTGAAAGCAGCGAGCTGATCGACGCGCCACTGGTTGTGTGGCTCGGGAACGGTTGTGTAGTGGCCGTGGCAATCGATGATCATTTGTTCTCCCAAGCTGATTTTGGTACAAAAATTTCGCCGCGCATCAGAAGCCTTGCCGTGCGCAAGAGCGCCGATTTAGTCACCTTCAGTTCGCCGCCAGTCTGGTCGACTTCCATCTGCACAGTGAAGAATCCGGTCGGGTGCTCAACTTCTATATCCAATGAATCCGCAATCTCCTCGAGCCCGGCAATCTTGGCCGCCACGCTCCCCTTGAGCATGCACGCGGTGGCTACCGAAACGGCACCGAGCACGCCAATCGCATCGTGGGCGCGATGTGGAATAAAGGTGCGGGTGTTGATCAAGCCGCCATCCTTGGCCTTGGAGAGCAGAGACATCTTTGGGACAGTCTTGTTGGTCACGTCGCCGAGGTTCATGCGCTCACCCACCTCCAGGCGAATGGCCTCGACCTTGTCGCGAAGTTCCTGATTAGCTTCAAGCTCGGCCGGAGTCTCGTAGCCGGAAATTCCGAAGTCCGTGGCGTTTAGGCAAACCACAGGCATGCCGTTATCGATGCAGGTGACCTCCACACCGTTGACTAAATCGACTGCATTTCCGGTTGGAAGCAGTGCGCCGCAGCTAGATCCGGCGACGTCTTCAAAATTGATGTTTATCGGTGCGTGAGTTCCAGGCACGCCGTCAATTCGAGCTGTTCCCGCATAGTTCACTAAACCGCCAGGCGTCTCAACAAATGCTGTCGCCTTTGAATCGGTGTTCACCATGTAAATGCTGACCGGAGTAAGGTCTGCAGTGGCAGAGACAAGACCCTGTTCGATTGCAAACGGAGCAACTCCCGCGAGAATGTTGCCGCAGTTTTGCTGATCACTCACCTCGGCACGATCCGGCCATACCTGCAAGAACAAATAATCGACGTCGATACCCTCGCGCGCAGACTTACTAACCACTGCGACCTTTGAGGTGAGCGGATGTCCTCCACCCATTCCATCGATTTCACGGGCATCGGGTGATCCCATAGCTGCGAGCAAGAATCGATCACGTGCAGCGATATCGGTGGGTAGATCAGAAGCTAAAAAGTAAAGCCCCTTTGATGTGCCACCGCGCATCACCGAACATGGAATCGAAACTTGCGTGTTGGTCATTCTTGATAGTCCTCATAAACCAATCCCTTGGCCGCGAGTTTTTCGCGCATGTTGTACATATCTAGTCCAAGCTCGCCAGCGGCGAGACGCGCGCGCTTGGAAGTCTCGTTGGCTTCACGAGCTTGTGCCTTCTCGAGCACCTCGGCTGCATCTTCACGGCGAACCACTACGACACCGTCGACATCCGCGACGATTACGTCGCCTGGTCGCACGGCCTGATTAGCAATCACGATTGGCACCTGCACATCACCTGGAGTCTCCTTTACACAGCCCTGTGATGCAATCACCTTTGGCCAGACCGGAAAGTTCATCTCGGTGAGGGTCGCTACGTCGCGCACACCGGCGTCGATGATGAGACCGCGCACTCCGTGAGCCAGCAGACTCTCGGCGAGGAGGTCCCCGACGTAGCCGTCGTCGCAAGGGCTGGTCGGCGTGACCACGAGAATGTCGCCCGGCTGCGCCTGCTCAACCGCCACGTGAATTGTCCAATTGTCGCCAGGGGCAACAGTGCAGGTGAGTGCGTTGCCCGCAATCTTCGCCGGGAAGATTGGGCGAAGGCGGTGGTCGAGCAGACCGATGCGTCCCTGTGCCTCGTGCACTGTAGCCACGCCTAACTCGGCTAGGCCATCCACAATCGCGAGGTCGGTGCGAGGGGTTCCGCGAACAACTCTTGGCATTTTCTTCCTAACGAATTCCTACGTAGTTCTCTGCGAGATTGGTTTGCAGAGCCTTGTTCTTGAACAGGTGCTTTAGCTGCGAAAGCTGCAACTGGTTGTCGAACTCATTGCCGCTGGTGTGCAGCATCGTGGTCATCCACCAAGAGAAGTGTGTCACGCGCCAAATGGTTTCCTTGGCACGATCACTGAATCGGTTTAACAGCGTGGCATCGTTCTTGTTGAAGAAATCGACCAGGCCTTCACCCAGGAAGCGCACGTCATTTGCGGCTGAGTTCAAACCCTTTGCGCCGGTTGGTGGCACGGTGTGACCGGCATCGCCAACTAGGAACAGGCGACCGTGTGACAACTTTCCTGAGACGAACGAACGCATCGCAAGAATATTCTTCTCGGTGATTTCACCGGTCTTCAATTCCCAACCGGTGAGCTCCATGCGCTTAGCTAGGGCTTCCCAAATTCTGTCGTCAGACCAGTTGTTGATGTCATCGCTCGGGTCGACCTGAATATATAGTCGACTAACTTTGTCCGAGCGCATCGAGTGCATTGCGAAACCGTCCGGATGCCAGGCGTAAATCAATTCGTCCGTAGATGGCGCGACATTCGCCAAAATTCCCAACCAGCTGTATGGGTAAACCCGCTCGAACGAACCAACTTCGACCCCAGGGATTGCCTTGCGTGATGGTCCCCAGAATCCGTCGCAACCAGCGATGACAGCACAGTCGATGGTTTGCCTGTTTCCGTCCGTGTCGACAAAGGTAACCGAAGGATTTTCCGAGTCGATGTTGTGAAGTTCGACGTCTGAAACCTCGTAGTGGATTTCCTGGCCGGCTTTATCGCTGGCCGCATCCAAATCCTTCTGAATCTCGGTCTGACCGTAGACCCACACGGTGTGGCCAATCAATTCCTCAAAGTCGATGTGGTGACGCTCGCCTGGAATCTGAAGGTAGATGCCCTTGTGCTCCATACCTTCCTTATAGAGGCGGTCAGCCAAGCCGAGCTCATCCATAAGTTTGACCGTCTGCGTCTCCAGCAGACCGGCGCGGATGCGCGATTCCACATACTCGCGAGAGCGATCCTCGATCACGATTGATTCGATATTGTGCTTAGCCAAATAGCGGCTGAGAAGAAGGCCTGATGGGCCAGCTCCGATGATGGCAACCTGTGTTTTCATACCCTCCAGAAAACACCAATTCGAGGGTTCAGTGCTTGAAGTCTTCCACTCAGCGGAAGGAATTTAGATAACGATTTTGCTGATGCCAGCGGCAATTAGCTTCTTGCTTAGCGCGTTGGCAGAAACCTGCAACAACGGGGCGATGCGCATGATGTCGCGGTTGTCCACCGGGGTCACAATACCTAGAGCGGCGACAACTTTGTTGCCTGGACCAAAGATTGGGGCCGCTAGGGTCCTGGCGCCGGCAACCAACTCTTCCTCGGAGTGCGCAAAGCCCTGATCCTTGATGTTTTTAAGTTGTTTTTTGAGTGCGTCGGCGTTGGTGATGGTCTTGTCGGTATAGCGATCGAGGGAATCGAGCACGGCCTGCTGAAGATCCTTCGAACCGTATGCGAGCAAAACCTTTCCCACACCCGATGCGTGCAGCGGAAGTCGCGCTCCCGGTTTTGAAATCACGGAGAGGGTTCGCGAGCCGGCGATACGTTCGACGATCAAGCAGCGAAACCCGTCGAGTACACCAATTTGCACGGCGTCGTTCCCGAGCTGATAAAGATCTTCCATGTAGGGCAAAGCAATTTCTCGAAGATCGGAATGCAACGATGCCAAAATGCCTAGGCTCCAAATTTTTCGACCGATTTCATAAGAACCGTCAGGTGTGCGACTAAGTGCACCCTGCGCAACCAATTCGTGAACCAACCTGTGCACTGTGGTTAGCGGCAACCCGGATCTGCGAGCTATCTGCGCGAGCGACTGGTGTCGATGATTCGCATCGAAGGTATCCAGTACAGAGAATGCTCGGCCGGTCACCGACTTCTGATCATTGCTCGCCATAGGTCTATCGTATTGTGGACTTCCGCTGAGTGGAATGCCAGCGTGGCAACCCGAATCCGACAGAGCTCGGTAATAACCTGTTGTTCCTATGTCGCCAACTCCACGCAATTTGCCTCGCGAACTCACGGTGCCTCACCCTGAGCGCTTGGACGTTGCACACCCGGAGTATGAAGAAATCATGCAGCGCCACAATTTGTCGATGACGCTCGGCCAGGATGGCTACAAAGATCCGACCAGCGGCGACTTCGTCTTCAACGCCAAGCGCCTGGCCGATGAAGGCAAGTGCTGCGCAATGGCTTGTCGCCACTGCCCCTTTAAGCGCTAGGCAGTGGACTGGTTGATTCGCGGACGATAATTTCCGGAATCAGATTGTCCGGAACCTGAGCCTCAGTACCAGCCAGTTCGCCAAGCAGGATGTTCATTGCCGCCGCTCCAAGCCCCTTGAAATCCTGACGCATCGTGGTCAGAGCCGGGGTTAGGTAGGTGGCCTCCGGGATGTCATCGAAACCGATCAGGCTGATGTCTCGCGGCACCTCGATGCCACGCAGCCGCAGAGCCTTCATAAGCCCGAGAGCTAGATAGTCGTTGGCCGCAAAAATGGCGGTGTATCCGCCGACTCCGATATTAAGGTCTACGCCGATTTTCAATCCCGAATCGGCGGTCCAGTCTCCCTGGATCACCTCAGGCTTCAGCTTGCTATCGGCCATTGCCTTTTCGTACCCGCGACGACGCGACTGCGCCTCGAAGGAATCGATCTGACCGGCCACGTGCAAAATCTTTTTGTGACCGAGATCGAGAAGGTGTTTAGTGGCGCGGTACCCACCCTCGAAGTTGTCGATTCCAACCGCGTGCGCATTACCGATGTCATAGGTGTCGAGTGAAACCATCGGGATATCCGGGAACGATTCGGTAGCTAACTTGACACTCTCCGATGGAAGTGCAATCGTGACCAAACCTTCGATTTGCAAAACTCGCAGGCTGTGCAGAGCCTCGTTGAGTGATTCCTGATCGCCAGGAATTACGGAGAGCGTGACTACTAGATATCCACTTTGACGCGCGTGACGCTCCATCGCGTTGTTCATGCCAACCGGACCGTACAAAACCGTATCGGCTACCAGGAAGGCAAGCATGTTGGACTTTGTCGTGACCAAAGAACGGGCAGCCAAGTTTGGCTGGTAGTCGAGTTGCTTCATTGCCGCGAGCACGCGATCCCTGGTTGTCGGGCGGATGCTCACGTGATTATTCATCACACGAGATACGGTCTGGTGTGAAACCCCGGCAATTTTTGCCACGTCGTAGATGTTGGCTTTTTTCTTGGTCATCGGTAATTCACCATCGCAATGAATCGAGTAACGGTGTCCGCAATGACTTTTTCGTAATCTTCATCGCCGGCTTTTGTGAAAGTCAAATTGACCTTGGTTGTCGAACCAATCTGTTCGAACCGAGCATCGATCAAACCAAATTTGTTGGTGTCCAGCACCACGTGACCCGGCAAATCGAGCACCTGATAGGTGCCGCCGTGCTCAAAGCCGA
>JACCDQ011617930.1_pt1 | contig 27991 bp, 37 predicted proteins | sample 7446031 | NCBI WGS metagenome assembly JACCDQ01 (sample SAMN15323442, study PRJNA562643) | freshwater metagenome | isolation source: river surface water | place: USA:Blue River Watershed | collected 2017-08-17 | reverse complement strand
GCACCTAATGCTATTTTCTTTGCAGTAGGACTTGTTAATGCTGCTTTTGCACCTTTAGCAATATCTTTTACTTTTTGAGTTGCTTGACTTAGTTTTGCCTTTGAAAGTAATTCTGCAGACTGCTTACCAGTCATTGGTTTTCCACCATCAATTGGTGATTTTGTTGGACTATATCCACCAACATTTCCTTTTCTCGCTTCCCTTTGAGCAAGATTTTGTATTCTTCTTCTTGCTACTTCAGGTCTTTTGGAATTTTGAATTATATTTGCAACTTTTTTTCTTGCAGGTTTTGATGCTATTCTTCCCGCAAGTTTAATGGCACCACCTAACAATTTATCTGCCAAACCCTCATCAATTGCAACATCAAAAAGTTCTAATTGTTCTTGAATATAATCTTCAGAAACTACATTTTCGGTAAGAATACTTTCATCAAAACTCAAATACTTTTCAATAATTGTTTCTTCCGAAGAATCTGCAAGAAATCCAATGATACCTTCAGCACTATACCCTTCATAAACCATTGAAGTTGAAATAGTAGAAAGAATATCCTCTACTATTTCTGCTGCTTCCGCATCATAATATTGAGAATCTTCATTCAAAAAATCTTCCTGTTGGATATTGATTTCTTCATACAAATACCCAACAGAATTAATGAAGTCTTGCGAAATTCTAGACATGGTTATGAATTAAATACCTTTATATAAAGGTATTTATAAAAATCACTTACCAGGAAGTGCCTTTACCCCAAGTTTTTTATTGCGAGCAGCATCATTTTGTCTTGCTTTTTGAAGTGCTTGCTGTGCTTTTGCAGCATCATGCTTCTTGTATGCACCTGCAAACATAGTTCTTCCAATTCTTTCTAATGGATTAGAAGAAGTTTTAGCAAGAGATTGAGCACTTGGCCCTGCCTTATAAACTGCTTTACCATCCTTAAACGCAAGATGTCCTGCTGTTGATTGCCCACCTCTTTGAACTACACCAGTTTTAGCAAGTTGAACAGTTTTTCTTTGTGATCCAGAACCAGTTGACATAAATGCAGGACCACCTGGTTTTTTCTGACTAAATGATGTTTGTCCACCAATACCTTTAATAGCAGTTCCTGCTTGCTTTTGACGATTTGCTGTTGCCATTGCTTTTCTTTCAACCGCATTAGCACCAGCAGCAACATCAAATGCCTTAGATGCTGCAATTGATCCTGCTGTTGCGCCACCAATTGATCCAACTGGACCAGCAATGCTACCAGCAGCACCACCTAAAGCGCCGCCAGCAGCGACTGTAGCACCTTTGGCAAGTGATCTCAACAAACCAGAACCCTTCGCTCTTTCATCAGCAACATCAAGTGCTGCTGCTGCAGGTCCAAGAAGTTTTCCACCGATTCTTCCAGCTCGTTTAAGTCCTGATGGAATTTTAATTTTTGGTCCAGTAGGTGGTTTTCCTCCAGTTTGTCCAACCGCAGGAAGTGCTGGTGGTTTTCCTCCAGAACCTCCAGAAGATGTTCTGGGTGTAGACGCTTTATCATATGCACCTCTCATCATAGCTTCTGGGGGTGCCTGTGGATTAGTTCCACGAGTTGCTAATTTGCCGGCAAGTTGCTTGGCATCGTATGCTGCTGCTCTTGCTTCTTTTGCTGCTGCTCTGTTTCTTCGCTCAGCTGCTTCAAGTTCTGGAGTAAATTCTCGCCTACCACGACTACTAGTTGATCCTGAAGCAGGTAAAGCAAGTCTTGAAGGAGTTCCAGAAAGTGTTCTGTTTCCATAAGGAACTCTACTTGAAGGTGGTTCTGGAGTTCCATATTTTTTTGGCGGGTTTCCAGGAAACTGTTGCCAAGCATCAGCAGCAGCTCCTGACGGTTTTCTTGCAGGACTTGCTACTGTAGTTGTTTTTCCTTGAGGACTTACTTCTGGTTGAGTTGTTTGAGATGCAATTTTATTAGTTTGCGAAACTTCTGGTGCTGCATTTGCCGATGCTCTTGCTCTTGCACTTCTAATTGCAGGAGCTCCTGCAGATCCTCGCAATGGTTGTCTCTGTCTCCCTAAAGCAGAAGGACCACCTAATCTTTGCTTGCTTCTGTTTGGTAGACTATTATATGTATCTCTATCTAATCTATCATCCAATCTTTTTAATGGATCATTATTACCTAAAGCAACTGATCCTGCAAGAGGGGTAGTTGCAGCTGCTAATGCTGCTGCAGCTTCAAGATCTCTTTTCTTTTTTTCATCTTCATTCAAATATGACTCTTGCAAAAACTGACTAAAGGACTTCATCTTCTTTCTTACTTTTTTAGTTATTTATAAAAAAAGAGGGTTGGTTAGACCCTCTGATAAACTATTTAAAAAATAGTATTCAGACTCCCTTCACACCAGGAAATCCATTAGGGTACGCTTTCATTTTATCTAAAGCATCTCTTGTACCTTTAAGATCTTTATCTCTGGTAGATCCTCTTCTCTGATCATCAACAACCCCAGCAGTTTTTACTCCAAGAGGAGTTAATCCTTCAACAATACTTTGTCTCCACTCATCACTCATATTTGCCATAATGACTGCTGCTGCTTCTTCAGTTTCAGCATAACCTTCGTCAATTAGATAACCTTTTACAATATCAAAAAGGTCCAAATCCATATTCAATCTGCGTTGTCTGATTTGTTGCTGAGTATTTGGTTTTGGTGCAGATGCTGCAGGCGCAGGTGCAGGAGTTGCAGGTCTAGTTGCAAGTGCTCCAGTACCAGTCAAGTTGCTTGCAGCAGTAGTGGTTGCTGCTCTAGTTGAAGCAACTTGACTAGGTGCTTGTCCAGTTTGATAACCAAAAGTTCTCTGCATCAGAGGGTTTGGTGTTCTTGTTGCAGGAGCAGTAGCAGTAGGAGCAGGTGCAGGTGCAGAAACGGGTCTTGCAGATGTTTGTGCTACAGGTCTTGCAGGTGCAGGAGCAGTAGGTCTTGTAGGTGCAGGTGCTGCAACTCTTGGACCAACTACAGGAGATCCTTGGATTTGTCTTGCTCTATCAAAAGCAGCGTCACGGGCACCAGCAAATCTTGATTGGTATGGTGCATTCGTAGGTTGTACTCTAAGTGCTCCCGGAGAAGAACTAGTTTGATAGGAAGTTCTATCTCTTCCACTACCTCGCATACCTCCCATTCCACCTCCACCAGGTCTATAGGTTGATGCTGCTGTTGGTTTTGGAGATGCTGGTGGAGCATTACGAGGTGCGGTCAGTTGTCCTGTAGTAGGTCTGACGATCTCATTCAAATACTCTTCATACATATCTTCCCAAGTATACTCACTCAGGTCATGACCCTCTTCTACAAGCGAATTTACCCATGCTTCAACTTCTTCCCAAACTTGCTCTTCTGTGAGTTCTTGTGGAGCATAAACCGCATTGTATGCTTCCATCATGTTAAGAGCATCAGTGCCAGTAATTCTAGACATTTTTTCTTTTATGATTTTTCTATAATTTTATTTATAAAAAAAGAGGGTCTTAACGACCCTCTAACCATTCTTTCTTAAAATCGTAATCACCAAACAGAAACTCGTCAGATTCTGCTGCTTCTCGATATGCGTTCAGGATTTCCTGCTCACACCATTCATCATAGTTGGAATCATCTTTGAGTATTTTGGGATTCACAATTTAAATCCAGCAAAAGTATCATTTTTCATATCTTGTTTAATACCACCAATCAAATATTGCTCAACCTCCACTTCTTGAGGGGCTACTTGCAATCCCTTAGATTCAATCCAATGAGAAGTCCAGGGAAGTGGATTGTTCTTTGCTGGAATATCATAGAGTGGTTTGAGTCCAATTGCCTTCATTCTACGATTTGCAATCCATTCGACATACTGCTGTAACAGTTTGTCGTTCAGACCAATCATCGAACCATCCTTGAACAGATATTCTGCCCAAAGTTTTTCTTGATTTACAGCATTCTCGAAAGTCTTATAAACCCACTGCTCTTCCTCTTTAGAAATTCGTGCCATCTCTGGGTCATCACCTTCCTTCCATTTGTTCATAATATTCTGGGTGATAACCAGATGCTGGTTCTCATCACGAGCAATCAGTGAGATGATTTTTGCACTTCCTTCCATAAGTTTGAGTTCGCCAAATGCAAAACTGCAAGCAAAACTGACATAAAAGCGAATACCTTCAAGAATATTAACGTTTGCAACTGCTCTGAACAGTTTACGTTTGAGTTCATACCTTGCCTCTTGTGCGTATGGGACTTGTTCTAATGCGTGAACCCATTCATTAGATATACCATAATGTTGAGCACTATTAATAAAGTCATTGTACGCCTGAGTAACACTCACGGCACGTTCTAGAATTCTATCATCTCTGAGAATAGTATCAAAAACTTCAGATGGGTCTGAATATACGTTTTTGATGATATAGGTGTATGAGCGAGAATGAATCATCTCCATAAACTCCCACACTTTCATACATGCTTCCAGTTCGGGAAGGGAACAGTATGGTGCAAATGCCATACCAGGACCTCTTCCTTGAACGGAATCTAGCATAATCTGATACTTCAGATTGCTAGTAAAAATATGCTTTTGTTCTGGACGAAGAGATTGATAATCTCCACGATCTTTCTGTAATGAAATTTCCTCAGGTCTCCAGAAGTACCCCAATTGTTGTTGAGTTAATTTATCGAAAACTGGATATTTGTAAGAATCATATCTTTGAATTCCTAGTGGTTGACCGAAAAACATGGGTTGCTTTTTGGTGTCTACTTCTTGAGAATTAAAAACGGTCATTGATTCGACCATTGGTTTCTCCTCTGAATTTTTTTTGAAACTAAATGTCATGATTTTTTTCTTACTAAACTAACTCAACTGTTATATTTAACTTGATTAAATTTTGCAACTCTCACAATCTTCCTCTTCAGTGTTCATAATATCATTAAGAAGAGATTCAAGTTTTTCTTTTTTATCTTCAAACATTTCATCATTCTTCATGTCATTGGTGTTTTGATAATAACTTGTTTTCCAACCCATTTTGTAAGTCATCAAAAGATCTTGTGCCATTACAGAAACAGGAACTTCATTATCAGGGTAATTTTCTGGATTATAAGACCAGTTTCCAGAAATTGCTTGATCGAAAAACTTTTGCATCACAGCAACAATATTGATATAACCACGGTTGCTAGGCATATCCCAAAGAAGCGTATAGTTGTTCTTGAGAGTTTGATATTGTGGGACAATCTGCTTAAGAGGCCCCTTCTTCGATTTCTTAATGGACAAGTATCCACGAGGAGGTTCGATTCCATTGGTTGCGTTTGACACAACGGAACTGCTCTCCGATGGCATCTGTGCGGACAGTGTTGAGTTTCTAACCCCATACTGTTTAACCTGTACTCTAAGACTTTCCCAATCATACTTCAGTTCATTTGGAACGATTTCATCCACATCCTTCTTGTATGTATCAATTGGGAGAATACCTTGAGAATACTTAGTGCGATCTGAGTATTCACAAGCACCCCTTTCTTTTGCAAGATTTACTGTTGATTTAATCAAGTAATATTGAAATGCTTCAGTGAGGTCATGCACCAGTTTCCAGGCACCAGGATCATCGTAGTGCTCTCCGTGCTTGGCGAGATAGTGTGCTAAACCAATAAAACCTATACCAAGAGAACGACGCGCTCTAGTGGCGATTTCTGCTGCTCTGATGGGATATCCTTGAAAATCAATAAGTTCATCCAAAGAGCGCACAGAAAGATCACAGAGTACTTCAAGGTCTTCAAGGTCACGGATTTTCCCAACATTAATAGCACTCAAAATACAAAGAGCAATTTCACCATCAGTGTCGTCAATATGTTGAAGAGGTTTAGTGGGAAGAGTAATTTCCTGGCAGAGATTACTCATCTCAACTTTATCCAAGAATGATGAGTGAGAGTTACAATGGTCAATATTCATAATGTAAATACGACCAGTTTCTGCTCGCTCTTTCAGGAGGTCCAAAAAGAGTTCTTGAGCACTGATAATTTTTCTTGGAATAGACTCATCTCGTTCATAACTAACATATAAGTCGTCAAATCCATCAGTGCCAAAAGCATCATACAGACCAGGAACGGAGTGAGGAGAGAAGAGGGAAATTTCTTCGTTACGGATGAATCGCTCATAGAAGAGTTTAGAGATTTGGATACTGTAGTCTAACTTACGAACACGGTTATCTTCGGTTCCTTTATTATTTTTTAGTACTAGGATGTCTTCGATTTCTTGGTGCCAGATTGGGAAGTGTACCGTCGCGCTTCCTCCTCGTATACCATTTTGCGTACAGCAACGGACAGTTGCTTCAAACTTTTTGAGAAACGGTACAACGCCAGTGTGCTGGACTTCCCCACCTCTAATTTTACTGTTGATACCACGGATTCGACCTGCGTTGATACCGATACCCGCCCTTTGTGCAACATATCTGCCAATAGCCATATCGCTAGTAAAGATACTATCGAGGGTGTCATCAACATCAACCAGAACACAACTAGCGTATTGTCTAAGTGGCGTTCGCACTCCCGCCATGATGGGAGTGGGGATGTTGATTTTGTGCTTTGAGATTGCGTCATAATACCTCTTAACGTAATCTAGACGGGTTTCCTTAGGATACTTGGAGAAAATAGTTGCCGCAATCAAGAGATACATGAATTGGGGAGTTTCATACAAAGCACCTGTGCTGCGGTCTTGTACCAGATACTTATCAACTACCTGACGAAGACCAGCATAAGTGAAAAGATAGTCCCGACCATGATCGATGAAAGACTGAAGTTTTTCAAATTCTTCATCAGTGTAAAGATCAAGAATTTCTGGGTCATAAACTCCTTTTTCTACACAATTTAGAGTGTGCTCTTTTACGGTCGGTGCCTCATGCATACGACCAAAAATCTGTTTACGAATTGCAAACAGAAGCAAACGTGCTGCGACGAATTGATAATTGGGATGATCCAGGTCAATCAGGTCAGAGGCAGAACGAATCAGGATCTCTTGAATCTCTGCCGTTGTAATGCCATCATAGAATTGAATACCAGATTGCATCTCAACTTGACTTGCGGAGACCCCAGCAAGGTCCTTACATGCCTCTTCTACCATTACATGAAGTTTATTCAACTCCAACACTTCAGTGGCACCATTTCTTTTAACGACTTTTGTTCCGTTACTCATATTTTCTTCCAATTGTTAAACTTGATTTTTGCTTCTAAACCAGAGTAGGTATTTGATTTTAACACATCCATAACATTAAGTCCAGCAAGCACACAGTCATTAATATCCTTGTGCTGAATGGTTATGGGCCAAATTACTACTTTGTCACCTCTGTCGATGGTTTTTGATATTCGGTTGACGATTTCTCGATTACGTGGTTCGTTATCAAAAACGTAAATATAATCGCACCAACCAAACGACCCAATATCAAGGTCGGACCCACACATAGCAACAGAATTTTGTATAAATGTGGAATCGAAGGGTCCTTCAACGATGTAAATGGGTTTCGTAGAATCGATTTTCTCCATCCCATAGATTTTTGGTGCGTCATCAGAAAGCATCACAGTGATATATTTAACAGGGTTTGGACCGAGTGCTCTTCCCTGAAAACCGATGAGATTACTCTCACTATCATACATTGGTATAATAATGCGACTCTCATCCCTACCAATGGTGCTAAAAGTGACCTTTTGAGTATTCACCCACTCCTTGAATTTGTCAGCATAATAAAACTTTTCAGGATTCAGTTTCCTTTTTTCCAGATATTCTCTGGCAACAAGATTCTCTGATGCCTTTGGTAAGTCCAGTTTCTTTTTGAAGACAGGTTTAGAAAACTCAAACTTTGGTTCTTCAACCACGAAGTTTTTGCCAGTATATCCTTCCTTAAACTTCTCAAGTGTGTATTGCTTATGAAGCATCGGGTCCAACTCCTTCAAGAAGTTATTGAAGGACATACTGGCACCACAATTATGGCACTTGAAGTTAGTGTTACTCTTTACAGGGTATAAGTATCCCCTAGTCTTGCTTTTATTGCGTTTAGAGTCTCCGCAAAAACAACACCTAAAATTATACAAATTTTGTTTAACCTTTTTAAATTTTTGTAATCTAGAAGAAATTAGATTTATATATTTCGAATCAATAAAGTCCAAATCAACCTCTTCTACAGTTTTTTCCGTGCCATCTGGAGTAGTTTCCAGGAGATACCATTATGCCACACTTTTCACATTCCATCAACCTGTGATTAATATGATCAAAACATCCTTTTTTACCATAATTTGGATTTTTTTCTCCCATCTTTGATTGACTTACTTTTTTATTTCTTTCCTCAGTAATTTTTGGTTTGTTTCCTTTTTTGAAACTTCCTCTATTAGTCATCCCAGGTTTCATAGGATTATTATTTTTCATATACTCAGATATTTTTTCCCTAACCTCAGGCATGTCACAATTATTGTGTATAACTTTATTTTCTCCATTATTGAGAGTATTAAGTTGATTTATCCAATACCTTTCTCTTTCATAAAGAGTATCATTAGTAGTCTCTTCTAATATCCGATATTCGCAATCTAGAAACCTACCAAGATACTTATGTTGATTTTTTCGCCTTTCAAGGTCTATGCTACATCCAACATAGATTGGATTCCCATCTCTATAATAACAATATACCCCTACCATCACATAAAAGGTTATTACTTCGTACTCTGTACTCTAACAGGTGCTTGGTCTGGTGTCAAGATGTCCACAACCATATGAGATTGAGAGACGACAAAAGATAAAAGAATTGCTGCTCCTGCGATTATCCAACGAAACTTACCAAGTTCTTCTACTTTTGTTTCTAATGATTGAATTTTCTCAGATACTTTTTTATGCTGCTCCTTATTTTCTTCCTTCATCTCATGAATCATGTTTGATATCATATCATCAGTCTTACCACAATGCTCTATCTTTTCCTCATGAACTGCCAGCATCTTACTGATGTTTTGACTGGTTTTCCCCATTATTTGAATTGCTTCGTCTATTTTTCTCATCATAACTTCATAGGATGAGAGTCTCTCTTCTAAGACGGCAATTTTAGTGTCGGATGAGGTGTTTTGATTAAACATTGACGGAGGATATGAGATTTATTACATTTAATCATAACAAATCTACTAATATTTATTTTTCTTATTTTTGCTTAAGATATTGCAACCACCACTTACGGGACCCTTTTCCACCTTTAGCATATTTCTTTTTACCTTTCCAGACAGGAGGAGTCCCAGTCTCAATATTATATCCAAGAGACTTTTCTCCATTACCAACTACATTGGCGATTGATCCTTCACCTTCTTCTTTGATATTATGAATAATTTGAATTAACTTATCTAACTTATTCATCAGATTGCTTGTAATTGTTTTAGACACTCTTCATCTTCTTTAACATTATGCATTTGAGTTTTTGGGTATTCTGGAAATCTATTTAAAAATAATAAAAAACTTTTCAATGAAGACCACAGATCTTTATCCAAATTATAAAATAATAAAGGAACTGTGGCATCATTGAAAACATTAAAAAGTATTATAATATGATTTAAAATAAGGTGAATTTTAAGGTCACCTGTATTTTTATATCTTTTTAACAATCTTTTAACATATCGTATTCTCTTCAAATCAGATTCAAAATCCTCCATTGTAACTGCTTGAGGATTATCATAAAATTTTATAGCGAATAACAAATAGTTATCTTCATTCAATTCATCAAATTTCATACCATATTATCAGGCATCTGGGAATCTTGAGTCGTCTTCTGCATCACTTGTAATCATACTTCCGGCAACAAGAGTTTCTGACTTAACTCTAAAGTTTCCATGATTATCAACGTATGTAGTAACACCTACCCAACCAGCATGTGCTACTGCGTAAGCAGCATTCTTACCACCAACAGTTGTTCCAGCAGCAACACCTGCTTCAGTTGTATCTACACCAAAGACAGCAGAGAATCTGTTTGATTTTACGTCAGGAGCGCCATACTGACCATCTTCAAGAGTATACTTTGGTTTCTGAGTTACTGTGTAAGCAACTCCAACTGTTGCACCAAATCCAACAGTACCAATTCCAGTAATGAATTGTGTAGATCCGATTGATAGTTGAGTAGCAGAAGTTACTCCGCTAATAACTGCTTGTCCATATGTAGCACCAACACCAATTACAAGAATATCGCCTGTTGAAATTCCAGCAGTTACGAAAGTCGTTCCACTACCAGTTACTGTTTCGGTAGCAAGATTGATTGTTATAGTTCCTGTAAGACCCGTGCTAAAAGAATCTTTATTGCCCCAAAGAGCCATGTTTCCTTACCTATAATTCTTTGTATACAGATATTTATAAAAAAAGGAGACCTTATAAAAAAGTCTCCATAAAGTTATTTTAATTTAACTCAAGGAGTTAAATCTTTTGCTCCTTTTTTCTTCAGATGTGCCTGAGCTTGAAGAAGAAGGAATGAAAGAATACCATTTGATTTAAACTTAGGATTTGCACCAAGTGCTTCTGAAAGTAGAAAGAGAATGGTAGCAACCAATCCTTCGTTTGCAGCAAGCCAGGCACCAATAGCTGCGAGTGTCATAATGTCCTCCGTGTGAAGAGTATCCTGTATTATTTATGATTTTTATCTTAAATTTGGATTTCTTTCACGAGCAGATAATGATGGATGATCTTCTTCTGGTTCTCTTTCTTGTCTTTGTTTTGCCTTTTGTTTTGCAACTTTAACACCCTTTTGCCTTTCTAGATCAGCATCAGAAGTTTCTTGCGCTCTTGCAGTTGAAGAACCTCTTTTTCCTTTTGCCTGCAATTTATAAAAAAGGCGAGTTGCTTCATCAACTAAATCACCTTCTGGTTCATAATGTGCTTTTTGTACTGGGAGAGATACTCCCGATCCACCCATTCTACGAATTGCATCACTAGCAGCACCAGATTCAGAACCAGTTGTTTTATTTCTAAGTTCCGTTGCTTTTTCAATCCTTTGCAATTTTCTATGTGCAGAAGGATTAATCTCATAACTACTCTCTTTTACATTCTCGGATGCAGTAACCATCATAATGGGGTTCTTAATGCCCATTGCTCTTACTTTATTTTTTGCAAGATTAATTGCAGTTGCAAGAGGACGACGATCTACCTTATCTTCTTCTTTAGAACCACACTCCGCTTCTTCTTTTTGAACTTTTTGCTTGGGAATTCCTTCATGCTTAGTTTTAGCAAACTTACGAATTTCCTTTTCACTCATCGAATCTACAATCTTAAGAACTTCATCACTTACTTCAGATCTTGAAGTCTTTCCTCTTTTAACGGAAAGGGCAAGTCCAAATAGTTTTTGCTGTTGCTCACTTTCTGCTTTTTCTTGGAGAGAGTGAACTTTTTTTAAAAATTTTGAGTATCCATTTTCAACAATCACTTCACCTTTCATTTCATGATGTGACATTAATTTTGATTGTGAATTATCAGTTGGATTTACAACTATTTTATTTTTTTTAGTAGTAAAATCAATCTGAGTAGAATTTGTGTCAGGATTTACATTTTGAGGAGCATCAGTTTGTGGCAAATTTGCAGTTGCTGACACCTCACCTAAAAAACCTTCTTTTACACTTGAAGTGTCCTTACCATCTGGAACTCCACCTTTTTTACGTTGAATAGCATTATGGACTGAACCACGATATTCTTTAGCACCACTTTCTACTTTACCATCACCATCATAATCTCTTTTTGCTTTCCCACCACCTAAAGCAGCAGAAGTTTGTTCACCTCTTTCTCTTTCACCTTCATATGGAGTTCCATATTCCGTCATTTCAACTTCAAGACCTTTTGCTCTTAGTTGACTAATCTTTTCACGAGTTGCATATCTTACATAAGTAACTCCACTTTGTCTATCTCTAACTCTTACTTTATATTTTTTGCTTTCAGAAGTTTCATTTACTTTTTCCCCCAATTCATACTTAAGTTGATCTACATCAACAATTTCTTCCTTTTTCTCCAAGAAAACTTTAAATAATGCTTTAGAAACTGCATTAGAAGCGGAATCTTTCATGTAATTAGTAAAGTCTTCTGCTTGCATTCCACCACCTTCTTTACCAAAAAGTTTTTGTCTTACTACTGACTTTTCAGATTCTCCCATTGAACTATTTTGCATATACTGAGAATATGCTGTACGAAGAGGGACATTTTCTCTTCTTGCACGATAACGAATATCATAAACCGCTTGTCTGATTCTTTGTTCAGGAGTCTTTTCACCCTTATCATCATCCCCACCAGACTTTCTTTCAGATCTTTCTGGTGCTTTTGATTGTGCAGACATTTGTGCCTGTGGGTGCTTTCTTGCGGGAAGATCCTCAGCAATATGCTTTTTCATGAGAAGAATTTAATGTTTTACTTTTTTCCTATTTTTATTTATCAAATTAATACCATAAGGTTTTCCACCAACTTGAAGATTTTCAGAACCAGTTCCAATAGCACCTGGTGTCATTTTTGATGCGTATATAAAAGCACCCAAAGTTCCTACCAAAGTATTAGGTTTTCCCGGAAGTCGCATCATTCTATCCATATGTTTTTCAGAATAAGATTCTTTTACATCTTTAATCCAAGATTTAAACATCATTCCATTTTCAGTTACACAAATTAAATAGTTGGTTCCTCTACGAATAATTTTACCATTCAATCCAGTATTTAAATTTTCAACAAAAGTTCCAACTTTAAAAATATTTTTATCAATATAATTTTCACGTAGAGATTGTAGATCAAATTTTGGAGCAATTTCCCAAGTATTATATCCTTCTTGCTGTATTTCTTGAATACCCATCCCTTGACGAACAAGATCAAATAGTTGAAGCGCCTCTTTATTTTTTACCCCTTGAGGAAGTGCCGAACGGAAAGTCATAAAATCTCCCTCAGCTGCAGCAAGTCTAAGTCTTGATGCAGATACACCTTCTACACCTTTATTACTATCAGGATCTCTATCACCAGAAGACACAACATCAATTACATCAAATTGATATAGTTGTCCATTATAATCATTTGATAATCTTTCAAATTCTTTGACACGATCTGCACCGCCAACAATTCTTACATTAGTATACCCATCATTGTGTGCTTTTTTGAGAACATCAAAAATAGTTCTAAAGTTTGGATCATTCACAATTCTTTCACTATGATCTGGAAACATCTTTCTCATGAATGATATTTTACTATCAGGATCTAATGGGTTTTTCTTTTTATCCTGACTGCGTGAAGGAACAATAATATAGTCTCCACCATCTTCCATTGCTGACATTGCAGCAGTATCCATCAATTGTTGATGTCCAACTGTTGGAGGATTAAAGCGACCAAAAGCAATTGTAAGAGTTCCTTTTGTTTTAGGAACATCTGGTGGAGTTGCTACTGGTTCTTCTTGAGGAATTTCTTGTTGCGCTACATCTTGCGATTGTTGCTCTACAGGTGCTTGTTGTTGTGGAGCAGGTTGTTCTGGATATGAAGATCCCAAAGGAATATTCTTTTCAAACTCATTTTGCTTTGGATCCTTTCCACCAATAACCTGTCGCTTGTTGAAATACTTTAATTGACCACCCACGGTCTTTGCCTCAAATTCACCAGTGGCCCTATTATACCATCCCCCATGCCCATCACCAACAAGTCCAAGTCGTTTTGCTTGAACTGAGGCAGAGGTTGCTTCGGTTATGAATTGGTTAAATTTTTTCATTATTTACTTACTACTTTTGTAAAAAGTATTTACGGCAACTGTATTAGAATTATTTATTTATTTCAATGCCCAAGAGAGGAATCGAACCTCCACGCCGAAGCACATGATCCTAAGTCATGCGTGTATACCAGTTTCACCACTTGGGCATATTCTTATTATATCATAGTGTAGCGCACATTTCAATTAAATTTAATAAAACCTTTTCATCATATTTGTTTTTAGCAAAATTTAAAGTTGTGCTAATAAATTGTATATTTCCCTTTACATATCCTTTTGAACTATCAATTCTATCTAAACTAGCAATTAAATTTGGATTTGTTTTATCATGAGATTGGTCAGTCAAAGGAAGAACTAATTTTCTTTTTAAATATGGACATTTACCTTCTTGAATTTCCCATACTTCTTTCAAATATTTTAAATCAATATTACACTCTCTATTTTTAGATTTACTTCTACTTTTAACTTTTTTTAGTGTTTCCCTAAAAGGAGAATACTCATCTCTGTCACTTCCACTAAATTGTCTTATAAAGTTTCTATTTTCATCACTTTTTCTCCAGATATCTAAATGCGAAGTATCAAAACTACTAGAACATTTTAAACTACAAAAAAATGGAGTTCCTAATTTAATTTTTCTATTATATTCACTTTTAATTTTTTCAAATTGCAGTCCACAATTTTTACAAACACAACTAACCATAGTGCTCTCCACAACTATAGTTATTTATAATATTCTCTTACTCTCCACTAATGGAAGCATCGAGCCTCGAACTCGAAACCTCTTGAATGCAAATCAAGTGCTCTTCCAATTGAGCTATGCCCCCAGAAAAAGAATCATATCACCTAATTGGCATCAGGTCAAATAATTCTGGATGAAGTTTTCCATACTTTCTCACAATCTCGCCCGCTTTTGCATTTGCTTCATTTTCAGCGGAACTTCCAGGATTTGATGAGATTTTCTTTCCATCCATAACTTGTTTATAATGAACGAACTCATGAGATACTGTTCTTAGAATATCTATAGGATGGCGATTAATAATACTAATATAAAGTATTTCTCCGGACATCATACCAAAAGTCATATTGATTTTAGCAAAATCAGAGTCATCTATGAGGACATATGGAATATCATATGTTAAACGAAGTTCTCTTTTAAGGAAGACAATAAATCTTTTAAGAATAGTATCAAACTGTATTCTTGTAGTTGGTCTTCCTTTTCTTTTGCCAATCAAAGACATTTTTTGAAATATTTATTATACACCAAGAACTGTACCAATACTACTATCAATATCTCGAATAACATTGCGAATATCATTAATACGAGGAGGAACACTTACTTCATCATAAGTATATCCTTTTTGTGCATCAAAAAGAATTTGACGAACTGCGGCAGCGCAGCGAGCATCCATTTTAAGAGTTACTTGTTTTTCTTTAGTCATCGGTCGTCAGCAGCACGGTTTTCAGAGAAGTAAACATCAAACGCACCCTCAGGATAACGCTTGAGAAGTTTTTGAACATTTTTAGCAACAACATCATCAAGGGTCACTCCAAGTGCCATACAGGCTTGGGCAACATACCACATAATATCGCCAAGTTCGATAATCAGGTGCTCACGATTATCTTCATTGTAAGGTTTTCCTTGGAACACCATCTTTTTGACAATTTCCATAAACTCACCACCTTCAGCATTGATACCAACAGAGGCAGTAAGGAGACGCTCAATATTCGCACCTTTCTCATCAAGGGCAACAAGACGATCAGATAGAGCAAGGAAGTCTTTGGACGCATCAGAAGTTACTGCATCCACAAACTCAGCATACTTATCAAAATTTACATGTTTAGCGGTTTCCATTAAAATTTAAATCCTTCAAACGACTTTTTGGGTTTCTTGTCTTCATCATTATACTCATCATTCTGCCCACTGTCAAGTATATCTTTTTGGGCAGTCTGTTCGCAATCATAAAGACGCATTTTGGCACGATCAATACCTACAATAAAACGTTTGTAGATAGTAGGGTCATTATAACGGTTTTTTAGTTGTTTGACCATAATCTGCCCCAATCCCTCAAGTTCTTCTGTAGAAATGAGGGCAAACATAAGGTCAGCAGTAGCAGGAAGACCAAAAGACTCACTAGTATCAGTAAGTTCAACATCAGAAGAACCATAACCACTTCGCGTGGTTTGAGTGGCAGAAACAATAGGAACATTGAATTCCACCGCTAATCCACGCAATTCTTCCGCAATTGCCTTGATATAAGAATAAGAATTCACAGAAAGGTTTGACTTATACCTACTGGAGGCGCAGATATTCAGATAATCAATAAAGATAATGTCTGGTTTGAATGACTTTTTCAATGATAATTCATTCAGAAGTGCCTTGAAGTGTCCACTATGTGCCGAAGCAGTTGGATACTCTTTAATAATAAGAGTACCTTGTGTTTTCTTAGCAAGGTTTGTCACCTTACTTTCAAACATTTGTCTAGGCAAATCTGTAATGTTTTGAATTGGAACATTCAGAAGGTTTGCGTCAATTCTTTCAGCAATGCGTTCTTCTGCCATTTCCAGCGTAATGTACAAAACGTTCCGTCCTTGGAGCAAGACGGAGCTAGCCACATGGCACATGAATAGAGATTTCCCGACACCCGTACCAGCAAGAGCGATGTTAAGAGTTTTGTTAGGGAGACCACCTTTCGTGATTTTGTTAAAGTATTCAAGATCAAATTCGATTTTGTCTTCTTGTCTGTGATAAAACTCATATCGTTCTTCATAGTTCTGTAAGTAATCATGTCCAATGTTGTTGTCAAAAGATACTGCAAGAGCATCCGAAAGAATACTAGGAATCGCATCACGATTCTTTTTTTCATTGTTTCCATCAGCAATATGAATAGATTCCATAAGTGCCAAATAGATAGCACGGTCTCGGCACCATTTTTCAGTAGTATCAAGTAACCATTGATTTTCAACAGGAAAGTCATTCAGAGACTTATTAATTTCCCTGACTTCTTTTACCTGATCCTCTGTCAAGTCCGTGCGATTTTCTATCTCAATGTTGAGTGCTTCGATGGTGATTGCTGAACCATATTTAACAATAAATTGGACAATCTCCTCAAAAATGACTTTTTCGGATTTGCTCTCAAAATAATCTGGTTGTATGAAAGGAATGACTTTACGCGAGTAATCTTCATTGTATATCAGGTTTCTAAGGATTGTAGTTTCAATTCTTTCCATTACTTATAATGTAAATATGTGCTCATAATATATTTTGACTCACCTATCGGAGCATTTCCTTTGTGTGGAAACATCCAAAGTGGTGGGAATATCAATAATGTACCCTTTTTAGGTTGAATAATCAAATCTTTAAACACAGTCTCTCCACCAGTTTCAACATCATTTAAATACCACATAAAAGATAAAAATCTTCGTGCTGATGGATAGTCTAGCACATCAACATGAGTATCAAAACGATCTTCACCACCAGGATTATACTTCTTTATACGAAATTGCTCAAAAGCATGATCTTTTGGAAACACTCTAGTATCCACAAATTCATAATACTTATCACGGTAAGTGAATACATTTTTAATAACATGGTTATGAATTTGATTTACTTCTGAAGAGATCTCTCTATTTTCGGTAAAATTAAACTGAGTAAAATTAGGTTTACCTTCATTCTCAAACCTCTCATGCTTATCAGAAGTCTGGTCAAATAATGAAATCAAAAGATCGCAAATATTTGACTCTAGAGCATTTTCATAAATGCGAATAAAATCATTTAATTCATCCATAAGAGAATTGTTGTTTTGCGGCAGCATCAAGTTGCTGCATTACTTCTTCGGTAAAATATTGGTCTGGATTTTTTAGAATCTCCTTACCATAAATTTTCTTACCATTAATCTCATATCGTCCTGCGACATTCTTCCACATTCCTGCTTCTTCACCAAGTTCGAGAAGACCATAATATCGGTCAAGACCTCTCTCATCATAATAGAGACGCACTTCTACTTCTTGGTTTTCTTTACTCAGACGTGATTTAGCAGTCTTTGCCTTGATAATGTTTCCAACGATTTCTGTACCATCCTTTTCTTTCTTCTTAGAAAGATAGATGATAGTAGAAGCAGCATACTTCAAACCACTACCACCACCCATTTCTTTAGTGGGTACATAAGCGCCGATAACATCATAGGTGTGGTTGGTTACAATCATAGGAATACTTGCCTGACCCAGTTTAAGAGTAAGCATACGGAAAGCACCTTTGACAAGTTGTGATTTAGTCATATCACGCACTTGCTTATCATTCAGAGCGTCAGTAATCTCCTTCTCTGTAGAAAGCATACCCAAAGAGTCTAGCACAAACATACAGGGTTTTCGTTCTGCTTCAGGTTTTTTTAGGTAGATATCCACTGCCTTGAGTGCTTTACCACGAAACTCTTCAATGGTTACAACATTTACTACAACAAGACGACCAGTATCAATACCACGCGATTCTAAGAGAGACTTAGTAATGGCAGCCTCAGTATCAAAATAGAGACAATAACCATCGGGATTATTATCAAGAAAATTCTTAACAACGGCGAGACTGAAGAAAGTTTTTCCAGTACTAGACTCTCCAGCAATAGCAGTAATCTTATTCCCAGATACACCACCAAATATGCTACCTGAAACCAGTGCATTAAAAATGTATGAACCCGTATCAACATAAGTCTCAGTCTCATCAATATCAGATGCTAGTTTGGTGTACTCTCCACCAACTTCTTTTACTATTTCTTTAAGAAAATCCATTGTCCTTTTCCTTTAAATTGTTTACTTTATAAGACCAAAGTTTACTATAAAGTCGTGGATTAATAAACTTTACAGTTTTTATAATAATTTCTAACTCATCTTCAGTTATAGGTAATTCCATTAAGCAAAAAATGACTCAAGATTTACAGTTTTTTCTACAGACCATCCTATAGAATCAAGAATGGACTTGAGTGGATCAATAAAACTCTTTTCAAATTGTAGTTCATAATCAATGTATTTGTCAAGACCAAGTTCCTTTGGGAAGTCCTGAATAAAGGAGATAATATTCTCTTGAATAATATTTGGTTTTTTCAAATATACAAACTTAATTTTTTCACCATTACCAATCAATGAATACTTATTCGTGAGTTTCTTCTCTTTTATATAATGATTAAAAAGAAGTGCTCCCCGAATATGAATGGGAGTTTTGTGGGCATAAATTGCGGATGAAGAATGATACTTACGCACATCAGAAGCAGTTCTTGGAAAAGCAATTTGCTCTGGAGGAAGTTTCTTAAATTCTTCACGACATTTATCAATAAAGTGAATCACATCGTCTTCAGATCCACTCATCATCAGTTTGAGTGCATCTTTAATCATCTTACGACAAGGTGCTGGTGTAGAAGATTTAACTGCCTCAATACCCATCATTTTCAGTTTGGGTTCTTCATATTGAACACCTTCACTATTCCAAACATTAAGAATGTAACGCTTTTTAGCAGTCCAGATTCCACGCTCAGCAATGTTCTCACGCTTCATCTGCATTTTTTGATCATAAGCATTCACATACTCAGCCAATTCTTGGTAGCAACCTTCAATATACTTTTCAAGTTCCACCTTACAGACCTTATCAAGGAACGAAACAATGCTTTGAGTAGTTTTCTCTCTTCCCTTGTATACAGTTTCAACCAAAGGGCCCATATTAAGATAAACAGAGTCGGTATCAGAAGCAATAACATAGTCAACTTCTTGTGTTTTTAGTAGTTTATTGAGATATTGATTGAGTTTATTTTCAATCCAACGAATTGCAACTTGACCAGATAAAGTAATTGCTTCTGCGTTTGCTAACTTATAATAACGAAAATACTGATTGCCGATAGCAACATAAGCAGAATTAAGTTGAATCTTTCGTGCCATTTGGATATTATTACAGCGAGCAATCTCCTTTTCTAGTTCCTTTGTTTTTTTCTTCTCATACTGCTGTTTAGCAGCAAGCATTTTCTTCTTGTAAATGGTTCGATCCTGATATATTTTATCCATCAATTCTGGAAGAAACCCTCTCACATCTTTACGATACATAGCACCATTGGCACAAACAGCATAGTCTTTATAAAGTTCAAATGTAATTTCTTGATTGAGAATCTTATCAACTGTCACTGTTGGATGTCTTTCTTCAGCAAGAGTTTCTGGACTTACATTAAACTGCATGATCAAATGAGGATACAGTGAGTTTAAGTCAAAGTTAACAACCCAATCATACATTCCCGGAACAGGTTCCTTTACATAAGCACCAGCATACTTTGAATCTTTTTCAGTTTTTTCTTTTGGAGGAATAACAATGTCCCTTTTTTTAAGATAGTTGTAAATGATTGTATCCCACATCCGCACCTGCGAAAACACATCAGCATAGTTTGCTTTAGCATCATATGCCATTGTAATTGCAAGTTCAATCAGTTTCATTTTGTCTTCCAAACGGTCAACAAGTTCCACGTCAATAATGTTGTATTCTACAAACTTCTGCCAACCCTTTGTATAAAAGTCCTTAAAAGTATCAAACTCAGAGTGGTCTAGTTTCTTCTGACCCAACTCAACACTTGCGATATAGTCTAGACGATAGGATTCCTGTGCTTTATATGTAAACTTTTTATAAAGGTTAAGATAATCAAGTTGAGTAATACCACCGACATCATAAGAAATATGTTTGCGACCTGCAATATATGTTTCCCTCTCAGTCACAAGACCCCAAGGTGACATTCTTTTCATCAACTTTTCACCAAGAATCCTATCAATCCTACGAACAAGATATGGAATATCATACAATTCACTATTCCATCCAGTCACGACTTCTGGGGTATTTTCCTCAATCATCCACCAATTGATAAAATCATCAAGTAATTCTCTTTCCGTTCTAAATCCTTTATAGATGACGTTATTTTGTTTGTTGATGAATTGACCTTTACCCCAAGTTCTAATTTGTTTGGTTGAATAATCCTGAATTGTAATTAGAAGCACTTCTTCAGCAGCAGATTCCACATCAGGAAATCCATTTTCAGAAGCAACCTCAATATCTAAGGTTGTAATTTTAATTTTACTGGTATCAAACCTAATTTCATCCTCTGGATATAATTCAGAAATATACTGATAAATGTAATAAGTGTTTCAAGAAATTTTAAAATTTTCTACACCCTCATATTTTTTGATAAATTCCCGACAGTCCCGAACAGATCCAGGTTGAATTGATTCAACATATTCTCCATCTAAAGTTTGATATTTAGTTTTTTTATTTGAAGGAATAAAAAGAGTCGGGTTAAACTTCTCACGGGTCATAAAGTGATTACCATCTTCATAACCACGGACTAGGAAGTGATCCCCGACCATCTGAACGTTTGTGTAAAATCTCATCAGGAAGTCAATTCAAGATACTTTTTAATAATTTCTTCTTTTGGATCAACAATGGTTAAAATACTATCAGAGTGAATCATCATTTCTCTTTGATCAGTCACATCAGGCCAAGGTGTTAGGTTTCCCTCTGTATCAATTTCAAAAGGATTAATTAATTTACAATCAGGTTCACCTAACTCAGACCCAATTTCAATAATTTCTGTCACAATGACATTATCAACTTTCAGTAAAAGACACTTGATTGTTTTCTCCATTTACTTTCTCCTCATACATTTGTTTAAGTGATTTAATTGGGTCTACTAAAGTTACAACCCAGTCTGTTGTTACTAACATATGTGTATCTTCGGTTAGTATAATCCAAGGAGTTAGAGATACTTGTATTTTAGCATCATAGTCAGTTTGTTCAGAAAGAACTATACTTCTTTCAGAAATTACCTTGTATGGATTTTCGAAGATATACCCACACACTTTTTCTTCAGAAACAAGTTCCTTTACATTGGAAATAAGTGTTTCTCCAGATTTTAATAATGCAAGTTTGATTGACATCTTTTATTTTCTCCCTCATGACATTATAGTCAAAAAAAGGGGAGGTGTCAACCTTTTCTACGATTTTCCCATCGTTTTTTGGCAGCGATTCTCATTTTTTCTTTTGTCTCTTCACTACGTTTAATCCCCTTTAAAGACTTACTCAACTTATCTTTAGTCTCCTGAGTAAGTGGTCTTCCCTTCCATAATTTAGATAATTTCCGTTTCTCTTCTTCATTCATACGCGCTTTTGATGCAGCACCTATCTTTCTTTTGGTTTCTTCAGAGTGTCTTCTTTGTCTCATTTTAGACTTAGTTTCTTCAGAGTGTGATGTAAAGATGGGTGGTTGTTTTCCACCTTTGGTCATATTCTCCAATATACCAGTTCCCTGATTCTTTCTACCCAATACTTCTATCATATAGACTTCATGCCTAAAAGATTCCTCTTCAGTAAGGTTGTCTTTTAGTATTAATATTCTATCTCTGGGTGGGAGAGAAACTGAGTGATTAGTATCATATGCCCTATCTCCACTCCCTTTACCAATATAGTAAGGTCTTCTTTGCTCATTCAAATAGCAATAAGTATAATACATTTTTAACACCCTACTTATTATTTATTCATAAAAAAGGGAAGTGTTACTGGATTGTGCCAGTTACCTCCCTAGCGCCGACGATATTCAAAAGTATTTAGTCACCACCAGAATCACCAGAAGAACCACCAGAACCACTGTCAGTATCTAAAGCACATATTTTCTTTTTTGGTGCCATAGCATACTTCACGGTTCTACCATAACAATTTTCTTTAGTTGGTAAAGGTGGGTTTCCAAAGTCACCCACTTTTTCCATAAACTGCTGAAAGGTTTTCATCTGGCGTTTTTCTTTTATTTAGAGATAGTCTTTCCTAGAGTGATGCTCTGGGACAATCTTACCAAGTTTTACAGTAAGTAGTCCGTCTTCAAATAGGACTTCTCGTACTTCCGTGTCGTCTGATAGTGTCCATGCTCTCTTGAAAGATCGTTGAGCCAGTCCCTTATGGACGTAGTTGGCATCAGATTCCCTATCTTCCTTTTGTCCTTCGACAAAAAGTTTTCCATACTCCGTGTATACATGTACTTCCTCCTTTTTAAATCCAGCAAGTGCAAGTTCAAGTCTAGACTCTACATTACTGACTTGAACAAGGTTGTATGGGGGATAATTAGAAGTTGTTTCGTGAAGATTGAAAAGACGATCAAAGTATTCGTCCATTCCAATACTATTGCGATTAATTCTTTCCAATAAGGCAGGAAGATCCGCATGTGTAAACCGTGAGGTTACAAGGTTAGTCATTATGGTAGCTCCTTTAAAAGCGAGTTTGTGTTTTGTGGATCCTTTCGGCATCCGTATATAATTATAATAAATCATAAAAAAAGACGGGTAGGAAACCCGCCCTCTTTTTATTCGGTATCCTCTACCTTTTTCTTCTTTGCACCAATATTGTATTTGGTTTCAAGAATCCAGTCCCCCTTATCTTTATAAGCAAGAACTTTAATTTGATTCAAAGGAGCAATGTCCTGAATTTTAGTAACATCTACGATTGTAATTAAACCCCAATCGGCAAGTAATTGGACAATACGATTACGACGCTGAACATCATTCACAGTCAGGTTAGCGTGTTTACCATCGAGGGCAAACAGTTCCTTAAAATGAACAAGATAATATCTACCTTGCTTATGCAGAATATGGCAAGATTGATAGATTTTCTTTTCCTTTCTTGAAGCAACTCCGATGCGAGTCAAAGTTTCACGAACCTTAAGAAAATCATCAGGTTCATTAAGAATCACTTCAACCATTTGGTCGGGCGTCCACTTCACTTCAGGTTCTTGAACGACACTCATTTTGTTCCTCCAGTTTCAAATTTTGATTTAATAAAAGTAAGTTGTTCTTTAGTAAGAATCCTCAAAGCTTGTTTTGCCTTTTCATTACTATAACCATAATAACGCTTGACATAATCAAGATCTTTGATTTTATCTTGTCGGATCCAGGGAGAAAATCTCTTCTTTTTCCTCAGACTATTTAGCAAAAAATCATATTGCATCTTTTTTGGAAGGAAATGATATTGATTCACTTCGTTCGCAAACATAATACAATCAATATGTCCAGATAGACAGCGATTGATAATGTAAGAAGGATATTCCTTCTCAAGTAAAGGATCTTCGTCAATTAGATTTTGTTTCGTTTGATTGATTGAGTTTAACCAATCCTTCAATTCCATAGTCATCGAATAATCTCCAAATCATTACCATGTTTCCACAATTCAAGTTCAGTTCGTAAACGACCTTCAAGTTTTAATTTTTCATATCTCTTAGATGCCTTTTTTTTCCACCATTCAATAACTTCCTGTGGTTCATATCCAAATCTTGAAATATAATATCTTTTCTTTTCAGTCAAAGATTTGGCATGTTCAATACAAGAATTGAATTCATCCAACTTAGAATGTCCTTTTAAAGAATTTCTAACAATAGAAATCATCTTAGTTTGAATCTTCAATTTTTTTGAAGACTTATCTGCAGAAATAAGTCTTTCACCACCATTAGCAGTATTATTAAACCACCAGAACATTTCTTTGAAATAATCATCATGGAAAAGTGGAAGAAAATTACTTTCAGTATCTCCTATGTGTCGAATATAAGGTTTAAGACCATCATACATGGATACTCCTTTCGTTGTACCGTATAGTGAAGTTGTTTCAAAGTATTGAAGATCAATTCCATACTTACTGTCAAATTGTCTTTTGAGTTCATTAGAAGATGCTAAAAGAGCAAGAAGTTTACCACCAAGATAATTATATCCAAATGGTTGTACTGGAACGATATTAAATCCCATTACAAACTCACTATTAATTCTGGAAAGAGAAAGAACCTCTCCAAAATAATCATTTCTTGGTTTTGAATTAATAGTTGGAGATCCAAATCGAACCACTCCAATTATTTTATTTGTAGTATTCTCAGTTACAATCCACTTCAAGGTTCTACCTGGAATTGCTTCTTCAATAGGATTTGAAGCAGTATCGTTTAAAATTTCCGAATAAAGATCTTGATTATACTTAGATGTTGTTTTTGGATTAGTATCTACTTCATGAATAGAAAAAGACATATCATTCGGATGAATACTAAAATCCGAAAATATTTCATCTTCTGGTCCAAATAGTTTCCCAGATGCATTGTCCATTCTACTATTTTTAACGTAACGAAGATAATCATCGATACGATTAAACTTAGAATAATATTCTATAAATTGATCTGCCGCCCAAATTGCATCTTCAATAGATAACATATTTTTAACTATTCAAACTTTTTAACTAAAAATTGAGATTCATATTCATCATAACCTTCGGGAGTTTTAAGTGTCGCATCTACTTCAATCATATCTTTATTATACCACCCTCTACCATTTTCCCTTTTAAGAATTTTAATACCACAATAATTGTATCTTTGAGATAATGGAGTCAAAATCTGAACATTATTGTACTTTTTACCATTCACAACTTTTCCAGTTTTTACACATTGAGACAATTTTATATTTTCTTCATTTGTAACTTCTCGCGTTTGGCAACATTCATAATATAACTCAAAAAATTTGTTAGGATCTGCAAGATATTTTTCATGGTTGTCTAACACCATTTTTATCATAAATTGTGGTGTAAAACAATGCTCTTTGGTCAAAGAATATTTTGAATCTTCTCTTTTTTTCTTGACAGCCTCTTCAGAAATATATCCCGTAAAAATACTGTTTGAGTGAACCGAATCATAAGATGAATGAGTTATTGATCTTCCCATATTAAAACAATTTGGATTTACTTGCCAATTTTCAAGATTAGATACAAGCATGTTATAAGTGCTTACTGCATATACAACTATTTTTGGGTAATCAATTGAATTATTCAAAACAATACTTGGATACTTTTGTTTTGAATACCTGAAAGGGACATTCGTGTTTTTAAGATCTTCAAGAGTTAGTTTCATTTTTTTCATAATCTTTAGGATGATATTTCAAGTATTCAAAAAATGTAAGTTTCATTTCTTTCTGAGTCATACCACAATGCTTTGCGGCAGCGGGAAGAGTCATTTTAGCATGGAATAAACCTTCATTTGCTTCTCTCACGTTCTCAGGAGTTGTCTTAATAGGTTCTTCCTTTAAAGACTTATAATCAATTTTGTATAAATTCATTTGAACTCACATTCCACCATAATTTCAGTTAATGCTGCTAAGAGGTTAATTTCTTGGTCAGCAACGAAACAACATTGGTATTGATACTTAGCAATAACAAGAACGGCAGCAGGGATAGACTGGGGCGAAAGGCAATCATAACAGGAGTCATACACCCTACGAAGTAGACTAGAAGCATCGTTGTCCAAGTTGGAGACCACCCACTTGCGTACTTCGGGAAAGTTTTTATCTTTGAGATTCTTAATGAGTTCATTTACTGAGATGTCTGAGAATGATGCGAGAATTCCTGAGTCAATTTTACCCCCTGTAGAATATCGCTGAAGAGTATTAAGAAGTTGTCTTGTATCTGGGAAGTAATTTTTAATTAGTTCTGCTACAACTTTTTTATCATACTCAACTTTTTCCTCATCAAGAATATAGGACATTCTATTAAAAATAGAAACCATCAACTGGGATTTTTCATTCTTTGGAATAGGCGTGTATTTAAGAACAACACACCTTGATTGAATTGGTTCAATAATCTTGTTTAGATTATTACAAGTAAAAATAAAACAAACATTATTGTGAAGTTGTTCAATTACACCACGAAGACATAGCATCACATCATTAGTTGTCCCATCAAACTCGTCAAAAAATACCACCTTTTTCTTATCATTAAACATAGAAACAGTTGTTCCAAAGTTAATGACTTGATTGCGAATAGTATCCAAATACCTACCCTCAGATGAACCATTCAAAAACAAAACATCTTGTTTGGTAATCTTACAGAGAGTTTTGATTGTTTGAGTTTTTCCACATCCTTGAGAACCTTGAAGAATAAGATTTTGATTTAGTTGTCCTTCATTTACCACATTAGTAAAAAACTCTTTTACGCTTTTAGTAAGAATCAAATCTTCAACAGATTCTGGTGCCCATTTTTCAACCCAGAGAAATGGTTTGTTATCAGTCAGTTCCATATTAAAAAATAAAAATCAAATGTAATAATAATTTGGGAACGATTTACTTCTCATTCTCCAACTTGCAGTATCCCTGTGGATATCAAGTATTTTAGCACACTCTTTTACAGATTCATAAATGACTCCATCAACACAACATTTTTTGCCCATAGATTTTGAAAGATTTTTTCTGTGCTCTTCAGTAAAAGGAACTCCTTTTCTTGGGTGAGAATTTTTAGACCAATATTCTCTTTGCGATTTACGCATTTTATCAATAGAATCTTTAGTATGTTTTGTACCCCATAGAGAATTCAATGAAGGTTTTAACCACTCACAATATTGTCGTTCTACTGATTTAATTTCTTCATCTTCGTGAATCCACTTAACTACTTCAATAGTAAAATTATGATATCCATACTTTAAAAAATTTTCATAAAGTTTAGGGCAATCCATTTTATTAGAAGCACACATAGTTATATGTTTAGCAAATCTAAGCATATAATTTTTTTCAGTAGAACCTATGTAATTTTCTCCTGTTATTTTATTTCGTATTTGATAAACGCAGTTCATTTACTAAACCTCGTAGTATAATACTATTTAGCAAATGAGTTATTTACACCCAAGATGGTCTCCTTTCTGGCATACGAAGATAATTAGATGCAACCCAAGGTTTTGAAGCAATGTACCTTTTATATGCAGTAAAGGTATCAATGCTCTCATCAAATTTCCATTCTTCTGGCATTGCCCTTGCGAATGGTGTCACTTCTGGTATCTTGCCCCTTGGAAACAAGTAGAAAGCATCTACAAGAGTCTTGTAGCAGGAGTGAGTCTTATTATACCGCAAAGTGTACTCATCGCACAAGTTGAGACCCCACTTAATCAACCAATAGGCATTATGAATGTTTTCCATTGCCCATTTGGTGCAGGGATGATTACGGAATGCACCTTTTTCAGTTTTGTAAGGGGTATGGTCAGTTTTGTACAAGTAACCATATCCGTGCCCCCATTTCTCTGATGCCACGATAGAAAGCATTTGACAACATTCTAAGGGCATCTTGACGATGTGCTTGTCAGGAAGACAAATAGCACTCTCTGCTGGCCAAGGAGAAGTAACGAAGATGTTCATCAGAAGCAATACTTTTGAACTACATACTTTACTTTTTCTGGTTTATCTTCCATCCAAAATGCTTCCCTATCAACATTTTTAAGTCTGGAATCGAAAGCAATCACTTTCTTTAGATCTTGTTCTTTT